>ERZ1034913.523-NODE-523-length-30512-cov-12526.624356_pt1 | contig 30512 bp, 48 predicted proteins | sample MGYA00520697_ERZ1034913 | MGnify/ENA primary metagenome ERZ1034913 (study PRJEB33766, sample SAMN09781786) | gut metagenome | biome: gut microbiome | host: Homo sapiens | place: Madagascar | study: EMG produced TPA metagenomics assembly of the PRJNA485056 data...
ACGACACCGATACCGCAAAAAAGCTGGGGTTCTCGCAAAATGCCCCTGAAAGCGACCTCGACTGGTACGAGGAAGCACTTTACCGGACAAAATCCGGAAAATATTTTATTCACGGGGTCGGAGGACCCCGAACGAAATACGCTTCTCCTCGCGGAGATGGCGGCTGGTGCTCTGGCGAAGCGATTGTGCCGATCAGCGAGGATGCTGCCCGTCAGTGGGCAGAGAAAAAGCTCCCTGCCGATGAATACGAAATGGTATTCGGGGAAGTGAGCGAGGATGTCAACGACATCCAGGCAACCGTTTATATTCCGGCAGCTTTGGCCGCAAAGCTGTATGCGAAGCTGGACGAAGAAAACTGCAGCCGGAACGAGCTGATTCTGAAAGCGCTGCGTGAATATCTCAAATAAACAAAAAGAACCCCCGATGCTCCAAACGGAACACCGGGGGTTTTCATGCTGCCGAAACGGCGAAGTCTAAAATCAAGAGCGGAACCGCCCACAGGCAATGCCGCTCTCTACAAAGGCCGGAGCCTTTCAAGTCTAAAGGCGTCTCCCGCATGGTACGCACTGCAAATAGGCGGGCGGGAGACTGGTCGGCGCCTATCTGGCAACCGCTTTTTTCATTCCCAGATAAAGCACTGGGTTAGCTGGCAAATATCCACCCTAATGTGCTTCTTCGAGAGGCCGGGTGGATTTCGTTGGTATTATTATACCACAATCAATCCGTCACGACAAGAACCAGTGCAGGGCCGTTGACGCTGACCGCTGCGTCCTGATAGGGCTTAACAACAGTCGTTTTCACGCCCTCGCGTTTGCGAAGCTCTGTAATAAGATTGGCAGTAGGAACATTTTCGAGGTTCACAATAAACTCCTTTCGTCTAGCTTTTCATCAATAACTTTCAGCCGGTAGCCTACCGCTGTCCGGCTGTAATGGGTCTGCGCTGCGATGTCCGGCAGCGGAAGCCGCTCAACGTACCGCAGTAAGGCTATCTTACGGTCAACCCTCCCAAGCGGTGCGCTTTTGATGGCGGCTGTCATCTGCTGTCGGTCAAGTCCTTGCAGCGCAGCGGGCAGCACTACGCGAGCCGCCGCCACAGGCAGCACCGAGCCAGAAGGGCTGTGGCAGCTGTCCGGCGTTGCGCACCACGCTTAAGAAAGAAGAAAAAACACGCGAACTTTTATCTTTTACAGCCAGAGATACAAGTACAGTTATATCCTTTTTCAGATTATGCTCGTATGTAGTGCTTGCCATGATGTGCTCCTTTACTGGTTGATGGTAGGCTTCTTGTCCGCCAGTGCCTTCTTCATCAGGCCGACGGCCTTTTCAATGACGGCGTCCAGCACCTCGTCCGTGATGATGGGTTTCATCCAGTCCGGAAGCGCGCCACGCAGCATGGAAAAGACCTGCGCCTTTTTCTTTGCGCCCTGCCCGCTGCCCATGATGCTGTCCTCTGCGATGGTCACGAGCTCCAGTGCCCAGCCCTTGACGTACTGCTTGTAGCCCAGCCGGATGGCACCCACTGCCAGCGCGGCAAAGCCAACGACCATCAGCAACAGTGCGATGGGTGCGGGAATAAAGTTAAGCATTGCTTCCATGTTTCGTTACTCCTTCCATGAGGTAATTATCGATTTTTTCCTTGCTGGCTTGCATAGCGGGCACGTTGTTTCCGGTCAGCTGTGCTTCCAGCAGGGCACGAACGGCTTCAAGCGTCAGGCGGTTTACTTCGTCGATTTCCCCGAAGCGGGACAAATCGCGCCCAAGCGCCAAAGAATGTTGCGCATAGCCCGTTTCTAGCGTTTGCAAGCGCTTGTCCATTTCGTCAAGCCGCTTGTTCTGCGCATCGTCGGGGGCCCGTGCATTTTTAACGTACTTGTGGATGATGTCCAGCACCTTGTCGATGGTGATGACCGCGGCGCACAGGCTGCCCAGGATGCCCAGCACCCACAGGAGAGCTTCTTTTTCGGTCATGCACCCTCCCGAAGACGGGTCAGACCCTTCTTGCGGATGATTTTCGGGTAGTTGAGGGTGGTAACGCTGAGGTCAACGTTGCCGGAAATGCCCGGCACAGTGCCCTTGCTGGTGTGCTGGTGGGCGTTGTAGTTAAACGTCACGTTGGGCGTCTTGCCGGTGTAGTCAGCGAGCCACACGTCCCACCGGGAGGACAGCCGAGCCATATCCAGTTCGTATTTGTAGCCGGTGTATGTGTAGAGCTGGGCATAAAAACCCATCCGCTCCACCTGTTCTAGCGCGTATGCGGTAAGGTTGGACAGGTCAAGCGTGGACAGCTGCTTGAGCTTGTTTTCCTCCACATCCACGCAGATGGGGAGAGAAAACTCCTTGCCGCACACCGCCTGCCGCAGCAGGGCAAGCTCTGCATCTGCCATCGCCTTGCTGGTGGCGTAGGTGTAGTAGTAGACGCCCACGTCAAGCCCGGCAGCCCTTGCCCCGGCGTAGTTGGTCTCAAAGGTGGGGTCGATGTACAAACCGTCTGCCCGCTTGGAGAGCTTGCGGTTTGTGCTCACGGTCTTGAGCATCGCTCCCTTGTAGCCCGCCGCTGCCACCTGCGCCCAGTCGATGGTGCCCTGATAGCGGCTCACGTCGATGTACCGGTATGGCGGGTCACCCTCCCATCCGGTGACAACCTCCTCAACGGGAGTCTCTCTGGGTTTTTCCGGCGCAGGACTTTCGCTGTCCACGCCGAAAAGCACCTTTACGAGCCCCGCCAGAAATTCCAAAAGCTTTTCCATCGCTTACTCCTCCTGCACGATTTCCTCAAATCCGCTCTTGATAAGAATCGCCTTGACCTTCTCCTTCAGCAAGCGCGGGCAGCGCTTATACAGCGCCTTTGCCTCCTCGACAGTCTCAGCAGACATGATCTCCTGTGCCCATAACATTGCCATCATAAGTACCAACCTTTCTAATTTTTGTGTGATTTTACGCATAGACAGTCTCGCTCATTTCCAGCAAGCACTGCCGCAGCATCTCGTTTTCTTTTTGCAGCGCTTCCAGCGTCTGGGGCAGTTTGTCCAGTGCTTCCTGCTGCTGGCGGGCTTCCTGCTGCTCTTTTTCCCGCCGGGCCAGCTCTTCGGCGGTGTAGCGGATGTATCTCTGCACCGGCACCTGTTCGGTCCATGCGGCCTGCGCAGGCACGCCCGGCACGTCGATGACCTTGCGCACGTCTTTGCCGCCGTTGGGATACTCTGCCACCGTCTCGTAGTGGCTCAGCTCCTCCACGGCGTCCTGGGCCGGGTGCTCCACCGCTTCGGTGTCGGCGGCAAGATAACCCGCCGTCAGGTCGGGGTTCTCGACGACTGAACCGTTTTCGTCAATAATCTTCATAATGTCTCCTTTCTGTATAGTTAAATGGCGATACAACTACCCACCCGGCAGGCAGCACCGTCGAGGCTGGGTTGCCTAATATTGTATTTAATCTAAGCGACAACTATTTCGGCGAATCCCCAACGGGTACAGGAGGGGTGTCTGTGTCAGTTAAAGGTAGTACACATCTTCGCTCTGGTGGTAATATGCCAGCCACATATGGAAATATGTCATTTGAAGCATCTGGTTCTAATTCCATCTATGGTAACGCTACAACCGTTCAGCCTCCTGCCTATTTTGTATACATTTGGAAAAGAGTTTCTTGATTTAGCTTACACGACGCCATATATAGACATAATATGCTGCTGGTTGTACTGTGGTAGACGCACCATAGATACTATTACTTTTTGAAGCGCTAAATTTAAGATTGTAACCATGATTATATTGTTGACCACCCGGACAATACGAATACTCGTCTGTTCCGGGGAAAAAGCACCCAGAATATTTTGGTGGGTCTGCTTTCTTCATAATACCAGAACCACCATCAATCGTCATTGTGCCTGTAATATTAGGCAACCCAGCCTCGACGGTGCTGCCTGCCGGGTGGCTGTCGCTGGCACCCATCAGCACGCGGTCCTGGGCGATCTGCTCCCAGGTGCCGCCAAACAGGACGGCGGGGCTGGCGGCATCGGTGCTCTGGTAGATGCTGCCCACGGGGTAAGGGTCCAGGGCAGTACCGCCTGCAAGATGCAGTGTGCCGTCCTCGTCGGCTGTAAAATCCTCACTCAGCTTGACACCGCCCAGCGTGGTTGCGGTGGCCGGGCGAATATTCAAATTCTTTAGGGCTTCGCCAACTGCCTTTGCATCCGCGGGCGCGTCCTCTATGGTAAAAGTTTTATCTGTACTGGCCCGGGCTCCTGCCAGCTCGGCGGCGGCTTCAGCCTTTTTCTGCGCGGTTTCGGCAGCGGTCTGGCTTTTGCCTGCTGCGGTAGCAGCAGCTTCTGCATTGGTTTTTGCCTGCTGTGCATCTGCGGCGTTGGTGGAAGCTTCCTCGGCTTTTTGGGCGGCCGTGCTGGCGGCATCGGTGGCCTTTTTGGTAGAAGCGGCCACATCGTCCAGCGCCCCCGCGCGGGCATTGGAGATGTCCTGCAGGGCTGCGGTGTGGGCGGACTGGGTTTCTTTTACCGCGTTGCTTTTTGCGGTGCTGATGGCATCCAGACCGGCCTGTTTTTCTGCAGAAATCACCTGCACCGCTTCCGTCTTGGCAGCAAGAGTATCGGTCTTGGCCCGCTCTGCGGCGGTGGCGCTTTCAGCAGCTTCCTGCGCTTTGGTGGTGGAGGTCTCTGCAAACTGCTCCACATACTCCATGCCCTGCGCGATGTCCTCGCGGACCTCCACGCCGAGAACGGCTTTTCGGATGCCGTCGATGATCTCCTTGAAGGTTTTTGTCAAAGGTTCTTCACCTCCGTGCGTACATCATAAATAGTGTCTTTTTCAAAGTTAAAGGTGTCCCACAGCCAGTCGTTGCCGAGATAAGCTGTCAGATTGTACTTGTACGGGTTGCAAACTGCAGTGATCGTCACCGCCGCTTTGTTTGCCTTCCGTTCAAAGTTTACCGTTGTGTGTCCGCGCCAAAAAAACGAATCATCGCGGAATTTGAACCACACCCACTGGCCTTGCAAAAGCTTTTCGAGTCCTTTTTGAATGCCGTCATCCTCCGATTGAGGGCGAAAGCACGAAAACTTGACCGTAATTTTGCGGCTCTTGTAGTGCAGCTTGCCATCAATGGACCGGCTGAGGTCCAACGGACGACCGGCTCCTGGTACATTGACCAGCATCGAAAGCGTTTCTGCCTTGCCGATCTGGGGATAGGTCTTGTCAAAGAGTAGCCCGAACTTCTGTAGCAGAGAAATGGCGTTTCCGCCCACAAGGAGAAGAAAATCGTTAAAGCCGTTTTTTGCCGCAGCAGCTTCGGCCGCTTTGTAATCCACTCAATCCCTCCTTTTATGGCGTGCAGGCGGCAGAAATCTCCACCACCGCATAATGCTTGTCAGGCGTCATTTCGACCGTAAATTGGCCCTCATACTGCGTTTCTGGTGCATCAGATCGGTAAAACGCAAGCCACTGCCCCTGCAGATCGGTCTCCATCCGGCTGCGGATGTCCTCCCACTGCGACTTCGGGCGGAAACACTTAAAGCTCATGGACACTTTGCGCTGCTTAAAATGCACTTTGCTATCCAAAGCCTGCGTAAAATCAAGCACAATGTCGTACCCGGGCGGGTACTCCTGCTCACCTTCCACGTCCGGTGCGCCCACGCTGAAGCCGTCCTTCGAAAGGAGAAGACCGTATTCCTCCAGCAGAGACTTGAAGCCATCGCCCATCTTGACATAAAACTTTGGAATTTTGGCGTTTTCTGCAGCAGCTTTTTCAAGCGCCTTATAGTCGATCATTCTGCGCTTTCCTCCGTCTTTTCCGCCGGGCTATAGGTCAGCGTTTTGCCGTCCCAAAGATAGTCTGAGCCACCGTTGATATTTGACGGGAACTCGTCAAAAACAACGACGTTCTCCGGCAGCGGGTGTGGGACGCCAGAAGCTACGGACCACACGCCGTTGTAAAGCCTGCCATCTGAGCAAATCTTGCACTGGTACACATACCCTTCTTTTTTCATGCCGGCACCTCACATAAACTCATAAAGCTCGCGGGGGATGCAAACCGCATCGTTTCTCGACCATCCGTCATTGCCGGGGGTCTGCAACTCAAAGCCCCACACGCCAACGACTGTTGCACCGCCATAACTGGATGTGCGCTCGTAACCATTGCCAAAAACAATTTTGTCTTTGTATACGGCGACGTCTCGCCGGTGCATGGTGTTCCACGGGTAAACGATCGAGTAGGTTTTGCCATTTACCGGGATAACCATTGATGTTGCACCGCCGCCGCCGCCGCTGGCAAGCCATGTGGAGCCCTTGTTGCTCTCAAACGTCAGAAGGACTGCAGAAACGCTGCTGAAGTCATGCGCGATCGTCTGTGCCGTAAAGCCGGAAAGGCCGTTTCCGGCGTCATCCAGCCAGGACAGCGCCACCGTTTTGTTGCGGATGCCGTGGAACGTGATGTTTCCGCTGTCAATCGTACAGCTGCCAACACCATCTGTGATGGAAATGCCGTCTGCCGTAATGACAACTTTTTTGTCCGCAAGAGTTTCGTGCCCGACCGTAAGGCCGTGCTGCGGGTCAAAGCTGATAAAGTTTGTAGCCGTTTTGGCTGCATCCGCAACGGCTTTGTCGTTCGACTTTTTGTAGTCCGTCAGGTCCTTCATCAGCTTTTCGGACGAGTTTGCGCTCGTGCTAGCCTGCTCCTCAAGCGCATTTGTGCGGCCAAGGTTTGCAACCTGTCGGTCAGTCAGCGTCCGACGGGTCATACCGAAGGAATACTCTTTTTTGTCCGGCTGGTCAAAAGGCTCCACCAGCTTTGTGCACAGCATGATCGCATCCACGCTGTGCGGCTCACTGATGATGTGCGCATAGCTGGCAAATGTAAGCCGGTCAAGCGGATCATCGCCAATGTTTGTATACCCTGCATCTACCAGGTCAACCGCTTTGACGGTGTAGCTTGTCACCATTGCGTAGTTTTGCTGCAGGTCCTGCACGCCGGAAGCAAAGGTTTCATTTTCGCTGTCCGTGTCCTGTTCGCGGATTTTGGCAATGATGCCAAATTTCTCCGCTGCGGCGTCGTTTTGTATCCACCCTTCCTTCAGGTTGTAGGAATACCCGGATGCCGGAAGATACTTTTTGATGGTCGCCGCGTCCGCGCCCATGATGCCGTAGCGCTCCTCATGCTTGTACTGGGAGGGGTCCTTCCACCAGAGCAGCTTGTAATACCACTTTGAGGTGTCCACAGTATGCTTGTTGCCGATGGGGTAAATGCGGGTAAAAAGGTCGTTGGTATCCGTTTTTTCGGTAATGTCCAGCAGGTTCACGCCATACTGGATTTTTTGGTTTACAAGCCGCTGCGCTTCCACCGCCTGGTCGCAGTAGTTGAGCACATTGTTTCCGGTTTCGGCGTTAAATGTGCAGTATGCATAACCGCCAAAGGTTTTGAGCACCATCTTGTCGATGATGTCCCAGATGCTGCCGTAGTCTTCGCCAACGCCGTATTTGTCGGCGTCTCCAAATTCTACGACAAGATCACCCAGCGCTGCCGTGACAGTGCCAAGCTCAAACTGCTTCATTTTTGCCGAGACCTGGCTGTTATGGGCCTCCACAAGGTGCTGCAGAAATTGCTTCAGTGTGCCGCGGTAGTTAAAAGGAGTAACGCAGCTGTCGTTAAAGTAGCTCAAAGCTCCCTCGCAGTAAACCACACGCCGGTTGTACCAGTCTGCCTCGTGGTTGAGGATGCGCCCGCGCCAAATCTCTTTGCCGTCCTGTTTTGCCACGACGACGGTAGACATTTTTTGCAGGTTATCGTACTGCGGGTGGTCCCGGGGCATTGTAAAAGTAAGGCTGCCGCCCTTGCTCACCTCGCGGGTAAGCTTAGGCGACAGCACAAGCGCATGCGTGTTTCCGGGCTGGTAAATAAGCCGCTCATTCGTAGGCTCTCCATTGGGATAGCCGTAAATCTCGTACATCAATTACCCCTTTCTGCCAAGACAGACAGCTGCCCAAGCTGCGCATCCATGCCGGGTGCCATTTTGCCCACAAGCGTACCATCGTCCAAAACGATCTGCTGGTTCGCCACGTCGGGCAGGTACTGCTGTACCACCTCGGTAAGGCGGGCCATCTGCTCCTGCATTTTGGCCTGGTAGCCCAGCACAGCGCTGTTGTTCGGGTTGAAGGTGTAAGGGTCGGTGCGGTAGTCGTAGCCCGCAAAGGCCCGCTCGTTGCCGTACCAGTAGGCGTCCTGCAGGTCTTTGTAGCCCAGCTTGCTCGAGGACGAGGAAGAACTGCTGCTGTCGCTCTTGTACTTTTTCCAAAGAGCGATGCCGAGTCCAACAGCACCGGCTACCACGGCCGCAATTGCCAGCGCGATGGGGTTTTCTGCCACAAATGCAACGACGTTTCCCAGCACGCCCATGATCTTGCTGCCAAAAGACGCCAAACCGGTGCCAACGTTTGCCAGCACGCCGCCCGCGCCGCCGGTAGCGCCCAGCTTTTGCAGTGCTTCGGTAAGGCCGATCACTTTTGTGGTCACGCCGTCAACGCCCGCTTCCACGCCGCCTCCGGTAAAGATTTTTTCGAATACGGCAAAGGCGTTCTTCAGGCCGCCGCCGGAGTATGCCTCATTGATGACTTCCAGCGCATTTTTTGCCCATTTGGAGATAGCCTCGCGCTGGTCCTGCGTCACTTCGCCCCAAAGCAGGTTGACAAAGTCCAGCCCGATCGCCGCCGCGTCGCCGTTTTTTGCGTCGGAGATAAAGCTTCGCAGGATGCCAAAAATGCCTTTGTTGGACTCAGAGGACGCACCGCTTAAATACTGGTCAATGCGGGTCTGAGTAGCTTTGACGCTCTTGTCAATGGCGGTTTCCGTCTCGGTGACTTTGTCCTGTACACCGTCGATGTAGGTAATGACCTTTGTGTAGGTCTGCGCCACGCCATCGACAATGTGCTCTCCGGTCTCGGTCTCGGTGCGCTTGACGTGCTCGCTGCCATCGGCGTATTTTTCGGTTGCTTCCTGGATTTTTGTTGTAATACCGTTAAAAGTCGTCTCCGAAATGGACGTCAGCGTGCCCAGCAGCGTTTTTGACATGTCGTCATAGGTCTTTGTGACCTTTGTGACCGTGCCGTTGACTTTGGTCTCAACTTTTTTATAAGTCGTGGCCACGCCGTTTACCATCTCCTTGCCGGTCTCGGTCGTGGTCGTGGTTACGCGGTCTTTGATTTTGCCCGCGCTGTCCTTGACCTTCTCGTTCAGAGTCTGGATGCTGGTGGTCACCGTGCCGAGGGCGTTCTGGCTGGTAGTGGTGGCCGTGTGAGAGATGGACTCGATGACTTTTTCGGTTTTGGATTTTGTTTTTTTGGTGGTTGAGCCGGAACCATCCGACGTAATAGAACTATTCACGTTTCGGCTGCTGCCGTTTCCGTTGTAGTTATTTTCTGTCCCCTTTTTTACCCAGCCGTTGTTTTCGTCCCATTCCATGTTGGTGCTGTTCGCACGGCGTCCGGCGCCGTTCGATGCACTGCTTGTTTTTCCGCCTTGCTTTGCAACGGCGTCTTGTACGCCCGTTGTAGCGGCCGGGTTCAGGATGCGGACCAGCGCTCCAGCGGCCTCTTTGATGCCGGGAAGGCCCTCAATAATGCCGTCTGCGATGGCAGACACCATGTCTTTTCCAACCTGTACCCAGTCCGTTTCAAAGATTTTTTTGACGGCTGCGCTTGTAAGGTCTTCAATGGCACTGAGCATGTGCCCAAGGCAGTTCATCAGGCCGGAGACGATCTTGCCAAGGATCTCATAGCCCTTGACCATGAACTCATCGTAGTGGTTGATAAGCTCCGTCTCGAACGAGATCGTCACATCCATTGCAGCATTGACGATCTGCGGCAGCGCGTCCACAATGCCATCCGCCAGCGAGAAAAGAAGGTCCTTTCCCGCCGCAACGATGGTGGATGTGTTTTTCTGCAGGTACTGCGCAAGGTTCTGCACAGCAAGAACAGCCTGCTGCTCCAGCTGCGGGATCTTCTGGCTGAAGCCGGAGACCACTTCAAGCGCGATCTCTCCGCCCTTGTCTGCGAGACCCTCTACGCCATCCTCCTCGAAAGCATTTTTCAGCGCCACGACCCAGTCATTTGCTTTGGAAATCAGCACCCCGAAAGCGTCTGACAGGTCCTCGGTGAGGACTCCGGCGAGCTGCAGGGCGTTGTCCTTCAATGTCGTGAGACGTCCGCTCATAGTCTGGCTCTGGGTGTTCATGGCGTTATAGTACAGGCCGCCTTCTTCCGCAGCCGCCTGAAGAGCCTGCGTCAGGACATCGTATGTGATAGTCATGTCCTTGACGTCCTGCACGGACTTACCCGTGTATTTTGCAAGGACCTGATAGATATTGATGCCTGCATAGGCAAACTGCTTGATGTCCATGCTGGACGCTTTGCCGACATTGGCGATCTGCTGAATGTTCTGCGCCATGCGGTTCAGCTCATCGTTGCCGCCGCCTGTAGCCTTGACCGCATCGCCCAGCGCGAGAATGGTTTTGCGGCTGTACTCCGCGTTTTCGCCCGCGCCCAGAAGGTACTGGTTTGCCTTTACAAGTGTGTCCGTATCAAACGGCGTTCTGGATGCATCGCTCTTGAGCTGCTCCAGAAAAGCAGAAGCCTTTTCCGCGCTTCCGAGCATGTTTGTAAAGGCGGTCTGGTACGTTTCAAGCTGCGTGTTGTAGCCAACGCCCATCTGGATGATGCTTTTGCCGACACTGACGACCGCCCCGGCGAGGCTCTGAAGAGCAGATGTCAGAAGGTTTGCCTTTGTGAGCAGACCAAACAGTGAGCTGGTCGCGGTCGATGCACCGGACCCAAGCTCTTTTTGGCTTGCAGCGGCCTTTTTCGTTGACCCCTGAAAGTTTTCCATTCCGTTGTTGGCAGCCTTCAGAGCAGAAGCCGTGGTTTTCAGCTGTGCTTCTGCAGCGTTAAGCTGAATTTTTAAGTTTTTGCTCTCGGAAGACGTTTTGCTTGTTGCTGCGACAGATTCGTTGTAACGTTTTGCCAGCTCCGCAACGGACTTTGAGGCCTTGTTATACTCGCTGGAAAGGGTGGAAACGGTTTTTCTCGTTTCAGCCTGCACGCTTTGGATGCTTTGCCGGTACGCGCTATCGTCAAGCCCAATGGTGGCTTCTAATTCAAAAAGTTTCAGGTTCCATCACCCCCATTCAAGCCGTTTTTGATGTGTGCTATCACTTCTTCTGAGGACGGCTTCGGCTGCTGTGGGCGGCTTTCCACGAGGTCAGCCACGCGATCGTACCATCGCTCTTGCGCACCTGCAAGCGCACTGAGCATGTCGGTCATGTAAGCTTGATAGCTGATTGCAAGCTGCTCATTCCGCGCCGCAATGCGGCAGTGCTGCAGGATGTACGGTTTGCCGATCAGATGCAGCATGTCCAGCCGGATGGTGGAAGTTAAGCGCCGATATCCGTCTGCGCCAACTTCACCAACGAGGACAAAAAATCCAGCACGTCCTTATCCTCCACGGTGGCAGTAATAACGCGCAGGGTCTTGAACGGGGTCATGGTTTCGGGCTTGCCGTCCTCGTCCACATCCGGCTCATACAGCAGGGGCAGCAGCTTTGCAGTCGTCTCTGCGTTATCGAACAAGAGCGCCTTGCACATGGCCTTGATGTTCTTCTTGGCCTGTGCGGATTTCTTCTGCTCCAGCTCCGCTTCGGTTTCTTTGCCAGTCAGCACAGGCATTACTTTTCGCAGCTCCGCAACCTTGGATTTCTCCAAAAGGTCGGAAACGGCGTCTGCGATCAGCCAGCAGCGGCGCAGAAATTCGGTTTCGTCCATCTGGTTCAGGGTTTTCATACGATGTCCTCCTTATGCTGCGGCCTTGGGGCTGTAATACCACTCCATGGGCACCACATCACTGCCCAGACGGGGGCAGCCGGTGAGGGTCACGGAAATGTTGCCCTTGCCTTTGTCGGTCGTCTTCAGGGTCAAACCGCCGGTGGACAGTGCGTTCATCAGCCGGACTGCCACATAGCCGCCGTCAATGGTGTCACCGACCCACCAGATGTCCTTAAAATCGCCGGTGCTTTCAGTGGGGTCCAGCGTCATGCGGGGAGTGACCTTCTTTTCCGTCACGTCAGCCGCGCCGAGGGCCAGCTTGATGACGTCGGTGGTTGCGTTCAGGGCCGTAAAAGCCAGCGTGCACTCGTAGTCCTCGATCTGCATCAGTTCTGCGGTGTTCTTCTGGGCGTTGTCCACGTCATCGCCAAGGTCTGTGAAGTTCGCCTTGCAGGTTGCGGTGACGCCGCCGGTAGTGGCGGTGATGATGTCTGCGTCCTGCACCTCAGTTTTGCCGGTCACGTCAAACTTGTTGACCACGATTCCGGCGTTGAACTGCATGGACTTGAATGCTTCCTGCGAAATTTTGGAAAATTTTCTTGCCATATTGCTCCTTTACTCGCAAAATTGCGTGATTTCAAAGTTGAGATATTCGCACAGATACCCTTCAGGCGGGTTGTCGAGGGGCTGTGCCCACGGGGTGCCTTTTTGCAAAAGAATAGCGCCGCCCTCGCATTGGATGGTCAAGCCATTTGCGAGGGCTGCGCTGATCGTATCTTCGGTTTGCAGAATGGGGGCTCTGCCGCCCTTGCTCGGGTACCACAGCCGGGCATGGAAGGATGCCGTTTCGTTCCACCCGCCGGGGATGGTGGGCTTGTAGGTCAGATAAGGCAGTGAAGCGGTGGGAGGAATGTTATCCTCCAGATAGCCCGGGATGCCAAAGCCGTTAAAAAACGTGTTCAGCGCCCGGTTGATGCTCTCAGACGGTCCCATTACGGCAGCACCGCCTTTTTGCATTTCACAGCCCGCAGACCCATGCCGGATTCCGGCGGGGCTTTGGCTTCGTCCGCTGTGCTGGTGATCTGAAAGGTCTGGCCGTCACTCACCCGCTTGACGTAGTCCGGGAACGCCAGCGGCACACCGGTGTTGACCAGCAGCGTATAGGTGGATGCTGTAGCCGCCTGTTCCGCCACCTGAGCCTCCACGGTGGTATCGTGGCGCTCTACGGCCTCGAACTCGGGGCCGTCCGTCCAGCCGGACACAAAGCCGCCCACGCCGTCCGGCTCATAGATGCGGGTCTGAAAGCAGAATTTTTTGGTAAAGCCCTGCATCACGGTGGATGCAGCGAACGCGTTGACCATGTCACATCTTCCTCCACTGATTGATCTCGGATTTATAGCGGGTCTTTCCGTCTGCGGGCAGCCCGTCCGTGCCTGTAGCCATCGTGCCGGACCACCCGGCAAAGGACTGGGACACATACACGCCGCCGGACGGGAGTGCCTTGTCGTATGCGTCGATCTTTTCAGCCAGCGCCACAAAAGCAGGCGGCACGCGCATAGGCTGCACCGTCCCGGTGAAGGTCTCGGCAGTCAGATCGCCGTCCCCGGCCTTGTGTACGCCGTCATTGAAGATAGATCCGCACACGAGGAAATACTGCCCCGGCACTACCCCGGCGGGCACGGTGTCCGGCTCAAAAGCAAACTCCCCGGCAACGGGGTCGTCCGCCCGGTCAAAAAAATTGTGCGTGTAAACGCACAGCTCAGGGACGGTCATTGGATGCCTCCTACTCAAAAAGGGCGATTACTCGCCCGGCGTGATAGTCTGGACAGAAATGCCGTCCAGATACTCAGCGAACAGGGTCACTCCGGTGATGGCGAAGCTCTCAGAGACTGCGGTGGTGTAGTTGCCCTGGGTGTGGAAGCCGATCAGGTTGCTGGCCTCGCCTGCGGTGGTGTACACCAGCCCAGCCTTGGCGTAGTCGCTGTCAGAGGGGTCAACGTAGTACATCACGATGTTGTCTACAGGGGTGGCAATGACTTTGCCCTTTGCGATCTCGCCGTCAGACAGCAGGAAGATGGTGTTGTAGCCCATGAAATCCTTGATGTACTGGAAGCCGTACTGGTTCTGGATGGTGATCGGGGCGGTGCCCAGGTACTCCGCCACGTCCAGAACGTTGGCAAAGCCCACAACGCCGGTGACGGTGCGGTGCATGTTCTTGAACTTGTTCTCCACGCTGCCCTTTGCCATGGCCAGAGCCATCTGGAAGGTCTTGGGGGTGCCCTTCAGGCTGCCGGTGTTCAGGTACTTGTAGAACTTGTCCGTGACCTTTGCGGTCAGGTCGAACAGGAACTCGTCATCGGTCTTCTGCACGGCCACATCATAGCCATAGTTCTGGATTGCCTCCAGGGAGACGGCCTTGGCGTACTTTTCGATTGTGATCTTGCCGTAGTCCTTCTCCTTGACGGTATACTGGCTGTAGGGGATCTCCTCGCCCTCTGCCACGGTGCCGCTCTGCAGGGTGCCCTGGGCGTACTTGCTCTTCAGCACGGTGCCGGGCTGCATCCGAATGGGGCGCATGATGCCCATGATCTCCCGCAGGTGCTCCCAGTTGCGCTGGAAGCGTGTCACAAAGTCGATTTCCCGAGGGTTGACGGTGATCTCGGTAGTGGTGATCAGATTGGTCTTTGCTGCCATGTGTTAGTCCTTTCCGCCGCCTGTAAACAGGTCGGCATTTGCAGCAATCGCGGCCTGGCGTTCGCCCGCGTCCTTGATTGCAAAAATTTGGTCTTTGGTCATTTTGGAGCCGGTGTTGGTAGGCGGGGTGTCCACCTTTGCGCCGGTGGTGGTCGTAGTGCCTACGAAGTCGCTCCAATCAGCTTTCAGGCTGTCGGCGTGCTTCTTGGCATCCTTGACGTTTCCCTTTTCGTCCAGCTCCAGCTTGTCGATGTCCTCGCCGGACAGCCGCACAACGCGGTCTGCGTACTTATCCAGCACCCCGGCGGATTTCAGCAGCTCCCGGAACTTGGCTTCCTTGGCTGCGTGGGTGTCCTTCTGGGTCTGCTGGGCCTTGTAGTCGGTCAGCGCCTTTTCAGCGGCCTGCTTGCCGCCGTTGGCTTCGTCCCGCTCTTTTTCGGCTTTGGCGAGGGCTGCGTTCTTCTCATCGAGCTGGTTCTGCAAGGTGTCCGTTTCCTCATGCAGCACGTCCAAAATTTTCTTGAGCTTGCCGCTGGTGTCGGTCGTTTCATCTTCCAGAATTGCCCGGAGAGTCTTGCGTTCGAGTGCCATGTGATAGTCCTTTCTGCCCTTGCTCGGGCTGCCATGCTTGGCAATAAGGTTTAATTTGCCGGACGTGCTGCCGGTGTGGTGCCGCCTGTGGGGCTTGAACCCACGGTCCCCGGATTAAAAGTCCGGTGCTCTGCCTGCCTGAGCTAAAGCGGCATAAAAAAGCGGCTGACGCCGTGCGCCAACCGCTGAGTATTAAATTTTAAAGCGAAAATTCACAGTCCGTGGCTGTCGGGTAGCCCTGCGCTTCGGACGGAACATAGACCAAAATAGAAATTTTTGCTTTGCCATCGCCGTATGCGTTGTCGCACATCTCCTGAAGCGCTTTGCGTGCCTGAACACCAGCCGCAAACAAATCTTCGACTTTTGCAGCCTTAGGCTTGTTCTTTTCATTCACCTCAAGCATCTGCATCTTGAGTTTTTCGATTTTTTCGGCAGACTTATGATAAAGTCTTTCTGCGTTTGCCTGCATTTTCACAGCAGCTTCAAGCTGCGCGCTCAATCTTTCAAGCTCTGTCATCCTTATACCTCCTTGTTTCCTTCTTCCACCGCGATTTCTCGCAGCTCTTCGATGTGCTCCTCCACCGCCGGGCGCAGGAACGGGCGGGGTGCCATGCCTCGGGTAAAGTGCCACTTGCCGTTGAAGTCTTTCCAGACCCACGGCGTTTTGCGTCCGTTGCCCTTCTCGGCAAAGATGCCCGTGCCAAGCTCCACGTAGACGCTGTAAAACAGGTCGCTTCCGATGGTCACGGTCTTTTTTGCAAGGTCTATGGCGAAAGTCAGGCTCTGTTTGAGCGCACCGCCCACATAGCCCTCAATGCCCGTGCTGTCTGCCGTTCCAGTGGGCACAAGCAGCTTGGCATAGTCCTGCACCTTCATGCCCCAGAGGGTCAGCACCCGCTCCGCCCACGAGTTCAGTGCCTCATGCAGCTGCGGGGTGTTGTCGGTGAATTTGATGTCGTATTCAAATTTCATGTATTATTTGCCTGTGTACGCTTTTTTCAAGCGTTTCGCAAAATCACTGGTTCCGTCCCGAATGGTTCTCATAATACCAGCCATTGCAGCCCGTTTTGCTTCTTCTCCCGTGCTATGTCCAATATAACCGCCAAGAGAGTCAATCAGCTGGCTTGCGCTTGTGGTGCTGTTGATTACCGCTTTTGTATCTTTTGCCCTAGAAGCAGTCTGTTTTGCCACATCCTTTCCGAATTTTGCAATAGTTTCAGGCTTTTTCGCTTGAGAAATTGCATCATTCAGCGCTTCGGTTGCTACTGATCTGATATCTTTGGCCCATGCAACTTGTTTTTCGCTGCCTTTCAGCGTCGCCATACCGCCGCCCGCTCTCACAGAGCTGCCCGAACCTCGTTTACTCACGGTAATGCCTCCTCTCGTATTGAAATGGTTTGATTTTGGTCACGTTCCAGTCAAATTCCGCTGGACACTTGCCGTACCACAAAATGCCGCTGGGTTGCAGCACTTCCAGCGCCTTGCGGCAGTGTTTGGCAAAGCATTCTGCTTCGTATTGGTCAGACTGCGTGCCGTGGCTCGAAATGCTCACAATGGCGTTTCTAGGCTCTCCGTCAAAGCACCAGTCATAACTTTGCTCGCCGCACCAGCAGAGCGTTGGAATGACGTGGATTCCGTGCGCCTGCCAGTACGCCGCCAACCAGTGCTTTTTGTAGTGCATGAAAAGCTGCACCGCAAGCGGCATATCGCTGTACAAAGAAAAATCCGGCGAACATACCGCACCGAACTGCTGCAAAAGGGGAATGTATTTGTCTGGATTGTTCCAGAACCGTTCAAACTGGTAATCGTCCTTGTAAAAATGCACGCCCTTTGTGGCCTTGTCTTTGGCTGTCAGTGCATAGTTGACAGGAATCCATTCCAGCTTGTCAATGCGGATGTCCGTTTCTGGCTTAATTTCAGGGATGCCATACTTGCCCACGCCAGGAAAAATCATCTTTTCGGTGTTTTCCATCGGCAGAATCACGGTTCATCCATCGGTTCTCGCTTTTTCTTTAAGGCGCGTCCGCACTCGGGGCAAAAATTCAGCTGGCCTGCACGATGCGTTACCGTACCGCACACGCCCGCGCCCTTCCGGTGCGTTTTTGTGATAAGGCTAACTTGAAACGTGGTATATAGGCCGTCTTTCCCTTTGGGGGAATTTTCCTTCCACCATGCAAGGTTCTCGCAAAATTTGCAGGGCTTTTCTTCACTCATGCTTTGCAGCCTCCTTCTTGCGTCTTCTCTCTTCCGCCCACCACATCTGTTCTTTCTCCTTGCCGCCCTTGGCTTTGTACCACTCGTTATAATCCATGACGGGCGTGGTCTTTTTGACTCGTACCATGATTGGCCTGCCTTTTTCGTCCACCTTGCCGCTGTCCTCGACAACAGGCACGTTGTCGATTTGCCTTGCGTTCTGCCGGGGGTACTTGCCCAGCGCAGAGGACAGCACACAGCGGCAGTGGTAGACCATTTCCGGGGCGGCGTTGGGGTCGCCGGGGCGCTGAATTTCGTAACCCATGACCTTGAACGGCTCGTCAAGCTCTGCCGTCTGCTGGTCAAGCAGGCGGTGCATTTCACGGGTGCGGTAGTCGTGGGTGGAGTTCCAGCGCTTTTTGACCTCGATGCCCAAAGCCTGGGCGTTTCGCATCTGCTGCAAAGCACCGGCGTTCTGGGCGCTGGTAAGGGCTGTGATGGCGTTGTTCATGGCCCAGTGTATCTCTGTGTCAGCCATGCCGTTTACGGCCTGCACAGCGATGTCGTGGACGCTCTTGCCCTGCACGATGCCCTGCATGACGTAGCGGTTGAAGACCCGTGCGTCATAGGTTTTGTTGCTCTCGCTTTTGATACGCTTGTTCGGCACCATGCGGGGGTTCTCCTTCAGCAGCAGCTTAACCGCTTCGGTGTTGTACAGGGTCAACCCGAACGTCACGCCTGCGGCCTGTTCCAGCTCGTAGAAAGCCCAGTTTGCGCCAAAGGAAAAGATGTTGTATTGCTCGTCCCGGGCCAGCTTGTAGGCCGTCTCTTGGGCTGTGGTGCAAGTCTGCGTGATGCCGTCCAGCTTGGCGTGCATCAAATCGGACTGAAAGACCTGATTTTGCAGCCAGATGCGGTAATCCTCCTCGGTGATCTCGCCTGCATCCAGCTGCGCCCGCTTGCGCTCGTCCAGTTGCTTATATTTTGTAAGAAACTCGGTGAGCTGCTTCTGCATCTCCCGGCGGGCAGTGCCGTACACCCGGAGGATACGGCGGCGCAGGCGGTTCAGCTGGCGGGTAGAGATGCGGTCACGGTCGGTTTGCTTCATGGCTGTCTCTGCCGCTATAGCGGTTTCGGAACACTTGGTCGTACATAATCTCGGCCTGTTTTTCAACTTCATCCTGAGATTTTGCGTTCAGTGCGTTAATAAAAGCCTGAACAAGCGAGTAGTCTTCATTCTTACTCATTGCCGTCCTCCTCGTCTGTGTCCTCGTCTGTGGTCTCCCTCGTTGCGCTCTCAGCCATCAACGCCGCCTTGGCCTGCTCCTTCTGTTCCGGGGTCAGGTTGGGCAGCAGGTCAATGGCCATGTCCTGCCCGATGATGGGAGCTTCAGAAATCACCATGCTGACCTGCTCGGCCGTGTTGGTGATCTTGTTGCGGTTGAATGCCGGCATGGCGTTGTCGAAGCCAGCCAGTGCGCAGATCTGCCGGATAAACGGCTTGACCTGAGCCTCAAAGTCGTCCGCGTTCTGGTTCAGCGGCTCATAGGCCGCATCCAGATGGTCGTTGGTGCTGTCCGCGCTGACACAGTGCACGTCCAGACCGCCGAAGTCCTCATAGACCCGAGTGTGCAGCAGTTCCAGCAGTGCCTGCCGGGCCGTCACAGGGATCTCGGTGGTGTAGGGGGTGATCTTTCCGCCCTCGCTGGTGTTTGCGCCTGCAATGTGGTACAGGTTCAGCTTGACAAGGAACTCCTGCAGCTCGTCATCGGTCATGCCGTTGAAGTTCTCGCACAGCCAGTAGATCTGCGAAAAGTCCTGCAGGTCATTGCAGAAGCCGGACATCACCAGATCGGTGTTGTCGATGTAGGCTTTCAGGCCCACAAGGGTGCTCTGGTGCAGGTCGGAGCCCCACAGCGGCACAATGGGCAGGGCGCTGTAGTTTTCTCCTTCTACGCTTTCCAGCCCGCCGCCGGGTGTGGTGACGGTCACGCTCTTGTATGCCTGCTTCGGCGTTGTCTCCTGCATCGTGCTGCCGATTTTGCTTTCCGTGTACTCGGTAAAGCCGTCCAGCTCGTACAGGATATAGTGCATATCCGTGTCCGGGTTCAGCCGCCAGAAGCGCACACCCGCCTGCAAAAGACCTGTCTTTTCATCGTACAGGGGCGCAAACTCGGTCAGCTTGAACACCACCAGATGGTCGTTGTTCCAAAATCCAAAGCTCTCGCCGTGGATCAGGGCGAAATACCCGGCCTTCTGGATCTGCTCATCAAAGTTCTGCCCCAGCCTGTCCTTGTCCACGCCATCGTCCGCAAAGACCACGCCGTTGCCAAGGGAGTAGGTTGCCCTCTGCTTGTTCAGCCGCCGGAAAAGGTTGCTCTTGACCATATCGGGGTGTGGGGTGTCCTGCTTGGTGTTTTTGGACAGGCGTTGCAGCATCAAAGCGTAAGCCTGCGCGAAGCGTTCAGCGCCCGGGTTTTTCTGTGCGTCGTACAGGTCGGCGTCCAGCGCCATCTTGTAAGGCCCGGAAGTACAGTGCTGCTGCACGAACCGCCGGATGAAATCAGGCTGCTCCCCGGCGGCTTGCGCCTGCTGGAAAGTCTGGAATGTGTATACAGTGCTCAAAATCAATTCCTCAGTTTCACAAGGCGCTTTGTGCGCACGAAATAGCGGATAGCGTCCATGCAGTGGTCGTTGACCTTCAGCACGGTATCGTCTTTGTCCGGATCCCAAGCGTACACGCCGAACTCCTCCAGCGTGTGCTTGCAGTCTTTGTAGATCTTCAGCCGCCCGGTCTGCAGCATGGTCTGCACGTCCAGAATGCCGCTCAGAACGTCGTTGTTCGCCGGGGTCTGGGTGAATCCGTTCTTGCGCAGCTCTGTGATCAGGGGCAGTGCAGAGGGGTCAACAATGACCCTTTCCGGCTTGAGCCCCTTCAGCCACGCCTTGAGGTCTGTAACATACTCGCCCACGGTCTTTTGCCGCTTCTGTTCCCGGCCGCTGTAGTAATACTCTCGGGTGACGATCCAGCAGTCTGCCTCGGCCTGCTTCTGGATCAGCAGAAAAACCGTTGCGTTCTGGGTGCCAAAGTCACACGCCACATAGGCGCTCTTTGGTGACAGCTCCGGCAGCACGTCAACAACGTGCTTCTTGCGGTCAAACATGTCATATACAAGGCCCTCCGCCACGGTCCACAGGCCCAGAATGTAGCGCTGATAGAAAACGCCGCTGTACTGGCTGCGGTATCTGGCTTTGATGTCCTCGGAAAGTGACTGGTTGTCGTCCATCGTGAAATGGAGATACATCATCTTGCGGGAGCGGCATTTCCGCACCCATTCCAGATAAAACCAGTGCTGCGGGCTTCCCGGGTTGCAGTTGAACCAGAACTTCGACCCGGTGACAGAGCAACGGGCTGTGGCCTGATTAACGAAGCTTTGCGGCATAAGGGCCACCTCGTCGAAGAACGCCCCGGCAAGGGTGATGCCCTGGATTAAGTCTTGGCTGCTCTCGTCCTTGCCGCCGAAAAAGTAAAACTCGTTGGTTCTGCCGCCTTTGCTGACGGTCATGCAGTTTTCTGCCCGGTGGTCCTTGACGTTGTAACCACGGGCTGCAAGCTGCTGCTTGAGCGTGCCCAGCACGTTGCGCCGGAAGCTGGCAATGGTCTTGCCGCACATGGCAAACTGCTGGCCGCTGTAGCATGTCATAGCCCACTGGACAAACGAAAAGCTCATGGCGAAGGTCTTGCCCGAGCGAATAGCGCCGTCGGCAATGATGCCGTTGTAGCCGCTGTATGCGCTCTGCGGTGCCCACCAGCTCAAGACCTGCTTTTGCCGCTGGCTGAGGGCTTTCCAGCGAAAACCGTTACTTTTCCGCATGGTCGTCCTCTTCCTCCGGCAGCATGTCCACATCATCCGGCGGGCTGAGGTCTGCGGCAGCGCTCAGGGCTTCCAGCAGGCCATCGTCCGGGATGTCCGTGCCGCTCTGGTCTCCCAGCATCGCAAACTTGTCCACGATGGTACCAAAGGCAGTGGACAGCTGTGGCAGCGTCGCTTCTGCGATTTTGTCCGGGTCTGCCATCGCCTGCAAGTACAGCCCGAGAAGCTCCTGCGCTTCCCCGCGCTTGCTGTCCAGATACGAAAGCATGTCCTGCGTGTTCTGCTCTTTTTTTAAGGCGCACAAATCCGCACACTTGGGATTATCCTTCACGATTTTCCGCACGGTGCTTTCTGCCACGTCGTTCAGCTTTGCAGTTCTGGTGTAGCTCTGCAGCTGCACATAGTCAGCAACGATCTTCTTTTTTTGCCTGTCTGTCAGCCGCTTCGCACTCACCGCCACCACCTCTCTAAACTCACGCAAAAGAAAAACCGCCCGGAAATCCGAACGGTCAAAATATCAAAATAAGCAGCGCCCGTGCATTCAGTGCGTTGGACAGGCGTCAAACGGTGGGCGCTGCTGCATCCGGAACTTTCGCGGCCAGATGCCCCGCTATTGCGCGTCCCCCTCATAGGGCACGCAAATGGCACAGCAGGATGGACTTGGACCATCAACCTGCGGTTTTGGAGACCGCTGCTCTACCGTTGAGCTACTGCTGTATGTGGCCGCCCTTGGAATCGAACCAGCCGTGTCTACACACACGCGCCGCGCTCCAAACTGCGCTCAGGCGGCCATGTAAAAACAGCTCCGGTTCGCCGCCGGGGCTGTTGGTTGGCGCACATCCTGTCAGGAAAGCTACACCTTGGCAAGGATTCTAAGGCCTTTTCTCGGCACGGGAGGTTGCACGTGCGGCCTTGCGGGTTGTCTAGTCCATGCGCCATACGGTGCGATACGGCGGAATCGAACCGCCTCCTGTCTCTCATGAGCGGCAGGCTGCCTTTGTGTCAGTGTATCGCATAGAAGCAGCCCGCGAAACGTTAAGTGGAAAAATGCCTGCAAAGCTCAAAAGGAGGAAAACATTATCATGGGTGTTCGTTTCGGAGGCTGCGTGCATCGGTTTGCCTTTTCGGCTTTGCCGATGGTACCACAATAGCACAGATGCCGATAACAAGTAAATCCCAGAGTGTGTAAAAGCAAAGCCCTATGACGTTGTGCAAAATGTACAGGTTCAACTAAGATTCAGCTCGTTCGCGATCTCTGTCAGCTGGCTCAGGCCTTCCGAAATTGCGCGTGAAACCTGAGACGGCTTGGAATAGCCGACTTTTGCCGCGATATCGGCGTGCCGCCTGCCTTCAACATAGCACAGAATGATGCACTTACTGCGGCGGATTGATGCAGGATCGGCGTGGAGCATATAGGCGGCTTCAATGGCATCCTTCTGCATCTTGTTATACCGGCATTTCAGCTCAGCCAGCTTTGCTTCTGCATCTATGGCAGCATCGCTATTGGTGCCCACCTTGTCGCTTGTTCCGGAGTGGCCGGGCGCGCCGGATGTGCTGGACGTAGTTGTTGTAGCCGCACTGCGCAGGCTTGCAATGTGTTCCTGCTGCTGGCAGATCAGTGCCCGCATTTTCGGCAGGCGTTCGAACCACGCTCGCATCTTCTGTTCATCAGTGGTCTCTCCCGGCTTCGGCGTGTCAGTGTCAGGTGTCCATGTGCGGGTCATTGGTAAGTCACCTCATCAGGGTCTTTCCCGGCAAGAAGGTCGGAAAGTTCAGTGTTGAGCGTATCTGCAATCTTTCTTGCCGTTAAAATTGCGACAGGCTTATTGTTTCGCGCTTTCCAAACGGCCTGACGGTAGACGCCCCGCTCAACAAGATCATTTGTTTTCATGTTAAGCCTTGCCATTTGAGTGATGACTTTTACTCGGTCGAACATGACCGCAGTCGATTTTTTCATCGTTATTCCTCCATTTCTTCAATCTCAATTTCCACCCGGGGCTTCTCCCGGTCAAGCTCCACCCGGCTGCCATCGTGGGCGGCGACGACCTTGCTGTTGTCGTCCTCCAGTACGCGGGCTTTTACCAGAATGTCCGTGGTCGCCTCGATGAGGTTTGCCAGATCGACCCGGCGGGCGGTTTTCATGTAGTACACGCACCTCACGTTCACACGGGCAGAGACAGGGCTTCGCGGCCTTTTTATTTGCCGCAGGCAGTCCGTCTCATAATCTGCGTAAGCTTTGCTGGGGGCCACAAAGCGCCCGCCTGAGCTGCTTTTGAGGATGCGGGCAGAGTTCTTCTTGGTGCGTGGGTCACCGTAGAGGGTTAATTTCATCTGCCGTCCTCCACATAAAACCAGGATTGCGGTGGACGCCGAATCTCTACAGGCTCATAGCCAAATTTTGTTGCCCGCAGTCTTGTGAAATCACTTAACGGTCGTGGGCGGTCGTAAATTTTCAGATCGGAAATGTGCCAGCCATATCCGTCACCGCCCTTGAGATACTTTTCAGCCTGTGCTTCGGTCAAGCAAGCCGCTTGAAGCAGTGCATCTGCCGGCTTATAGTACATTCCGGTTGCCAAAATGTTCAGCTTGTACGGTTCCACACTTCCATTTGCTCCAACATGGGTTAGTCCGGTGATTTTATCGCAGACAAACTCGCCAATGACTTTACCGCACCAGCTTTCGCTTCCCGGGTGCCGAAACCACCCTTCACGCTGCATCGTGCAGTAGATGTACGCCTTGAACGGTGTTTCCAGTGTCGGGCGAGTCTTGCGCACCTCTACGGTTTTCATCCTGGCCCAAATCAGCTTGCACCATTTCGGCCGAATACTCAAAAGGACTGCTTTCATCCAGTATCACCCCCATTGTTCGGACATAGCCTTTGCAACGCCCGGAAAAGTCTTTGCCCGGTTCTTTGCACGGTCAGTGGTAAACATGCCCTTGTGTTGCTCACCATGCTTGTGCGAATAGGAGCCTGACGGGCACCATGTGGCGGTAGGCTCTACAATTTCTGTCGGATGCAACAGCGGCACGCCGCGCTCCCACAGCAGCGTTTTCTTGCTGTAGGGATGCCCGTACTCGTAGGGCTGGATTGCCTGCGTGGGCTTCGGATAGTCAAAAATCTTGCTGGGAGTAGGATTCTCAATCACTACTTTTTCGCAGTCTGCCGCCCAAACGGCGAGGAAAAGTGCCTTGCCGCACAGTCCCTCATAATACCGGGAAAGATTGAGCTTTCCTCCCTTGTACAGGTGTCTTGCTCCCGCGTTGCTCGTCTTTGTGCAGGGGACAAATGCGATAATCATGTCCCAGCGGGGCACGTCATGCACGGTTCCGTCCATGGTCACGACCTGCCCCCCCCCCTCGATGGCCTTTAAGCAGTCACCGAGAATATGCCATTCAGGATGCCCGCCGGACGGCTCTATCAGGTCGCACGAGTAGGCTTCATGCCCACGGGCACGAAACGCCTTGCACACTTCCTGCGATTCCTCGCAGGCAACCAGCACTTTCATCGTTTTCTTCCTCCCATCCATCCTTCTTTGTCGAAATCGTTGCGGCTGATCCGCTCCGCCGCGTGGTGCGCGTTGGTGTAGATGCACTGCGCTTTCAGCTGACGCTTGTACTCGGCGTACCGTGGGCAGCTGTCGTGGCAGATCGGGTGCCGGTCGGGGCAGTCTTTACAGGGTTCAAGTTTTACCATCGGTCTGCACCCCGCTGTCACCATTGAGCATGTAACCAATGTGGTTCAGTATGGTATTCAGCACCTGAACCGTTTGCTTTGCCCTGATTGCGTACAAGTACCCCCAATTTTCGCTCCCGGTCAGCCCGTCTTTCCAGTCGGTCAGGTACTTTTCCATGGATTTCGAGTCGATCACAGGCGCTGCCGGTTCATCTATTAGCACATCCATCGCGTCCATAATCTGACACGCGCGGCATCTTACGCCGTTGTAATGTTCGCAGCCACAGCAATATGCCGCTTTGATGTTTGCGATGGCTTTTTCGCGGTCGATAAATTCACTCATTTTTCAATCTCCTTCCTTGTCAGTTCGCTCGCCCGCAGCCTTGCCGCTTCACGCGGGGCGGTGGTGATATCTGCCTGCGCCTGCTTCAAAAATTCGGCACGGCGGTATGTAAGGTCTGGCATTTCAGCCAGCTCTGCAAGCCCTCCAACGCTCCCGGCATAGGATTTTGCCGCCGGGGGGAGTTGGTCATACAGGGCTTTCAGCTCTTTTGTTCCGTCACTCCGCAGCAGCCCTCCCTTTTCGTCAATGCCGATGACCATCGGGAACTTGCGCCAGCTCAAGAACGCCTGTGCTTTGCGTGCTGCCACGGCCAGGGCGTCCCACTCGGCAGATGGGTCCAGGCACTGGGAAAGTTGCTTGAAGATGTCGGCCACAGTGATGGGATAGACACACACCCTGTTTGCGGCCAGAAAAGCCCTCTTGACCACCTCGCCGGGGTAATCCTTGAACTGGTACGTCCAGACATCCAGCATGATCTCCATCTCGGTATCGGTCAGCGGCTTGGAACCCAGCTTGTACAACACAAAATTCATGCGGATCAGCTTTGCCACGTCTTCCCGCGTCATGTCTCAAACCCTCTTTCTCTGTCCATCTTCGCCAACACCCGGGCAAGCTGGTCGTCTACGGTCTCGGTTGGCTTTCGGTTATATCCAGATGCTTGGTCTTTGTCTCTGGATATCCAGCCCGATGCAGCAGCCTTCCACTTTTTCATCGGGTTCTTTCCTACGCGCCACCCGTTGGACTCGTAGTAAGCAAAAAATCTTTCAGCTTGAGCGTTCGTTCCGCCCTTTTCGGCAAAGTACGCCTTGACCTCTGCCATGTCCGGTGGGTGGAATCTGGCTGTTTTGGTCTCCGGCGTGGGTATCGGCGCGTTAGCGCCTTTCTTTATATCCCCGTTAGGGGATATTTCTTTATAAACAGATTCAGACTCAGACTCAGATACAGATAAGCTATTTTTGCTATTGGCAAAATGGCATTTACTATTTTTGCTATTGGCATCAATAGCTTTGCTATCAGATTTCCAACGTTTTTCCGCGCCTTTTCTTCCAGCTTGCTGCCGCGCTTCGGATGTGCTGGAATACTTTTGTGCGTTCATTTCATCAAATGCTTTTACAGTTTTCCACATCATCCGCATGGAGCGGTCTGTAAAATCCGGTTCTGTTCCGTTCTCGACGTAAGCTGCATACGCACGGATAAACTGTCCAAACTCTTCATCTGTCAGTTCTTCCATCGTGTGAACGTGCTCCAAAAGCAAAATAAAGCTGGTTCGTTTTTTCTCCGGCATACTCCACCTCCTTTCTCGTTTTTGCACGCCCGTATAGCCGGATAGCACAGCTTGCGAAATCAGAAGGGGAGATCTTCTGCGTCTTCGTTGATGGGGTCATACTCGGTAGATGGAGCCGGTTCTGGCGCGGCAGTGCTGTGCGGTGCGTAATCCGCAAGCGTTTCGCCGGGGTACATCTGCGCACCCTGCAGGCATTCCGGTTCTGCTGTCGGTTCTGTAGGCTCCAGCGGCGGGCCGGGCTGCGCCATCAGGTCAATCATCTGCTGCAGCCAGCGGAACGTTACAAGCCCGCCGGGCTGAACATCATCCGCGTCCACGTCGTAGTAGGTCTTGCCGTTATACTCCCGCTCTTTCAGCTTCTGGGCAAAAACTGTGACCTGATCGCCTTTCTGCAGCATACCGTCCCACTGGTCGATGCCGTGCCAGAGGTTTACACCCACAAAAAAGCTCTTCCATTTGCCGGATTCATCTTGTGTGCGGCTGGCTTTCAGGTCGAATTTCAGCACCCGCTTCTGCCCGGCGGAACGAACTTCCGGGTCGCTGCGGATCTCGCCGGTGATCTGCACGCCGGTCTTTGTCTGGACAATCATGCATCATCACCGCCAAACGGGTCATCGGCGACTTCCTCGGCATCGGACGCATCCGGGGCGGGGATCAGCGTGCCAGCCGTCTTGCGGGGGCGCTTGGTGCCTGCGTATGGGTCCAGGACGGGCAGGTCTTCCGGGTCGATTTCGCGGGCGGTGCTTTCTGCATCCACATGGACGGAAACCTCGCTCTCATCGCACAGAGCGCCAAAAGTAGACGGGAACGCTTCGCGCAGAGCGTGCACCAGTGCCACCTTGCGGATCATGGTAGCCTTTTTGCCGCTCCAAAGAGATTTGCCTGTGTCATATTCACTGAGCTTGACTTCCTCATAGCTGGCGCGGGTGCGGTCCTTTCGGTAAACCTTCGCCCAGCCGCCGAGAAGGGTCTCTCCACCGTCCCCATCGTAGACAATGGAGCCCTCGCGGTTCAGCAGCTGACCGTCAGCTGTAAGCACGATGACACCCGCTTCAAAGCCGTCATAGGACGGGTGACGCTCTGCCATCTGCATATAGCAGTTTTTGCCCAGCACGATGGTGCTTGCGGTATCCTCGTTCTTGTTGTCGTAGTGGATCAGATAGGCTTCTTTTGTGAAAGGGTTCAGGTGATACTGCTTGCAAGTCTCCAAAAAGATCTTGCATTCGGCGTCGGTGGCCTTGGGGCAGATGAAATTCCGCACGTCTCCAAAGCTCACGGTGAAGTGCTGACCATCCGCACCGGTGATCTCCACCGGTACGGACGGGGACGCAGCCTGCAGGGCCGTGCTGCCTGCACGGCTTGCGCTCTGCAAGGAACGGTTTGCCACAGTCTGGGCGTTGGGAACGGACGAAGTGGGCGCAGCCGCGCCGGGTCGATTGAGTGCCATAAAGAATTACCTCCAAAATTATTTGATAGAACCGTAGCGGAAACCGCGCTCTGCGGCTCCCTGCTTGAACCATGCGATATCTTCCCGGGTGAACTCCACCCAGAAGCTGTACTTCTTGCGGACCGGTGTCTCCGGCTGGGCAGGCTCTGCAAAGCGCTGAAGCATGCTGAAATCCAATCTTCCATCCGGCGTGATGGCTGCATTGGCCTGTGCCGTCTGAGCCGCTTCTGCGGCGATCTGGCGTTCTTCATCGGTCGGGGGGGTAATAACCGGTGCAGAAGCCTGCGCGCGCTCTGCGGCCTTCCGTTCGGCCTCTGCGCGGCGCTGTGCATCCCGGGCGTTCTGACGGCGGCTGTGCTCCACAAGGGCAGCGTTCAGATTCAGTTCGCGCAGATACTCCGTGGTGCATGCTTCGGCATCCTCGCCGCAGGTCTCTCGGATCAGCCGCAGTTCTTCCCGCCGGGTCTCCACACTCTTGCGCAGCTCCCGGCTGGCCTTTGCCAGGTCGTAGGTCTTGTTGAGCCACTGTGCCACCAGCAGACGGTCGAAGGGGACCAGTTCCCGCAGTTCTCCGATGCAGTCGGAATAGACAGCCTGCAGCGCGTCCTGCTTATCCTGCCGTTCTGCTTCTTCCACCGCCTTCACCTGCTGGTCAATGGCCCCGGAGACGGCCTTGCACTTGGCCTGCATCTGCTTTGTGCTCTGCAAAAACTCCTCCAGAGGCTTCATGTAAAAGGCCTTTGCGCTGCGGGCGGCATCGCTGAGCTGCTTGTCCAGCTTGTTCACGGAGGCACGGTCGGCCTTGGCGTCTTTGATTGCATCCGGGGTGTAGACCCGCCCGGTATAGGCCGCCAACATCTCGGTCAAATTCTGCTGCACCTCGGACTCATTCCACCGAATCGCGGGCAGTTCCGGGTGCTCCACCCGGACAGTAAGTTCGTTCTGCATAAATATTCACCACCTCTAAAAAACTCTCTCACCATCGTTGTTATATACGATGTAGGTATTGCGGGGATAACCCTCCGCGTGTTCTTTTTTGGACAGTGCGTCCGCCTGTCGAATCAGTTCTCCCACTGTCTGTGCAGAACGACTCTCCAAAAGCTTCGGCGGGTTTTCAAGCCCGTCATAAATCTGCATAACTGCCATTTACAAATCCTCCGAATTGTGTTATTCTTCGGGGTGATGTGACCTGTAAAATCCATCATCCCTTGCAGCTCGTCGGTGTTGGCGCACCGGCGGGCTTTTTGCGTTTGTAGCGTACCGGCGGCAGGCTGTCTACCTCGCCGCACTCGATGCGTTCCCGCGCAAAGGTGTACTTGCGTGCCGGATGCCTTCCGCTGCGGCTGTGGCTGCACGCCGATGCAAAGCTGTTTGCGCTTTTGTAACCCAGCCGCCGGGCACACATCTCAGACGTACCGCTGGCAATCAAGTCTCCGGTCTTTGCATCGTACACCGTGTACCACATGACGTGGTGGACTGTGTCAGGCATATGTGATCTCTCCCGATTCTTCTTCCAGAATCTCCCGCACATTGTCCATCTCTTCGGCGCACATCTCCCAGACTCTTGCCCGGGCGGAGCATTCGGCCCGGGCAACAATGTCGTCTGATGCTTCAGCTTCTCGTTTGCAGCGTTCAGCAAGCCGCGTGTAGGATTTGACTTTGCCCTCAACGTACTGTTTTGCCGTCATCATGCCCCACGCTCCTGATTCTCCGGATATTCCGGATTGCGGGCGTGGCGACGGTTGATCTTGCCGTACTTGCGCCGCTTTGCAGCTCTTTCCCTATCCTCTGCGGCAAAGCCCAGCCTTGCCAGCAGGGCAGCGACCAGAACCAGCACCAGCGCCACCGCAAACAGCGTGCCGGAGATGTATCCGGTGGTCTGCGCGGTGCCCTCTGCGCCCATAGCTGCACCCATTCCAACGCCGCCAAAAATGACAGCCAGCCAGTAGTAAGTAGTAGATTTGAGTTTCATTCTCTCGGCTCCTCCTTTGTGTAAACCTTTTCAAGCTTGTAAAAGTCCTTCACCCACGCCATAAATCCAGCGCGGGAGATCAGCGGGGCGGCACTTTTGGTGTCGATAGACGGCACCGCCCATGCCGGGAAGCTTCCGGCCTGAATCATTCCGGCGAAAATCGGCTCGCTCACCGAGATGTTGTTATCCCGCATGATCTGGCAGCACTCTGCAATTCCCATGCTCGGCTTCATCTTCGTCCACCTCCTTTTTGGCTTTTAGCTGCCGTTTCAGCTGGATGTGCTCCAGCCTCTCTGGCTGCCTTGCGTCCCAACGCTGCTCAAGACAGCGCTTGTTGTAATGCTTTCTCATGCTTCGCTCTCCACAAACTCTCCGTTCTTGAGTGTGTACCAGACGTTTTCCTTGACCGTGGAACCGTCCACGCGGGCCATTTTGGCGCAGAGCATGTGGCTGTCATCATCGTACTCAGTCAGCACAAGATAGCAGCCCAGAGCGCCGCGCGCCTTGCTCCCGTACCCGTTTGCAACGGCAATGCTGTCTTTGCCGTCGACTTTTGCTCTGCAGTATAATCCGGTAGCCGCTGCCGTGCTGCAATAGCCGCTGGTGCCTGCCGTGCTGTAATTGCCGCTGGTGCC
>ERZ1034913.524-NODE-524-length-30368-cov-16.653845_pt1 | contig 30368 bp, 26 predicted proteins | sample MGYA00520697_ERZ1034913 | MGnify/ENA primary metagenome ERZ1034913 (study PRJEB33766, sample SAMN09781786) | gut metagenome | biome: gut microbiome | host: Homo sapiens | place: Madagascar | study: EMG produced TPA metagenomics assembly of the PRJNA485056 data...
AAATGTTTTTGCAGAGATTTTTGCGAAAATAAAAAATATTTTACCTGAAGATTCCTTCTTGACCCATGAGTTAGTCTATGCTAATATAACAATTGTTATGGAGACAGATCGTAAGAAAATTACGGAAGAAAACTTAATCCGCTGCGGCAGGGAAGAATTTCTGGAAAAAGGCTACGCCGGGGCGAACCTCCGGGATATCTGCAAACGGGCCGGAGTTACTACCGGGGCTTTTTATTTCTCTTTTGAAAATAAAGAGGCACTGCTGGGGGCAATTCTGGATCCCCTGATTGCCGAATATCAGAAAATGATGTATGAAATTACCAAAAGAGAACAGGAACATCCTGAGACCGCAGAGCAGAATGAACGTGAGATCATGGAATATATCTGTGCGCACAGGCAGGAATGTGAACTGGTACTGGAGAAATGCTCCGGCAGCAAATACGAGTCTTTCCGGGATGTCGTCTTCAACAATATGTTCACGGCCTTTCAGGGCTATTATGAAAAACAACTAGGCTATGTGCCCGATAAAGAATTACTACGGATTCTGACATCCATGAGGTTACACGGATTTCTGGAATTGATCAAAGGAGATTATGATATGGAACACCGCCTGTTCCTGACGAAAGCCATCGGTATTCACGCCGATGCTGGAACGCAGAGTTTAATTACATATTTCAAGAGTAAGAAGGATGCTCACCGTTAATGCGGTGGGCATTTTCTTTTATAAAAAATAACAAATATAACTTTTGTTATATTCAGAAAACAAGTAGGAGGATTAGTTATGAACAAAAACGTGAACTACGGAAACTGGGTACCTGAGAAGATGTTGGCGCTGTGCTATGTCGCTGCTGCCGTACTCGGCATTGCCGCCTATGTGACCGGACCGGTGCTGCATCTTGCCATTCCGGCATGGATTCTGGGCATTTTGGCTGCGATCTGCCTGGTCTATGGCATCTACATGCATATCTGTCATGAATTGTTTGCCTTCGGGAAGGGCAACATGATGGCAAAAGTCCATCAGCATCTCGTAGATCATCTGGAATGGGACGGCGAAGGCACTCTGCTCGACATCGGATGTGGTGCGGCTGCCCTGACGATCCGCTGCGCCAAGGCTTTCCCCAAGGCAAAACTCGTCGGTATGGACTACTGGGGTGCCGAGTGGAACTATGCCAAAGAGCAATGTGAAGCCAATGCGAAAGCGGAGGGTGTTGCCGACCGGATCACCTTCCACAAAGGAGATGCCGCCCATCTGGAAGATCCGGATGAGACCTTCGATGCCACTGTCAGCAATTTTGTCTTCCACGAAGTCCGTTCTGCCAAGGATAAACGGGATGTGGTCAGAGAAGCTCTGCGCATAGTCAAAAAGGGCGGCGCTTTCTCTTTTCAGGACATGTTCTCCCAAAAATCACTCTATGGTGACATGGAAGAATTTGTCGAAGAGTTAAAAAAAGAAGGAATCACAGAAATTCACTACATCGGCAATCTTGAGAAGAAACTGGATTTTATCCCCGGATATGCCGCTGCTCCCTGGATGATCTCCGGAATGGGAATCCTGTACGGTCAGAAATAATCACGAAAATCAAAAATGTTTTTGTATAGTTTTTCACGAAATCCAAAAATGTTTTCACGTGGTTTTTCACGAAAATCAAAAATGTTTTTATATAAAACCATCCCGGACACTGTGTCTGTCTCACAAGCACAGTGTCCGGGATGTCAAATTTCTTCTTATATGTCCACCCTATAATGTAATATTGATCACCGGCACAGGCGCCGCCGGTACGCCTACGCCGGCAGCATCTGCGGAAAATGAAGTCCCTGTCATGCCGGCAGAAACCGCTCCTGCATTCCCGGTAGGAATGACCACGTTGTCTTTCATTTTCTCCAGGTGGTTGAAAACTGCTTTCAGGTACTCCGCATCGGCTTTGACGATGTCTTTCATCTCTTTATTGCGGTGTTTGATCTTCATCATCTTGAGGTCTGCGGGATCCATCTCCCTGTCCACCGAGACCGCAGTATCCGATAAGCCGTCCAGTCCCATCTCTTCCATCAGGTCACGTAAGCTGTCAGACATTTCCTGCATCATCTCAGAGGTGAAATCGCTCATTTCCGACATAAAGTCTCCTGCCTGTGCATAGAATTCATCCATGCCGAGATCAACATAATCGGATATATCATAGCTGTCCCCGGCATACTCATACGCAGAGAAATCCCCGGACACTTCATTCGCGGAATCTTCCGCAGACATCTCTTCCGCATTCTGCACATTTTTCGCTTCTGCGTCCTGCACATCCTTCGTTTCTTCTTCGCTGATCCGGTCTCCCTGACAGATTCCGCCGGCAGCCTTCATCATTTCCTCTTCTTCGAGATGTTTTGCTTTCTTCTTCGCCACACGTTCCATAGCCTGTGCATGAGCGATTGCTGCGTCGATCTCTTCACTGTCGCTGTCACTGTCACTGTTCTGCTTCTGCCGTTTCAGGCGCATGATCTCTCTTCTAGCCTGCCCGGCTGCCTGCTTTGCCGCCTGGGAAGTCTTGCTTCGCAGTATCTTCGACGAAATACTTTTAAACTGGTACTTCAGCTTTTTCAGCGCCAGCGTCGTGTTCTTCGTCTGCTGCCTCTGATTGCGCAGCGATTCACTGTAACTCAGCGTGCTGGTAACGATAGACTCCTGTCCCCAACTGTTCGCTGCCTGCGTCTGCGTACTTTGACTGTTTCTGGACAGCATTCTACGAATATCGGTAACAGAACTTTTATTTTTTGCTCCGAAGATACTCTTCTGATTGTTCTGCGTCTTCTTTCCTCCGGAAAATGCCTGCGGCAAACCGGTATTGCCGCTCCCGTAAACACCTCCGGACTTCCCCATAGAAATCATACAGCATCACCTTACCCTCTGAAGTCAAAGTTCTGGCCGACCTGCCGTTCGCCTGCGGTCTGCACACTGTCACTCCGTGTGTTGAAATTGTAGGTTTCTATCTTAGACAACAGTTCTTCTATGGAACCGGCGCTGATCGTTACCGTATCCTCTGTGCCGGCTTCCTCCTTGCTGTCTGCTACCTTATCCGACTTCTTGTCTTTTAGCCGTTCTTCCTTTTCTTTCTTAGCAGCCTTCTTCTCCGCAGCCTTTTTCTCTGTTTTCTTCTGCTCAGCCTTTTTCTCGATCCGGGCCTTCTGCTCGGCGCTGGATTTCTTCAATACAGCGAAAAATGACAGTGTTCCTCCATCATTTACCTGCATTCCAAAGCCCTTGACCTGCGCACCGGAACTCTGCAGGCTGGTCTTTAACTGCTGTATCTGTGCAGCGGCACCGCTCAGGATTCCCTCATACTGTTTGCGGAATTTCTCGTCTGTTGCCATCTGTTCGATCTTGTCCTCATCAATGAGAACAACCGTCTTATAGCCATTGGCATATTTTGCAGCATTGGCTTTTGCATTCTCCTTCTGATCTCTGCTGACCAGAATAAAATCATAATTTCCGTACCTCTTCTTCAGCTGCTCATAGTATTTCGCAGCCTTCTCCGACAGCTCCGGCTGACCGATGGTTCTGCCGTAATCCTCAGTCTTTCCCCTGGTCTGTGCCGTTTCGGACGTCTTTCCCGTACCTGTTGTGCCGGCTGTCTTATCCGGCGTTCCGAATACCTCAGGCTTCTTCGTCTTCGTACTCTTGCTGTAATCACTCTGCGCAGCATACGCACCTACGCTGCCGGTTGCTCCGATTCCCGCCATAATTATTTCCTCCTTGAAAATAAATGCCAAATCCGTTTGTTTACCTAGTTCCTCTATTGAGAATATCGGACAACTTCTCCGACTTTTTTATACACATCAAAAGGAAACAGGCAAAATGTGCAAAAAAACCGCCTTTCTGCGCCTTTGTGGATCAGAAAAACGGTTTTCCTGTAAACTTTATCCTAAATTACTATTGATTCAAATGGTTGATCGTAACATGCAGCTCTCCCAACAGCTTCTTAATGTCCGCACTGGAGGTCGCCATATCTCTTGCTAACTTCTGTACTTCCGTTGCCACCACGGCAAAGCCCTTGCCCTGATCTCCGGCTCTTGCAGCCTCAATCGAAGCATTCAGTGCCAGAATCTGCTGTCTCTTGCTGTAGCCATCGATTTCCTTGGTCTTGTCCGTTGCTTCCTCGATCTGTTCCGCAGCTTTCGTAATGCCACCCTTTAGCTCACCTACCAGATTCTCGTTTTTCCTGTTGACGTAGCTGGCTCTTACGAACATGTTGATCACATCTCCCAGCAGATTTGCCGAAGCGTCGATCTGCTCCCTTGTCTTTACATTTACCTTTTTCAAGGCCTTGATATATTTATCCTCATCAATGCCAAGTTCTCTTGCTGTCTGACGGAACTTCTCCTCATCCGGATTCTCCGGCAGCACCTGTCCTCCGATAATACTGCCCAGCACGGTTCCATCCTCCAGTGTGATCGGAATACCGAAATCCACAAGTCCCGCATGGCAGGGATACACACCATGGCCTTCTCTGTCACACTGCTCGCAGCGCTTTTTCCCCTCTGCGCTTCCTCTCGTCAGATCAATACAGAACTCCGTAAAATTATAACAGTCACTGATGTATTTTCCGTCTGCACCCACAGCCACGGTTGCCAGTCCTGTGCTGTTTGCCCAGTTCTTCATGATCTGCTCGAATTTGTTCATGTCACAAAAATCCTGAATCTTCATATAACTTCCTACTTTCCCGGTTATCTTAACCGCCGAACGCATCAAATCCGGGGACTTTTTGTCCCGGTATTATCTTATATTTGCATAAAAAATTATACCACATTTTTCAATATTTTTCGCCCTTTTTAATATTTTTACAGATATTTTTTTCGACATTATCTGCCTGAATGCAGTATTTTGTATGGCTCTGAATAGTTAACAGAAATACATGAAATGTAGAGCCATCTATAGTATAATTATCTGGATACAAATATTGGAGCAGATCAAGCGAAAAAGGAGGTACCGTTAATTGAGGAAAACGAAGCTATTCATAAAAATAATATGTGTTCTCATTCTGATATTATCTACAGCCCTGCTCAGTGCCTGCTCCACCAGCACCTTCAATAGTGCAGAAAAATACATTGTCCTGATCGGCGAAGACCCTGAGATCACAGAAAAACTTTCTGACATTGATCTGCTTGTCATAGATGCGGAATATTTTTCCCAAAATGACATTGCCCGTTTAAGAGAAAATGGTATCCATGAAATCTACTCCTATATCAATATCGGATCGATCGAGAGCTTCCGGTCCTATGATACAGACTTTGAGAAATATACTCTGGGGGCCTATGAGAATTGGCCGGAAGAAAAATGGATCGATGTCTCAGCTCCGGAATGGCAGGCATGTACAGCTTCCAGAGTAGACTCTCTGGTGCAGAAGGATGTGGACGGCTTTTTTGTCGATAACACGGATGTATACTATAACTATCCGCAGGAATCCATCTATGACGGAATCCTTACGATTCTGGACTATATGGACCATACCGGCAGAAAAATCCTGATCAACGGCGGGGACTGTTTTGTAAAAAAATATCTTACAGCAGAAAAAAACGTTCTCATCGATGGGGTAAACCAGGAGAACGTTTTTACTGCGTATGATTTTTCAAAGGATGTCTATACTAAAAATGATCAAAGCACGCGTGAATACTATACTGAGTATCTGGATCTGGCTATGTCACACGGCTGTACCGCTTACACCCTGGAATACACAACGGTTCCTGCCATCCGCAGACAGGCAGCCGCCTACGCCGGGAAGCATGGATACATCTGCTGCATTTCTGATAATATCGGATTATGTCTGGGGAGATAACATATTCCTCTCAACCGCCATCACAGAAATGTAATCATACAAGTCTCCAGATGCTTTTGTTTTGTCTGCTCATCTGCATCAGCAGCCGTGCACAGATCACAATGATAGCATAGATTGTAGCCTCCCTGACTTCTGGTATCTTCTGTCACGGCAAAATATCCTGCTTTTAATTTCACGGTCTGCCCGTTTAGAAAATGAATTTCCCTCTGCATATAATCCGCAGGGCTATTTTGTACGGTAGGTACCATGGAATTATACTTTCCTGTAGTAATATAATCCAGCTGGATTTCCGTAAAATAGTTCTTCAGATTTTCCTGGTCTGCAGCTACTTTTGCCTTATGTATATAAGACAGATACTGCGGTGCCAGTACTCCCACCAGCACTGCCATGATAGCTATTACAATGATCAGCTCTACTAATGAAAATCCCCCGTTTCCCTTCTTTCCTGTTGATTTTTTCATGACTTTTCTCTCCATTACATTACAATACATTCCGCAGGCATCAGGCCCACTGATTTTCTCCGTCATGATTTTATCATTTCCAAAGTAAATGTCAATAAACTGTTTATTAAATTATAGGAAATTATTCCTGTACGGAACTCTTCAGATCCTCTGCCAGCAGATAAATATTATTCAGAATCTCCTTACACTTCTTCATGCTTTCCACGGTCTCTGCGGTCACACGCATTCCTTCCGTAGATGCCGCAGCCACCTCCTCACCGGTGGCTGACAGATGGGTAATATTATCCGATATCGCAGATGTGGAATTCAGAATTTCCTGTATACTCTGTTCCGCAGTATGGATATTGGCCAGCAATGTCTCCACATTCTTACCGACATCCCCAAACTGCTCTCTGGTCTGATCGATAAGGGTACTCTGACTGCTGACAGCTTCCACGGAGCTTTGAATGCTTTCATTGGCCTTCTGCGTATCCTCGATCAGATACTGGATGATCTCCGTGATACGTGCCGTAGCCTCTTTCGTCTGCTCGGAAAGCTGCCTGATCTCATCTGCCACAACAGCAAATCCCCTGCCCGCTTCTCCTGCTCTCGCCGCTTCAATGGATGCATTCAGTGCCAGCAGGTTCGTCTGATTGGAAATATTCAGAATAGAACCGATGAAATTCTGTACTTCGCCTACCTTCTCCGTCAGATTACCCACTACCTGTACAATGACATCACTGGCTTCCTTCACACGCTGCTCCTGCGCTTTCAGTTCCAGCACCACCTTCTGGCTGTCGCTTACCGTCCTGCCGGTCTGGTCAGAGGCTGCCACCATTTCATTGATTTCTTTACCGGCTGCATCAGTATTCTCCTGAATCTCTGTACACATCAGTGCCTGCTTCTGGATTGCGTCTGCTGTACTCTCAGTGCTGTCTGCGATATCCTTCATGGAATTATGGTTGATATCAATGCTTTTCTCCAGTTCCTCCAGCATTCCCATGGCTTCTCCGAAATTCTTCGTAATATTCTCCGCCACGATAGTCATTTTCCTGTTGCTGTCTGCCTGCCTGTCAGCAGCCTCCCGGATTGCCGTCATATTCTCATTGAAGAAAATGATCAGCATTTTGGTAATACTGATGGAAGCATAGGCTGTAAGGAACAATACAAAGAAAGACTGGAAATCATTTACAAAGGCTCCACCGGCCGCCTGCCCTCCATTCATTTTCATGTGCATGAGGATCCTGATCACATTGGCTGCCAGTACCACCGTATTGGCGATCATCATAAGCCGCATGTTCATGTATACCATCACGGCAATGACCAACGGAACCGCATATGCCCAGGTCTCTTTTGCAGAATTGAGCAGTATGACAACTACATACCCCACAGCCATGGCCGAAGCGATCATCACCTCTCCGATATGTGTCCGCTTCCGGAACAGATACCCCAGAACCGACATTATAATGACCAATACCGATGTGATCAGCTGGATCAGTATTTTTCCTGAATTTCCATCCTTCTGTGCTGCCAGTGCTGCTGCCATTGTCAATGCGACATAACCAAATATAATGACTGCTGCCAGCATTCCCCGCCTGTTTGCTCTTGCATATTGTTGTTCTGTCATAAGAAATCCCCCTTAATCTGCAGATATCATGTGTTTTGTGAATTTATGTTATCAGTATAGCACAGGCCTCCGGGAATTCCTATATTTTTTACCCATTTGGAAAGAAAGACCTGCATGGTCTTCCCAGGCAGGTCTTTCTTCCGGTCATATATTCAGTTTTATCAGTTCTTTATTATTCGCAAAGCTTGGAAAATGCATCCGCTACGAACTGAACCTTAGGTCCGATGATTACCTGAACGGAGGTCTTACCGGGTTTCATGACACCGGCTACGCCTGCAGATTTGATCACCTTATCATTCACTGCGGTAATGTCTTTTACTTCCAGTCTCAGTCTTGTGATGCAGTTGTCAATGCTTGCAATGTTATCCTTGCCGCCGCAGCCTTCCAGAATGGTTGCTGCGATTGCTGCAAAATCATCATTTGCCAGCTCGATCTTCTTCTCTGCTTCTACATCATCATCTTCTCTACCGGGGGTCTTCAGATCCCATTTCTTGATAGCGAAGAGGAATACGAAGTAGAATACAACAAATGCTGCGATACCCAGAGGGATGATCAGCCAGATTCTGGCTGCTGCAGGCAGGGAGGATGAGAACAGCAGATCCATCGCACCTGCGGAGAAGCTGAAGCCTGCACGGAAGCCGAGGGCAACAGTGATCATGGTGAAGATGCCGTACAGTGCTGCGTAGATCACATACAGTCCGGGAGCTAAGAACATGAATGCAAACTCAAAGGGCTCGGTAACGCCGCAGATGAAGGAACAGATTGCTGCGGAAGCTACCAGACCGATCGCTGCCTTTTTCTTGGCGGGCTTTGCACATTTTACCATTGCCAGAGCCGCACCGGGGATACCGAACATCATACAAGGGAAGAAGCCGGACATATACATTCCAAGGCTCCAGGATACATCAGCGCTTGTCTCACCTTTCCAGAAGTGCTGCAGATCTCCAAGTCCGATGGTATCGAACCAGAATACGTTGTTCAGTGCGTGATGTAATCCGGTAGGGATCAACAGACGATTCAGGAAAGCATAAATACCTGCGCCGACTACATCCAGACCTACAATGGCTTCACCGAGAGCTACCAGACCGCCGAACAGTAAAGGCCATACGAACAGCAGTACAACAGATGCCAGAATAGATACCACACCTGCTATGATAGCTACACAACGCTTACCACTGAAGAAGGACAGCCAGTCAGGAAGCTTGGTATCCTTGAACTTGTTGTAGCACATGGAACCGATAATACCGGCAATAATACCGATAAAGGGATTCGCAATCTTGTTGAATGCCAGTGTCTTGGTAGCATCCTCAGCGATGGAAGGCATAATGGTCGTAACAAATCCGGTAGACAGAAGTGTTGTGAGCATCAGCCAGGAAGCCAGAGCTGCGATGCCTCCGGTACCGTCATTTTTCTCTGACATACCGACACCTACACCAATTGCGAACAGGATCGCCATGTTGTCGATCAAAGCACCACCTGCTTTTACGAGGAACAGACCGATCAGATTTGCTACACCCTGGATCTCACCACCCTGCATCGTTGCCGGGCACAACCAGTAACCAATACCCATGAGGATACCGCAGATCGGTAGAACCGCTACGGGAAGCATTAACGCTTTACCCAGTTTTTGAAGAAACTTCATACATTTCTCCTCCTTTACATTATACTAAACCGGAACAGTTCCGGTCAGTTTCATTAGTTGATACGGACGTACCGCTCTTAAGAGATCTGGAGCACGTCCTCGCCGGGAGATACCTCTCCCTCTTTCAGAATACTGATCTTGTTATATTCATCGGTATTGCAGACCAGAACCGGAGTGATGATATGCAGTCCGGCTTCCTGAATCTTCTCCAGATCCGCATCCAGCAGAAGATCGCCCTTTTTGACATGGTCTCCGGCAGCAACATGTGCTGTGAAGGGGGCTCCCTTGAGTGTCACGGTGTCCAGTCCGATGTGGATCAGAAGCTCCGCTCCCTGATCCGTTGTCATGGTGATTGCATGAAGCGTATCAAATACCACGGTCACCTCTCCGTCTGCGGGAGCATATATTTTCCCCTCAGAGGGGATCACTGCAAATCCGTCTCCCAGTATTTTCTCGGAAAATGTAGGATCCGGTACCTCCGTAAGAGCAACTGCCTTCCCCTTACAGGGAGATCCGATACAATTCCCTTTTCGCTTACCTTTCAAAAAATCTAACATGTGAACTCCTTTCCGTCGATATATACCGCTGCAATGTTCAGTTCCTGATCCAGGAGTACGAAATCTGCCCTCTTACCAACGGATATACTGCCCACTTCATTGAAAATGCCGATCTCCTTCGCCGGATTCTCCGTGGCACACATCACTGCCGTCTCTAACGGGAGGCCTACGGTTTTTACTACAAACCGCATACAATCCATCAGATTCGTCGCCGATCCGGCGATCGTGCCGTCATGCAGGGTAGCCAGATTGCCTCTGACGGTAACCGGCTGTCCTCCCAGAGTATATTCACCATCCTCCAGTCCCGTTGCACGCATACTGTCACTGATCAGGATCATGCGGTCAGCACCAAACATCGCAAATGTTGCACGGATCACTGACGGATGAATGTGTACACCATCACAGATCAGCTCCGGATGACATTTCTCTGAATCTCTCACTGCTCCGATCACGCCGGGCTCCCTGTGGTTCAGCGGCGGCATTGCATTATATAAATGTGTCGCATGAGATGCTCCATGTTCAATGGCTTCCCTTGCTGTATCATAACCGGAAGCTGTATGCGCCAGTGAAATGACCACTTCTCCTTTGGCTCTGTCGATAAATTCCATCGCTCCCGGCTCCTCCGGTGCGATATCTACCAGCTTGATCAGCCCGTTCGCTGCTTTCTGCAGCCTGCTGAAATATTCATAATCGCAGTGCATGATATTTTCTGCAGCCTGAGCACCCTTTTTCGCCGGACTGATAAAAGGTCCTTCCATATTGATGCCCACCAGGTGGGATCCACCGGAATACTCATAGCTGCCGGCATTTTTCATGACCTCCAGCAATTCATTCTTAGGTATCGTCATGGTAGCCGGGCAGACACTTGTCACACCGACAGAGGCTTCATATGATGTGATGACATCCAGTGCTTCCTTCGTGCCGTCACACATATCTGCGCCCTTACAACCATGGAAATGAATATCCACCAGTCCCGGTATCAGATACATGCCTTCCGCATCCACAACAGCTTCCTCACCTGCCGGATCCCCGGTACAGCTTACGAACCTGCCGTTCTCCACGGCTGCATCCCCTCTGACAAACCGATGCTCTTCCGTATATATATTTGCATTTCTGATTCTCATGACCTATCAGCTTCCCCTTTCTTATTCAGAAAGCTTACTGAGTGCTGCTTCGTCTGCCACCAGCGTTACATCATTATGAAGCTGTAATACCGATGCCGGCACCTGCGGTGTAATGGGTCCGAAGAAAGCTTTCTGTACGATCTCCGCCTTGTCTTCGCCGCTAGCTACGATCAATATTTTCTTCGCCTGCATAATCGTCTTGATTCCCATGGTATATGCCTGCTTCGGGACATCCTCAGCCGATGCGAAGAATCTCTTGTTGGCTTCGATCGTAGACTCTGTCAGGTTCACGCAATGTACCTGCTTGTCAAAGCTCTCTCCCGGTTCGTTGAAACCGATGTGCCCGTTATGTCCAATTCCCAAAAGCTGCAGGTCCACGCCGCCCAGTGACTGGATCAGTTCCGTATATCTCCGGCATTCTTTCTCCGAATCCGGCTCCATTCCGTTTGGCAGATGTGTATTTTCCACCGGGATGTTCACATGGTCAAACAGATTCTGGTGCATAAAATAGTAATAACTCTGATCGTTTTCCCGGCTCAGACCCTTATATTCATCCAGGTTCACCGTCATAACCTCAGAAAAGTCCAGGTCTCCCTTGCGGAACCATTCCACCAGCTGCTTATACAGACCGATGGGAGTAGATCCCGTAGCCAGTCCGAGAACACAGTTCGGTTTCATGATAACCTGTGCCGATACGATATTTGCAGCCTTTCTGCTCATATCTGCATAATCTTTCGCTTTGTATATTCTCATGAATCTCTCACTCCATTTCACATATTTTACTACGAACATTCAGTACCATGGACGGTGCCACACTGAGTTCATCAATTCCCATCTGTACAAATCGTGTGGTCAGTGTCGTATCCGCTCCCAGTTCTCCGCAGATGCCGACCCATTTTCCATGCTTATGTGCTCCGTCAACAGTCATCTGTATCATACGCAGGACTGCCTCATGATGTGGATTATAGAATCTGTCCAGTCTGTTGTTCTGCCTGTCGATAGCCAGAGTATACTGTGTCAGATCATTCGTGCCGATACTGAAGAAATCAACATGCTCCGCCAGCTCTTCACTCATCATGACAGCCGCAGGCGTTTCGATCATAATTCCCTGTTCCGGAATTGCGTAAGGAAGCTTTTCTTCCTCCAGCTCCTTGGCCACCTCAGCCACGATTTTCTGAATATCCAGCACTTCCTCCACGGAAATGATCATCGGATACATAATGGCCAGTGTTCCGTATTTTGCCGCCCTGAGAAGTGCCCTCAACTGCGTCTTGAAGATCTCCGGCTGCTCCAGGCAGATCCGGATCGCACGGTATCCCATGGCAGGATTATCTTCCTTGCCCAGTCCGAGATAGTCTACATTTTTGTCCGCGCCGATATCAAGAGTACGGATAATGACCTTTTTCCCTGCCATCATCTGCAGCACCTGACGGTAAGCATTGAACTGTTCTGTCTCATCCGGAAGAGAATCCCTTCCGAGATATAAGAATTCACTGCGGAACAGGCCGATCCCTTCCGCATCATTCTCCAGTACATATGCCACATCCGATACGCTGCCGATATTGGCATATACATTGATCTTGCGTCCGCTCTTTGTCACGGATTCCCGTCCCTTGTAATCTGCCAGCAGGCTTCTCTGTCTCTGCTCTGTCTGCTGTGCCGCTTCTGCCTGCCGGAGCTGCTCTTCCTCCGGATCCAGGTAAAATACCGCTTCCCTGCCGTCCACAATAGCGCAGGTTCCATTATGGATTTTCTCCAGTTCCAATGGTACCCCTATCAGTGCCGGAATATTCATCATACGTGCCAGGATCGCAGTATGAGAATTCGTTGAGCCATGTACTGTGACAAAGGCCAGGATCTTACTCTTATCCATCTGTACCGTCTCACTGGGTGTCAGATCATCTGCCACAATGATCGACGGCTCCATGGTACTCCAGTCAATCTGCTCCTCCCCGGACAGATTGCGGACGAGCCGGTTGGAGATATCCCTGACATCCGCAGAGCGGGCCTGCATATATTCATCATCCATGTTGGCGAACATCTCTGCAAAATTATCACCGGTCACTGCCACCGCATACTCTGCATTCACTTCTTCGTTCTGAATCATGCTGTGAATGGCATCCTGATAATCGTCATCCTCGAGCATCATCTGATGCACCTCGAAAATGGCTGCATTGACTTCTCCGACCTCCTGCAGCGCCTTCTCGTATAACTGCCCCAGCTGCGTCATCGTACGTTCCTTAGCCGCATCCAGCCGTTTCAGTTCTTCCGCTGTGTTGTCGATATGGATCCTCTTAACGAGACTGTCCTTTTTCTTCAGAACACTGACAGGTCCGATCGCTGTTCCCTTATATACGGATTTTCCAATATATTTTTCCATTTTCTACCTTCCAAACTCCGTTGCGCAGGTCTTCTCCTAGAGGTTCTCGCGGAAAAACTTCTGAAGCTCTGCTGCGGCGGTATCTTCATCCGCTCCTTCTACCGTAACTTCCACGTTGTCTCCGTGCTTCACGCCCATTCCCATGATCGCCATCAGCTTGCTTGCTGCAGCTGATTTCCCCTTGCAGGAAAGTGTCACTGTACTCTGATACTTTTTTGCCTCCTTGGCGAGCAGTCCCGCAGGACGTGCATGCAGACCGATTTCATCCTTAATAACATAGCTGAACTGTTTCATCGACAACATTCCTCCCTATTTTATATTTCTTGCTTTAATTATGTAGCATATTGTACATACTTTTTGCCTGTCGAGCTTATTATATATACATATTACCCACTTTTTTATTGTTTGTCTACATCACTTTTGATAAATTGTATATTTTTGAACATTATCGTAAAATTTTGTAAACTTTTCAATAAAAAAATTTATACAAAAAGACACACCAGCTGAGCTGATATGCCTTTTTATGATACAATTTAATATTATTCCATATAAGCACCCTTCATGGAGCTTACGGCATGCTGTGCGTACAGCTTTAACAGTCCATGCTGGTATTTACTCTTAAAGCCCTTCCAACCGGCTTTCCGTTCTGCCAGGACCGCGTCTATTTCCTCCGGAGTCTTTCGCTCGCCCCGGATACCCACGATGGCGATCTTTCTGTTCTCCACATCCAGTTCGATCAGATCTCCTTCTTCCACGAATGCAATGGGACCGCCTGCTGCCGCCTCCGGCGATACATGTCCGATGACCGGTCCTCTGGATGCTCCGGAGAATCTTCCGTCTGTGATTAGTGCCACGCTGGATGCCAGCTTCGGATCTGCGCAGATAGCCTCTCCGGTATAGAACATCTCAGGCATTCCACTGCCTCTGGGGCCCTCATAGCGGATAAATATTGCATCTCCCGGCTTCACTTCTCCGTGCAGCACTGCACTGATGCATGCTTCTTCACTGTCATAGGGCTTTGCCTTCAGCACTGCCTTGAACATATTTTTCGGGCATGCTGTATGTTTGATCACACAACCCTCAGGTGCCAGGTTGCCCTTCAGGATAGCGATACTGCCCTCCGTGCCCTTGGCATGCTCGAAGGAATGGATAATATCTTCTCTGTCGATAGTTTTTCCGAATAATTTTGACTTTTCGCGAAGCAGTTCATCACAATGCTCATAGAAGCCGTTCTTTTTCAGCTCCTCCAGATTCTCGCCCAATGTCCTGCCCGTCACTGTCATGACATCCAGATGCAGCATGCTCTTGATCTCTTCCATGACGCGGGGAACACCACCGGCATAGTAAAAATACTGTGCGGGCCAGTCTCCGGAAGGACGGATATTCAACAAATAATGGGCGCCCCTGTGCAGGCAGTCAAAGGTATCTGCATCAATCTCAAAACCGAATTCATGGGCAATGGCAGGGATGTGCATGGTGGCATTGGTAGAGCCGGAAATGGCTGCATGCACCATGATCGCATTCTCAAAGCTTTCCTTCGTTACGATATCAGAGGCTTTGATCCCTTTTGCGATCAGCTCCATCAGCTGTTTTCCCGCATCGTAGGCTGCCTGACGTAATTCCGGTGCCGTGGAGGGCATCAGTGCGGTGCCCGGAAGCATCAGTCCCAGAGCCTCCGCCATGATCTGCATGGTGGACGCCGTGCCCATAAAGGAGCACGCTCCGCAGCTGGGGCAGGCATGCTGCTTATAATAATCCAGCTGTTCATTGGGGATGACTCCCGTCTTCTCCCAGGCATCAAACTTACCGATCTGTTCCAGGGTAAGAAGCTCATTGATCCTGCAGGCAGGATCGTCCACCACATATTTCTTCGGCAGCTCATGTGCCTCCATAACTCCTCCGGTCACAACGATCGCACTCATATCCTTCAGGCGTCCGATACTCATCAGCATGGCTGGCATGGATTTATCACAGCTGGCTATGAATACACCTCCATCGAATACTGTGGCATTGGCCTGTGCCTCCACGAGATTCGTAATGGCATCGCGGTGTGCCAGGGAGTAATTGATCCCATCGTGGCCCTGGGCGATACCGTCACACATATCAGTAGCAAAATATCTGGCTGCCTTGCCACCATTTTCATCCACAGCCTTTACCGCTTCTTCCACGAATATATTCAGATGGGCGGAGCCGGGATGACTGTCTCCGTAGGAGCTTTCCACCATGACCTGCGGCTTGGACAGATCACTTACCTTCCAGCCCATTCCCATACGCAGCGGATCCATCTCCGGTGCCAGTTTTCTCACTTCTTCACTTCTAAGCATAATCGTCTCTCCTTTTCTTTAAGACACTACAAACCATACGATAGTAGCTCCGATCACTCCCACGATACCCACAATGGTCTCCATGGCAGTCCAGGTCTTGAGATTGGTCTTCTCATCCACCTCAAACAGAGATTTGGACAGCCAGAAGCCGGAATCGTTCACATGACTGAAGGCTGTGCCTCCTGCCGCAATGGCAATGGTGATCGTGGCAAGCTGTAACTGTGAGAAACCGGATACCATGGGCATGGAAGCAATGATCCCCGCTGCCATGGTCATGGACACTGTTGCCGATCCCACAGAGATTCTGACAACTGCTGCCACCAGGAACGCTACCAGTACCATCGGCAGAGGCAGGCTGCCTACGAAATTACCGAACAATTCTCCGATCCCGGAGTTCTGCAGGATAAATCTCAGCATTCCGCCGCCGGCGATCAGCAGGATGATATTACCGCAGGAGTGTAGGGAATTCGTCATAATGTTCGTGATCTCTTTTACGCTGAAGCCACCGGGTAGTCCCAAAAACAGCATGGCGCAGATCGTTGACAGTAACAGTGCGATGACCGGCGTACCCAGGAATTCCAGAACCGGCTGTGCCGGCTTCATGAACGGGATCACGGAGGATAATGTATTCAGGATGATCAAAAACAGCGGAAGCAGGATGATACATACGATCAGCCAGAAATTCGGTTTTTTGCCGGTATTTTTCTGCTCTGCTTCTTTTTCATTTTCCAGATAGGAAGAGGGCACCGGACAATAGATTTTTTTACCGATACATCCGGCGAACACCGGTCCTGCCAGGATCATCGCAGGAATACCGATGACGATGCCCAGTATGATGACATAGCTGAGCTCTACTCCCAGCATTTCCGCTACCAGCACCGGTCCCGGTGTGGGAGGCACAAAAGCATGTCCGATCGCCAGACCCGCCAGCAGGGGGATGGAATAATTAAATACGGATTTATTCGTCTTGCGGGCAATTCCGAATGCCACGGGGATCAGGATCAGCAGACCAGATTCAAAGAATACCGGCATCCCCACGATCAGTCCCGTAATGCCTAATGCCCAGGGCGCTTTCTTCTCTCCGAATACCTTGAGCAGCGTATCCGCAATGACCTCCACGCCACCGGATACCTGCAGGATTGCTCCGAACATGGAGCCCAGGCCGATCAGTATGGCAATAGTCTGTAGGGTATTGCCGACACCCTCAGCCAGAGTGTCCGTGATCATGGAAAAGGGCATTCCTGCCACCAGGCCTATGATCAATGCGGAAGACATGATCGCGATGAACGGCTGGATCTTCAGCTTAATGATCAAAAAAAGTAATACTGCGAAGCCTAACAGTGCTCCAATAATCAATCTTTCCGGCGAAGCAACAAACTCTGTCATTTTCATACCTCCTAATTTTCTGTAACCGTTTGTTCTCTCTATACGTCTGACATCTTTCTTTGTATCTTAAGTATAAATGTCTGCGCCGCCTTCTTCAAGTTGTTTCAAATCTACATCTTTTTTCCACATATCGCATAAAAAAACCAGCCCGATGGTGTTGTCCAGGCTGGTTTTTCGTATATATTTATCAATGCTTGTCATTTTATAGTTTCAACTTGTCTGATGACTTTTCTCTTTGTTCGATCAATTCCAGGAGTTTCTGACGGTTGTAGGTCAGATGCATGATCATGGCACACTTTGCCCCCATGCTGTCTCCGCGGAGGATGGCATCGGTAATGGCTCTGTGGGTCTCTATGGTCTCCTTCATGAGCTGTCTGTTGGTCAGATTGGCAAAAGTCGTCACCGCAGTGTATATAATGGGAACAAGTACCTCAAACACGCGATTGCCGCTGCATTTTGCAATGGCCTCATGGAATTCCATATCCTTGGGAATGTGGTTCTTCCCTTCCAGATAGATCCGCTCGGTCTCATCACACAGCTCTTTGATATGCTGCTTCTCCTCTTCCGTGGCATTCCTGCTTGCCACGGCGGCGACCTCCGGCTCCAGCAGGATCCTGACCTCGAACAGTTCCATAGCCAGACGATACTTATCCTCGAACTGCGCGAGCCCCAAGGGATCCTCTGCCACCATCTCCGTGCTTCTGACATAGGTGCCGGAGCCTCTCTTCACTTCCAGGACACCCTTAGTCACCAGGCTTTTCACAGCCTCACGGATCGTACTTCGTCCCACACCGAACAGCTCCGCCAGCTTATACTCACTGGGCAGCTTTTCACCGATGGCTATGTTCTCCTGCTTCATATACATCATCAGCTGGTCTTCGATCTGCGGAACCAACAGTTCGTGATTTACCTTCTCATATTGATATGCCATATCTGCTCCATTGCTTATTCGACCGCTACCTCCACGGTTTTCCCACTGAAGGCCACTCCATACTTATAGATTATCTGAATCCCGGCATTCTTCATCTCTGTATCATATTTTTTATCCGTAATCTGCTTCAATGCAGCTTCGGACATATTTTTCAATTCTTCATTACTGCAGTTTTTCCCGGATTTCAGTTCAATCAATATACCCGGCATCCCCTTGCGGATAGGTTTTAACTGAATATCATACCGGCCATCACCGGACTCCCTGTTAGAAGTCACAAAAGTTCCACTCATCAATGCACACAGTCCCAGCATAAACCCATGATAAAAATTCTCTCCGGCAGTATCGAAAAAGCTCACTGACTGCGTCAGTAACATTTGGAGCTGCGATTTCAGCCGTTTATGATCACCAGAAAAAGCGGCCTCCTGAATCGAAATGGCTGTGGCCTGTGGAATCATATTTTCCATACGTTGTAGAATTTCTTTATTATATACCAGAGAAATCTCACGGTTTGGCAATGCAACCTCACATAGGAAATCCCCATTGAAAGAAAGGGATGTATTCAACACTTTTAAATATCCAGTCATAAGCAGAAAGCTATAAATAGTCGATGGATTGCTTTTGATCTGTGGATAGATCACATCCGTATCAATAAATGTGGTAAACGTTTCACCATTGACCAGAGAAGTGAGACGGTCATATATCTCATTGTCTGCCACTGCAAGTACTTCACCAATGACATCGTTACTTCCCGTAGATACCCAGAAGGGTCTCGGTTCACATTTGTTGCTGAAATAACTGACTACCGACCAGGGATTGAAAATTTCTGTCTTTCCAAAGAGATATCCATCATACCACTGACATATTTCGTCGTATTTATCAACCGCACCGTAATATGCTGCCATCTCCCGGACCTCGTCTGCCGTAAACCCGAAGTAAGCGCTGTATTTGTTATCCAGCACAGAATTAATAGACAGATTGTTCATTCCACTAAAAATACTCTCTTTAGCTACCCGTAAAATGCCTGTGAGGAACCCAAACGACAGATGACTGTTGTCCTTGAAACCTCCAGAAAAAAGATTTCGCATAAACCGGATAATCTTGTCGTAATAGTCCTCACTGTGACCTTGTTGAATCGGAGTATCATACTCATCAATGATGATAACCGGTGCAACATCATAATGGCTGTGAAGCATTGCGGACAAATCAAGGAGTGCCGAAGATAATTCCACCTCTGTTGCACTGCCGTTGACCAGCCTTTCATAGACTTTTCTGCTGTATCCGTCACATTTTTCACTGCTCTGTAACTCTTTGTGCCGCTGTGCCTCTTTTGCAAAAATGTCACGAAGTGCCGCAAATGTCTCTTCCCATGTGTCAAACTTCACGTCCTTGAAAGTCAGAAAGATCACCGGATATCTGCCCTGGTAGTCTCTATACTTTTGTCCGCAGGACCATATTTTTTTATCCCGGAAATACACAGAAGTATCTTTATCACTTCTTTCAAAATAAGTGCGCAGCATATCCATATTAAGTGTCTTGCCAAAACGCCGGGGGCGGGTAAAAAGTGTTACCATGGGGCGTTCATCAATAAAGTCTTTTATCATCATCGTCTTGTCGATGTAATAGTACTCTGAAGCTGCAAGACTATAATTAGACACACCGATAGGCAGCGGAAGCTTCTGTTCACACTCCTGTATTTGTCCTGGATTCATTTCAGCCATAATGCGATACCTCCACGTATCATTTTACAAATATAGCTTACCTATTTTACAGGACTTTGTCAATTAAGGAAGTAGCAGCCCGGATCTCCTCCAACTCCGGCATAGAGCACAATGCACCTTTTCTGGTAACAACGATAGATGCGGCAGCATTTGCAAATAAAAGCATCTCCCGGATGTCCTCCTCTGCTAGGGCATCTGTCCCTAATTCCAGAATCCGGTTTAATACTGCCCCGCAGAAAGTATCTCCGGCTCCGGTCGTATCAATGACATGTTCCTGATGGATTCCACGGCAATATATTTTCTCATCTTTATAATATGCTATGCTGCCCTTATTCCCCAATGTAACAAACAATATCTTTATGTCAGAATTGTCCCTGATGAAGGAAACACCTTCCTCCAGGCTTTTCTGTTCCGATACAAAGACAACTTCCTCTTCCGATATCTTCATGATATCACATTGCTTCATCCCATACATGATCCGCTTTCTGGCTTCTTCCGGTGTCTTCCACAGGGAAAGCCGCAGATTGGGATCAAAAGAGATCAGACAGCCATTGTCCTTTGCCACCTGAATGGCATACTGTGTTGCTTCAAAATTTTTATCATGAGTCATGGACAAGGAACCATAATGGAAAATTCTGGATCTTTTTATCAGCTCTCCGTCCACTTCTTCTTTTCCAAGCATCATGTCTGCACCGGGATTGCGATAAAAGGAGAATTCTCTCTCTCCATCTGCTGCTGTATGTACAAAGGTAGGAATACAGGTATCCTTCACCAGTCCGTCTGTCAATATTCCTTTACTCCGGATCGTATTTTCCAGGAAATCCCCAAACATATCTTTCCCGACTTTACCGATAAATGCGACGTGTTTATCCAATTTTCTTAACATAGCAAGCACATTGCAGGGTGCCCCTCCCGGATTGGCTTCAAACAGCATATGATTCTGTCCGGAAGTCCCTGCTGTGGTAAAATCAATTAGTACTTCTCCAAGTGCTACTACATCCAGATCTTTCTTCATACCGTGGCATCTCCTACATTAAAAATATAATCAAAGCATCTCACACAGTTCGATCACTTCATGATTGGGTCCTTCCACCTTGAAAAAGCGGATGCCGGATTTCCAGTATGGCAGTTGCTCCACTTCCGTGCTGAGGAGCCGGTATACCCCCTGCATCTTGCGGAACAGTTGATCCACCTTCTCCACAGATAATGCGATATGATCGATACTGCCCGTGGCGTCTGCGGTAGTCTCACTTTCGTACACCTCCAGCATCACGTTGTGGATTCTCAGGAAAGCCACCCTGTGTCCCTGATAGTTCTCCTGATTTATGATCTCGAATCCCAGAGAACGGTAGAAATCCACAGTCTCCTGATATTTCTGTGTGGGGATCCCGATGTGTTGGATCCCCTTTATGTGCAATTTATATAAATATTTGTCCATGGCGGATGCCCCTTATCCCTCGATATGATATACTCTTGCTTCATAGGGCTGCAGATGCAGAGTATCTGTGATCTTTGTCTCCGGGTAATTGGATATCAGCAGCTTTGCTGATTTTTCAACGAACTCCGCAGGAATTTCCAGATCCATAGCTTCTCCTGCAAAATTACATACGATCAAAAGCTTTTCCTGTCCCAGAATTCTCTCATAGGCATAGATCTTATCATGCTCAGGATACAGCAATTCATAGGATCCATATACCACAATAGGATAATCCTTGCGCAGACGAATTACTTTACGATAGAAGTTCAGGATAGAATCCGGATCCTCCTCCTGGGCTGCCACATTGACCTCTGTGTAACAGGGGTTGGTCATAAGCCAGGGGGTGCCGGTAGTAAATCCGGCATTTTTCTCCGCATTCCACTGCATAGGAGTTCTGGCATTATCTCTGCCCTTACGATTGATATAACGCATCATATCCTCTGGTGTGATCCTGCCATCGGAGGTATATTCTTTATAAGCGTTAATGGCTTCAATATCATTGCATTCCTCAATATTATGGAATACCATGTTCTTCATACCAATCTCTTCCCCCTGATAGATATAGGGGGTTCCCTGCATCATATGCAGGCAGACTGCCAACATTTTAGCGGATTCCTTCCAGTATTTTCCATCATCGCCAAAACGGGATACCATTCTCGGCTGATCATGATTGTTCAGATACAGACTGTTCCAGCCCACTCCGTCCAGTCCGGTCTGCCATTTACTGAACACACGCTTCAGTTCTACGAGATCCGGTTTTTTGTCTGTCCATTTTAAACCGTTATCACTGTCCACATCCATATGCTCAAAGGTGAATACCATATTCAGCTCCTGTCTGTCAAAGCCTGTGTATTTGATGGCATCCTCCACAGAAGTACAGGGAGCCTCACCCACGGTGGTCACATCGTATTTAGACAGAACTTCCCGGTTCATCTCCTGTAAATACTCATGCACATGAGGTCCATTCATCACATAAGGCAGGCGATTGCCGTATTTGGAACCCGGAATCGGTTCGCCATCAGGATATCCCTCTACCTTGGAGATCATATTGATGACATCCATTCGGAATCCGTCAATCCCCTTATCCAGCCACCATTTCATCAGATCATAGACTTCCGCACGCACTTTTGTATTACGCCAGTTCAGATCCGGCTGTTTCTCGGAAAACAGATGCAGGTAATACATATCCGTCCGGGAATCATATTTCCACGCGGAGCCACTAAAGTTGGAATCCCAGTTGTTGGGGGGATTACCGTTTTTCCCTTCCTGCCAGATATAATAGTCTCTGTATGGATTGTCTTTGGAGCTTCTGCTCTCCATGAACCATTTGTGTTCATCAGAGGTATGATTCACTACCAGATCCAACATGATCTTGAGATGATGCTCATGCGCCTTCTCCAGCAATTCATCGAAATCAGCCAATGTACCGAATTCATCCATGATATCACGGTAATCACTGATATCGTAGCCATTATCATCATTAGGAGATTTGTAGATCGGGCACAGCCACAATACATCCACGCCCAGGCTTTCCAGATAATCCAGCTTAGAGATGATACCACGCAGATCACCGATGCCGTCTCCGTTGCTGTCGCAGAAGCTGCGGGGATATATCTGATATACGACGCTTTCTTTCCACCATTTCTTATCCATATCATTGTCCAACCTTTCCTATTGTTTTTGTCTTTCTGAGCATCAGCCCTTGACTGCACCGTCAGTAACACCCTTCACGATATACCGCTGGCAGCTGATGTAGAATATAATGATGGGGATCATGCACAAGATCAGCCCTGCGGTTGCCAGATCCCATCTCTTGGTAAACTGTCCGAAGAACAGGTACGTCTTTAGTGGCAGTGTCTGCCAGCCTGTCTTATTGATGATCAGATTCGGCAGCAGAAAATCATTCCATATCCACATAACATTCAGAATTGCCACCGTCACCGTAATCGTTTTCAGCAGAGGAAATACGATACCGAAGAACAGTCTTACCATGCTGCAGCCGTCCAATGTTGCCGCTTCCTCCAGATCCAGAGGTACATTTTTAATAAACCCATGATAAAGCACAATGGACATACTGCATCCAAAGCCCACATACATAAACACGATTCCCGGACGATTCATGAGGTTCAGGTCACTCATGAAGTCCACCAACGGAAGCATGACACACTGAAATGGGATCAGCATAGAAGCCGCAAACAGCAGGAAGATCAGCTTGCTTGCTTTCGTGTTATAGCGGACCAGTACCCAGGCTGCCATGGAAGATACCAGTATGATCAGCAAAGTGGACACCACTGTGATCACCAGGGAATTCAGGAAGGAGCGTACAAAATCCAGCTTTTCAAACGCTTCCCTGTAATTGTCTATCCCAAAATGTGATGGCAGTGCCAGCACATCCAGATAGATCTCCTTCAGATCCTTGAAAGAACTGTTTAACAGCAGGAGGATCGGAGATACAAAGATCAGGGATAATGCCAGCATCAGCAGAATCAGCATTGCCTTTTTCCAGGTTTTCATCTTCATTACATCTCCACCTCCTTACGCTTGCTTAAGATCAACTGTGTTACAGAAATCACGACGACTACGATCAGGAACACTACTGCCTTTGCCTGTGCCTGTCCCAGCTTTGATTCCTTGAATGCCGTATTATAGATATTCAGTGCAATCATTTCCGTGCTGTTGGCAGGCCCGCCTGCTGTCAGGGACAGGTTTTGGTCGAACATTTTGAACGAATCCGAAATTGATAAGAACAATCCTATGGTAAATGCCGGTGCCACCAGTGGCAGCTTAATTTTCAGAAACGTCTGAAATGCTGTCGCTCCGTCGATTTTTGCAGCCTCCAGATAGGATTCCGGAATACTTTCCAGCTGTGCAATATAAATGATCATCATATATCCTGCCAACTGCCAGGTCAGTACGATCAGCATACCGATAAATCCCGTCTTCTGGTCGGACAGCCAGCCCTGGAGCCAGGTCATTCCTGTATTTTTGCCGATTGCTTCGAAAATAGACACAAAGATGAACTGCCAGGTAAATCCAAGCAGGATTCCTCCGATCAGGTTTGGCATAAAGAACACAGTTCTCGCCAGGTTGGCACCTTTGATCTTGTTGGTCACCAGCACTGCCAGTCCGAAGCCCACGGCATTAATGCAGATTACAGAGCAGAGTGCAAATATAAAGGTGAACAAAAACGAATTCCAGAATCTGCTGTCGCTCAATAATTTTCCATAATTTGCTATTCCTACAAATACGGCATTTTTGCCGATTCCGTTCCAGTCGGTAAAGGAATAATAGAATCCCTTTACCGCAGGAACCAGAACCACCAGTACAAAGGCGAAAAGTGCCGGAAGGATAAACAACCAGAAGCCTGTCTGTTTTCTTCTCATAATCCTATCTCCTGTTTTACTGCTGTCTCATAGCTTCCCAATCACTCTTGTTCTGCGCAATCACCTGCTCCCAGGTCATGCCGCCTGCCAGATATGCCTGTACATTGGCTGCTACGTTGCTATCCCAACCGGAAGGCTGACCGGAGAATACCCAGGGGATGGTCTTGCCTGCATTCATATATCTCATCACTTCCGCAGACAGAGGATCACTGATCTCAATGCCATCATAATTATCAAATGCAGGAATCAGAGACAATTCATTGATCACAATATTTTTGCCCTCATCGGACTGATACAGCCAGTTCAGGAAATCTTTGGCTGCTGTCTTCTCTGCCTCGGAGGACTTGGAGTTCACGCACCAGTAATTGGATACTCCTACTGCAATAGAATCCTCGACCACACCCTTCAGAGGAATCGGCAGAATACCGAGATCCTGCAACAGCTCCTCAGATACATTGGAGATCTCCGGAGAGATCCAGTTGCCCTGCTGGATCACTGCTACCCGTTCAATAGCAAGTCCACCGCCGACCTGTGTTGCATAATCTACTGAATTTAGTAAAGATAAATTGTCACTGCTGCTGGTATATTTGGTCTCCAGGTCTATCAGATCCTTCAGTGCGTCGCCATAAGTATAATTGACTGTCTGGCTCTCAAATGCTTTTGCTGCACTTCCAAATTCCTGACTCAGCGCCACATTGTTGGTATGTAAACCTACAATCCAGGATTCCTTTGCAGCATATTCCTCGACCGCTTCCAGCACCGGGAACTGGTCTGCCAGAGTGCCCGCATCGATCTGGCTCTGCAGATCTGCAAATGCCTTATCCATCGCATCATAGCTGGTCAGTGTAGAAGCATCGATGCCTGCTGCCTCGAAGATTTTCTTATTGTAGATCAATCCGTAGCCTTCCACTGCGATCGGCATTCCATATACCTGTCCGTCCACCGTCACATTGTCACAGCCTCCTGCAGTCACATGGGATATCCATTCTTCTCCTGTCAGGGGCTCGAGATATTCCTTGTAGCTGGCAATATCATCCGGTCCTCCCAGTGTAAAGATTTCTACCGGGTCATTTCCCAGCATCTTTGCTTTCAAAGAAGATGCATAATCCGATCCGCCTACCGTTTCCAAATGAATTGTCACTCCCGGATTCTCAGATTCATATTGCTCAATGGCTGCCTGCAGCGCATCATTGATCTCATTTTTATTTTGGAAGATATCCACTACCACCTGGTCTCCCGAACCGGTATTCGTACCGTCTCCACTTTGACTCTCGTTATTTCCGCAACCGGCGAACATACCGGTGATCATCATTGCTGTAAGGATTCCTCCCACTACTTTCTTTTTCATAAGCCTATTTACCTCCTTCGCATGTCCTGCATGATTTCCATACAATACGTGTCCCTGTTTTCGTTTGGTTATGTACATAACTTCTGTATCATCAACATATCACTTGAATGTATATATGTAAATAGGTTATGTTCATAACCTATTTAATAGCCAAATGAAAACCTCTTTCTTTTGTACATTTTTGACAATATTTGGGGATTCTGTTATAACTAAAATAGTCTGAGTACAGGAGGAACCTATCTATGACTACTATCAAAGATATTGCCGAGCGCGCCGGAGTCAGCACTGCCACCGTATCCAATGTGATCCATGGAAATACGAAGAAGGTCTCTCCCGCCACAATTGAACTGATCGAGAACTTGATCAAGGAAATGGGATATGTCCAGAAAATGGGACTGAGTGTACTAAATAACGGCAGTTCCAAAATGGTGGCTGTCGTTATCCATACCCACAAGAAATATGAGGATGCCGTGATCTCCGATCCCTTTTACGGCAAGATCATCGGCTTTGTCGAAGAAAAGCTGCGTCTGCTGGGTTATTATATGTTGCTCTACTCCACAGATGACGTCAATGAAGTCTTCCGTACCGTCATGGCATGGAATATCGATGGAGTCATTGCCCTGTCCTTTTCCCGCAATGATTGCAATAAGATCTGGCACCTGATCCACAAGCCCGTAGTCTGTATTGATGCTTACGGAATCTCTCACGATGATACTCCCGTTACCAACATCGGGCTGGATGACTCCACAGGGGGTGCCTTGATGTCAGAATATTTGTTACAATGCGGTTATGAAAACATAATGGTATGTGCCACCAACGATTATGGTGTGGATTATTCGAGATGGACCGGTGCCAGAGAAATGTTCGAGGAAATGACTGCCGGAAACAAAGAGAAAAAAATACGTCTGATCAATATCGGTGAGACCCAGACCACCAGAGAAAGCTTCTATCAGCAGCTGCTGCGTCAGATTCCCTTTCCAACGAAGACGGCGGCTTTCTTTCTTTCGGATTATTTTGCCATTGAGGCCATCAGTTACTTAGGCTCCAAGGGTATCCGGGTCCCCGCGGACCTGGGGATTGCCGGATTCGATGATATCACCTACGCCCACCTTACCGTTCCAAAGCTGACTACCATCCATCAGAACATGGAACGTAAAGCAGAGCTGGCTGTAACGGAGCTGCTATCTGCTATACAGAATCCCATCTACATGGGCAAGGAAGTATTACTGGATGTCATTCTGATCGCAAGAGATTCCATCTGATGCCTGTGTCATCTTCCGGTACTCATACCCCGGATTAAAATCATGTCTGCCGTAGGCATCATAATAATTCATGAATATCCGCTGTAAAATATCCGGGATATACGATTCTTCTGCTTCCACCAGTATGATCAGATGCTGGAGAGAGCTGTATCGGGTGCATATATCGTTCTTCCGGATATTTTGCCGGATTGCTTTCTCCATGCACTCCATTGCTTTATCGATATGATCAATGTACATCGTCTGATCTGATTTTGCATCCATTGTGACCAGCACCAGATAACAGCGGTGCCGGTATCGTTCTCCCAGGCTGCTTACATATTGATACAGTCTGGCGAACTCACGATAGTCAAGATCTAATGCTCCTGTATAGCTTCCGCTCTCCAGCAATGCTCCGGCGATTACCTCCAGGTCATTTTTTCTGGCCTGTGCATCCGGCTGCTGTTCCTCCAGCTCCTCATAAAACCGGTAACTGTTCTTACCGTTCTGTTTGACATAATACAATGCCTTATCCGCTTTTATATAATATTCTTCAAAGTTTCCTCCCTGTCTGCACATACACAGACCGCAGGACAGGGATGCCGGTGAAGTCTCCGCCGTGACATTTTTTGCCGCACCAAAGCTATCAAACAGCTTTCTTATCCGCATGCCCATCTCTGCTTCTGATGCCTCCGGCAGATAGAACAGGAATTCATCTCCTCCCAGCCGGCAGACCACTGCGTTCTCCATGCACTCTGTGAGCATTGCTCCTACCAGCCTGAGAGCACGATCCCCCGCCTTATGTCCATAGACATCGTTGATCTTCTTCAGATTATCCATATCGACAAATCCCAGATAGCCATCCTGCTTCTGCATTTTCTCAAGGATCAGTGCCTCACCCTTATGACGCATGGGAAGACCAGTCAGATAATCCAGGCTTTCCCTGGCCTCTTTCTGCCTGGCCAGCTCCAGCTCGCGGATACGGTCCATTGTCTGGATCAGCGTAACGACCAACAGGACCACCAGTCCGGTTGCGATAAAGATCCCGGACAGTGACACCACTCGATACACCGCTGTCACCTCCAGCATGACTGCGATCATGGCAGCTACCAGTCCGATCAGCGGAAGCTTGTAATGTTTCGCCGTTCCCTTGATGAGATCCCGGCAAATGGTGATAAATATTGTCAGGAACGTTCCTGCGATCACCAGATGGGACAAGAACATTGTCGAGATAAAATCTGCAATATTCAGTAACTGTAAGGCCGTGCATAGTATAAAATTCACACAGATGATGCACTCAGCCACATGATAGACCTTCCGGTACCTTCCCTGCTGCACACTGTCAATATAGAACATGATCGGAACCGGGCAGAGCATCACAACGAAGAAGCACATATTCGACAGAATAGAAGCATTGGGAACGAACAGCTGGCGCAGCTTCGATTCTCCCAGCATCCACACTGCTCCCAGGATCATGCACCATCCCAGGTACTCCAGATCAAATCTCGTCTTATATATAATATCAAGCACCAGACTGATGATCAGCACGACCAGCCCGGCAAACAGCATGGCGCAGGCGATCAGAGTTACCATAAAATAGCAGTGGAACATATATGCCCAGATATCTGATTTATCCCCGCAATATACCGTGTTGACAACACCTGAATACTTTTTCGTAAAGCATTGCAGCTCTATCCGCACTTCCTGTCCCGCATCCTCACCGGATGTCTCGCAGAATACATACCGGCTGGCAGAATTTTTCCCAAAAGGTCTGGTATTCTCCGTATCATACACCGTCCTCAGTTCCCCACCGATGTAAATGCGCACATTCTCCATAGAGGACCTGATGGCGATCGTATTTTCCTTATAATCCTGTGGGAGCACTGACCGGATGACCAGAAGTTCTCCGGCAGGCACATCACACCTGCCCGGAATCTTAATCTCCTCTTCTGTTCCGTCTGCCAGCACCCGGTAAAAGGTTCCGCTATAAGTAATGCTTTCCTCCGTGACCGGTTCCCTTTCACTTGGGTAAATATATTGTCCCAAAAGGAATGCCGCAAGCAGCACACATATCACCACATAAAATAAAATTCTTTTATACCTCTGGATCGTATATTTCTCTTCTGTCAACTTTTCTACCTCATTAAATGATACCGGGGCAGCCCTCGCTTTTATTCCCTTATCGAGGTTCTGTCCATGATCTTTCACCCACTTATCAACAAGTTTATCACATGCAGCTGAAAAAAGTAACTATCTATTTTACCCCATAAAATGTTTATGGAAAATTCATTCGACAAATCATGCTTTCCGAACTAAAATAGGAATGCGATATAATAATTTCATGATCCTATGAAAGGAGACAACATGATATGAAGAATAAAAAATATTCCATCGTTTATAGCAGCTTAACAGGTAATACCAGGATGCTGGCTGATGCGATCCACGAGGCATTACCTCAGGAGGAATGTGAGTATTTCGGTGTGTCCGACACCCTGATCCCTTCTTCCGAACTGCTCTATATCGGATTTTGGACAGACAAGGGGAATGCAGATACCAAGACATTACAGCTATTATCGCAGTTAAAGAATAAACACATTTTTCTGTTTGGAACTGCAGGCTTTGGTGGCAGTGATATCTATTTCCGAAAAATCCTGAATCAGGTTAAGCAGTTCGTTGATGCAAGTAATGTTATCGTCGGAGAGTATATGTGTCAGGGCAGAATGCCGCAGTCTGTCCGGGAACGCTACTTGAAAATGAAGGAAGCTCCCGATCATCCGGCAAATCTTGATGTATTGATCCAGAATTTTGACTGTGCATTGTCTCACCCTGATGCCAATGACCTGGAAAAACTGAAAGAAGCGGTTATGAATCCATCCTTCTGATAAGACCATAAAATAAGGCAGCCCCACATAGCTGAGTCTGCCTTACTCTCTTTATTTAACGTTGATGCCACTGGCATATTGCTGCAGAAACTGTT
>ERZ1034913.527-NODE-527-length-30217-cov-5.834825_pt1 | contig 30217 bp, 27 predicted proteins | sample MGYA00520697_ERZ1034913 | MGnify/ENA primary metagenome ERZ1034913 (study PRJEB33766, sample SAMN09781786) | gut metagenome | biome: gut microbiome | host: Homo sapiens | place: Madagascar | study: EMG produced TPA metagenomics assembly of the PRJNA485056 data set...
GTTTCCCCAGTTCGTGCGGAGGTGCTTGCGAGCGCGCGCACGGGCGCGGGTGTAAACGAGTTGAAGGAGGCCCTCGCGCACGTGGGTGGATCTGTCGCGCATGAGCGCCGCGTTGTTGCCGACTTGCTCTCGCCGGGCGACAAGGTGGTGCTTGTCGTTCCCATCGACTCGTCGGCGCCGAAGGGCCGCATCATCTTGCCGCAACAGCTCGTCTTGCGCGACGTTCTCGACGCCCATGTGAGCGCTCTCGTCTGCCAGCCCGAAGAGCTCGCTGACCTTCTGGCGGCGGTGCACGACGTCAGCCTCGTGGTCACCGACTCGCAAGCGTTTCAAGAGGTTGCGAGCATCGTTCCGGAGACGACGCCGCTCACGTCGTTTTCCCTTCTCATGGCTCGTTATAAAGGCAATCTGCACACGCTTGTGGAGGGCGCGGCGGCGCTTAGTGCGCTCACCGACGAAAGCCGCGTGCTCATCTCGGAGGGCTGCACGCACCATCGTCAGTGCGAGGACATCGGTACGGTGAAAATGCCTGCGTGGATTCGCGGCCATTGCGGTGCGAACCCGACGTTCGAGTTCACCCAGGGGCATGGGTTTCCCGACGACGTCAGCGACTACGACGTGGTGGTGCATTGCGGCGGGTGCATGCTCAACGAGAAGGAGATGCGCTGGCGCCAGAGCGTGGCGGCGAAAAGTGGCACGCCCATGGTGAACTACGGCGCGGCAATCGCCTGCGTGCACGGCATCCTGGAGCGCAGCTTGCGGCCGCTTATGTGATGCGGGCCCGAATCAAGGGGCGGAATTTAAGACCCTACGTGGAAAAATCCCTGTTGCTTCTTCAAATGTGCGCCCTGCGGTGTTATTTTTTCACTTTACTGTCCTTTTAGAGAGGGATTCAGATGGTGGAGGAAAAACAGGAGGCGGCTTCGGAGGCTCAGGCGCCTGAAGCTTCGGGAGAGAAGCCCGCGGCCGCTTCTTCGGGGGAGACGTCCGGCAGCGCGAGGTCGCTTGGCGTCTTCTCGTTCGAGGGCGACATGCCCCTCGCTCAGGCGATACCCCTGGGATTGCAGCATGTTCTGGCCATGTTCGTGGGCAATCTGACGCCGCTTTTGATCGTGACGGGCGCGTGCGGTCTGGCGGGGGCCGAGTTCGCCGACGTCCAGCTGGCGCTGCTGCAGAACGCCATGTGGATCGCAGGCGTTGTGACCTTGGTTCAGCTTTTCGGCATCGGCCCTGTTGGCGGCAGGGTTCCTATCATCATGGGCACGTCTTCGGGCTTCATCGGCGTGTTCAATTCCGTGGCGGCCTCGATGGGTGGCGGCCTTGTTGCCTACGGTGCCATCATGGGCGCTTCGATCATCGGCGGCCTGTTCGAGGCTGTTCTCGGCTTCTTCTTAAAGCCGCTGCGCCGCTTCTTCCCGTCCATCGTGACGGGTACCGTCGTCCTTTCTATCGGCCTGAGCCTCATCAGCGTCGGCGTCAACGCGTTCGGCGGCGGCAACAGCGCGGCTGATTTCGGGTCCCCCGAGAACCTGTGCCTGGCGCTTATCGTCCTCGTCGTCATCCTGGCGGTGAAGCATGCGACGACGGGCTTCGTCAGTGCGTCTTCCATTCTGGTCGGCATCGTCGTCGGCTATGTCGTTGCGGGTATCATGGGGCTGGTCCTGCCTACCACAGGCATCAACTCCGAGGGTGTCGAGTACACCAAGGCATGGGTACTGAACTGGGATAAGGTCGCTGCAGCGGCATGGTTTGCCATCCCGAACCCGCTGCCTGTGGCGCCGGTGTTCGACATGCGCGCCATTGCCCCCGTGCTCGTGATGTTCATCGTTACGGCGGTCGAGACCGTCGGCGACATCTCCGGCGTCACGCAGGGCGGCATGGACCGCGAGGCGACCGACAAGGAGCTTTCCGGCGGCGTGGTCTGCGACGGCGTGGGGTCTTCCTTTGCGGCTCTCTTCGGTGTGCTGCCGAACACGTCGTTCAGCCAGAACGTGGGCCTGGTCACCATGACCAAGATGGTGAACCGCAAGGCTTTGGCCTGCGGCGCCGTCTTCCTGATTTTGTGCGGTCTATGCCCGAAGCTCGGCGCGGTGGTGTCCATCATGCCGCAGTCCGTCCTGGGCGGCGCGGCCGTCATCATGTTCGCGTCCATCGTGGTGAGCGGCATCCAGCTGATCACGCGCGATCCGCTGACGCCGCGCAACCTGAGCATCGTGTCGGTGGCGCTGGGCTTGGGCTACGGCATCGGCGCCAATCCCGCTATCCTGGCGGGCTCTCCCCAGATGGTAAGCCTCATCTTCGGCGGCTCCGGCATCGTTGCCGCCGCGGCGGTCGCCATCGTCTTGAACGTCGTTCTTCCCAAGGACAAGGCGATTCCTTCGAAAACGGACTCAAACGCGTAGAGGTTAGCAGATAAAGCGCAAGCGCAGAAGGCGCCCCGTGGAACGACGATTCCGCGGGGCGCCTTCTTTCTGTTCGGCTCCTATTCGATTCCGTTTTCGAGATGCGTTTGAAGGGCTCGCAGGTCATCGGGGGTGTCCACGTCGAAGAGCTCCCATTTGCTGGAAACCTCGATGGTGCGCACGCGCTCCTCGTGCGCCTTGGCGACCACGCCGCCGCCCTTGCCGGGTGGAAGCGATCGCAGCTCGTCGAACGACCATGAGGGAAAGAGCACGGGAGCGCCCGGCGTGCCCCGAAAGCTTGCCCGCCAGATGCAATCGGGGTGGCTCTCGGCGCCGCGAAGAAGCGCAGCGAGGCTGTTTGCGCTGACGAGCGGCTGATCACCTTGAACGAACGTGACCGTGTCGCAGTCCGCCATCTTTTCCATTCCCAAGCGCACGGTGTCGTTTCTTAGGGGCTCGTCGTGCAGGACGACTTCGATTCCTCGCATATCGCACAGGCGCGTCACATCCGAGTGCCGCGTGACCACAACGCGCCTGGCATACAGCCCATCGGTTGCTCGCAGCACGTGCTGGATAAGCGGCACGCCGCCAATCTCGGCTATAAGCTTGTTCGCTCCGAAGCGGGTGCTCGTGCCCGATGCCATGATGATGCATCCGTGCCTTGTCTGCGGTCCGTAAGCGGAGTGGGTCATGATGGGGCGGGCCTCTGCAAATTCGATGGTTGGTCAGGTGTGTTTTCGGGGATGCCCCCTGCGCCACAGTATAATAGCGAAGACTATGTAAACCTCAAATAATGGGGCGAGTGACATTATTACCTTCCAAAAATACGTGCGCCCGCAAAGCCTGGAAGAGGCTTGGGAGCTCAATCAAAAGAAGCGCAACCGCGTGGTTGCGGGCATGATGTGGTTGAAGATGGGCACCCATTCCTTCGGCACCGCCATCGACCTTTGCGATCTTGGTTTGGATGCGATCGAGGAGACCGAAGACGAGTTCCGCATCGGCGCCATGGCAACCTTGCGTCAGATGGAGAAGCATCCTGGCCTGGACGTTTACTCCTGCGGCGCGGTGAAGGCCGCGCTGCGCGACATCGTGGGCGTGCAATTCCGCAACGGCGCCACGCTGGGCGGAAGCCTGTGGCGCCGCATGGGCTTTTCCGACGTCGTTGCATTATTTCTTGCCATGGACAGCTCCGTTGAGCTTTTCAAGGGCGGCGTCGTGCCCTTGGAGGAGTTTGCACGCATGCCCTACGACAACGACATCCTCATCCGTCTGATCGTCAAGAAGCGCCCCGGCGCCTTCGCCTACCAGGCGGTGCGCAAGCAGCGAACCGACCTGCCCACGCTCAACTGCGTGGCGGCCAAGGTGGGGGACGAATATCGTCTCGTCGTGGGTTCCCGCCCGGCGCGCGCGATGCTTCTTCGCGATGAGCGGGGCATTCTCGCTGGCGGTATCACCGAGGAGAGCGTCGCGGCGTTCGCCGAGTATGCGGCGGCGGCCGTCCCCGTTTCCGGGAACATGTGGGGCTCTGCGGAGTATCGCCGCGCGTTGGTACCCGTGCTTGCGCGTCGCACCCTGCTGGCATTGGGGGAGGTGCGGTAATGGAGATTACGATCAAGCTGAACGGCAAGGCGGTGTCCGACGACATCTCGGCCGATATGCTGCTCATCGATTTCGTTCGCGCTCATGGCTGCTTAAGCGTGAAGCGCGGCTGCGAGACGTCTGCCTGCGGTCTCTGCACGGTGCTTCTCGACGGTGAGCCGGTGCTGTCTTGCTCCACGCTGGCGGCTCGCGCCGATGGTCATAGCGTGCAGACCCTCGAGGGACTGCAGGATGAAGCGTCCGAGTTCGTGGGCTTCATCGCCGATCAGGGCGCTGAGCAGTGTGGTTTCTGCAACCCGGGTTTCGTGATGAACACGATCGCGCTTTTGCGCGAGAATCCCGACCCTACCGATGAGGAGATTCTTTCGTACCTTTCCGGCAACCTGTGCCGCTGCTCGGGGTATGTGGGCCAGTTGCGCGGCATTCGCAACTTTCTCACCAGCAGAAACGCGGAAGGGGGCTCTCGTGAATAGGCCCGACTACCAATCGGTCGGCAAGTCCGTCCGCAAGAAGGACTCGCTGCAGCTCCTTTTGGGCAAGCCCGTGTTCACCGAGGACATCGCGCCCGACGCGCTCGTGGTGAAGCTTTTGCGAAGCCCCCATGCCAACGCCATCGTGGAGGACATCGACACGTCGAAAGCGAAAAAGATCGCCGGCGTGGTGGACATCTACACCTGGGAAGACGTGCCGGGGGAGCGCTTCAGCAACGCGGGACAGACCTACCCTGAGACAAGCCCCTACGACCGCCTGATCATCGACCGCCACGTGCGCTATGTGGGCGATGTGGTGGCGATCGTCGCTGCGGAAAACGAGAAGGCTGCCGAGGCGGCCCTTTCGCGCATCAAGGTGACCTACGAGGTGCTCGATTCCGTGCTGGATTTCCGCGCCGCTAAGGACAATCCCACCCTCGTGCACCCCGAGGACAACTGGCATATGCTGTGCGATTTGGGGGGCGACAACAAACGAAACCTTGTGGGCACGACCGCTGACGCCGACGGCGACGTCGAGGCGGTGTTCGCCAACTGCGACATCGTTTTGGAGCGCACCTACCACACGAAGGCCTTCAACCAGGCCATGATGGAGACCTTCCGCACGTACGCCGAGCTGGATCGCTACGGGCGCCTGCATGTGATCTCGTCCACGCAGATCGTCTTCCACGTCCGCCGCATCCTATCCCACGCGTTGGGCATCCCGAAAAGCCGCATTCGCGTGGAGAAGCCGCGCATCGGTGGTGGATTCGGCGCGAAGCAGACCGCGGTGTGTGAGGTGTATCCCGCGTTCGTCACGCTGAAGACGGGCCGCCCCGCGATGTGCGTGTTCACGCGAAAAGAGGCCCAGACCTGCGGTTCCCCGCGCCATGAGATGGAAATCAAGGTTCGCCTTGGTGCGAACGACGATGGGCGCATCCGTGCGCTCGACGTGACGACGCTGTCGAACTCGGGCGCATACGGCGAGCACGGCTGGGCGACGGTGGGTCTCACCGGGCACAAGTCCATCCCCCTCTACACAGGCTCTCTGGAGGCGTTCAAGTTCACGGCCGACGTGGTTTACACGAACATGCAACCCTCGGGCGCGTACCGTGGTTTCGGGGCGACGCAGGGCCAGTTCGCCGTGGAAACCGCGGTGAACGAGCTCGCCGAGATGCTGCGCCGCGACCCGATCGGGCTACGCGAGCAGAACATGCTGCGCGAGGGCATGACCATGCCCGCCTACTTCAACGAGGTGGCCAACGCCTGTGCGCTCGATCGCTGCATGGAGCGCTGCCGCGACATGTTCGACTGGGAAGCGAAATACCCCGTGCGCGACATGGGCAATGGCAAGGTTCGCGCTGCAGGTGTGGGCATGTCCATGCAGGGCTCGGGCATTGCTGGTATTGACTCGGGGTCGGTCACCGTCAGGCTGAACGACGATGGGACCTATATGCTGGTCATCGGCGCGGCGGATATGGGAACGGGCTGCGACACCATTCTGGCCCAGATGGTCGCCGAGCATATGGAATGCTCGGTGGACGATGTCTCGGTGTTCGGCGCCGACACGGATGCCTCGCCCTACGATTCCGGCTCGTATGCATCTTCGACAACGTATGTCACCGGCATGGCCGTCGAGAAGGCGTGCGCGCAGCTGAAGGAGCGCTTCTGCGCCATTGCGGCCGAGATCCTCGGGTGCGCGGCGGACGAACTCGCCTTCGAGGACGGTCGTGTGGTCCGCGAGAGCACGGGCGAGAACGTTTCCCTTCCCGCCATCGCCGAGAAGAGCCAATGCAACAGCTGCCAGCTGGCGGAGGCCACCGCGATGCATTCCTCCCCGGTGTCCCCGCCGCCGTTTATGGTGGGCATGGCGGAAATTGAGCTCGATCGCGAGACCGGCATGGTTGAGGTGCTCAACTTTGACGCCGTGGTCGACTGCGGCATTCCCATCAACCCGGCGCTTGCGCGCATCCAGGTCGAGGGCGGCATCGTGCAGGGCATCGGACATACGCTTATGGAGGACGTGACCCGCACGCCCAAGGGCGCTATCCGTGAGTCGAGCCTGTTCACCTACCGTTTGCCCACGCGCCTCGATGTGGGCGACATCCGCGTTGAGTTCGAGCATTCCTATGAGCCCACGGGTCCGTTCGGCGCGAAGTCGATCGGCGAGATCGTCATCAACACGCCGGCTCCCGCGATCGCGCACGCGATCTACCGGGCGACGGGCGTGTGGCATCGCGAGCTGCCTATCCTGCCGGAGCATGTCCTGCTCGCGAAACCAGAGGCGGACTAGCGCGACGGGGCTTGTGAGGCAGTGAGGCGGGGCCGAGGTAGGCTCCCAACCCGCCCCCTCCTGAGACAGGGGTTGAGACAGGGGTCGGGTGATTTGTCTCGCTTTCGCGTTACTCGTCTGACCGGGTCTCGGCTGATTCCCGTTAGGCAGTGAGACGAACCGCCCGACCCCCGCCTCGCCCCGTCCCACCTGGCAGGAAAAGTTTCGCTGTTTCGCTTTCGCTTGCGCTTGCGCTTGCGCTAGGAGCGGAGCGTGATGGCGTCACCGGGGGCGATGCCTGCGGCTTGCGGGCTTAAGATCATTATGGCGTGCATCCCCTCGAAAATTCCCGCTCTATCGGATTCGAGGTCGCCGCCGTCGATGTTGCTTTCCTTGAGATATTTGCCCGAGGCGGAGGCGTATGCCGGATACAGCCAAAGGCTCAGGTGGAGGCGCGATTCCCTTGCGGTGAGGATCGTCGCCGACATCGTCTCGTTGCCATGGTGGATCTCGACCACGTCGCCCTTGCGGAAGGCGCCCAGGCGCACGATTCCCGCAACCGCAATCGCGCCCTTGTAGCGCTTGATGTTCGGAAGGCCGACTCGTAAGGGCTTGAGCTTCGGCATGTTCATGACCTCGAGCACCTCGAAAGCGTTTTTGGCGCCAGCGAATTTCTGCCGCGTTTCTTCGCGATACGAACCGATGCTTGCCAGTTCAGCCCGCACCTGGCTAGAAGTCAGCTTTGCGAGCGGGTCGAAGTTCAAATGCTCGGTGTAGCTGGTGGTGCTGTTGTCGATGATGCTGTATTCATCTGTGTAGAGCAGCTCGTTTTTGATCGCGGTGAGAACGGGCCGCCCGCCGTCTTCCGACTTTACGCGAACGTAGTTATCGCCATCTTTCTCGTAGAAGTACTTCTTATCCTTCTCGTAATACACCGGATACTTAATACGCAGCTTGGAGGCGCAGTCCTTGCAAAGCCAGCCGTCCACGAGTTTCGCTCCGCAGGTTTCGGTGATGGGGCTGAAGGCCGTGTTCTTCATGACGGCTCCGCAACCTGGGCAAATGAACTCTTTCGGACCTGACCTATCCGCTTTCGCCATGACGGGCTCCTTTCGTTGGGGAACGGGGCCATGTGGTAGTGCCGTCGCCGTTGAGATAGAAACAGTATAACGGCGAAGGACGGGTGAAGTCTTGTCTCATTTCCGCGTAGGCTTGGAAAAAGTCCGAAGATGGACTATACTGGTCAACAGTTGGACTAATTCGAATGGAGACGAGAAATGAGATCGGAAGAGTTCTCGAAGGAGATGTGGAACTGCTGGCGCGATATTTCGTTCGCCTACAGTTCGCTTGCAAGGAAGATGGGCGTGGACGCAAGCGAGCTCTGCGTCGTCGATGCCTTGTGGGATGAGGACGAAGGGCTTTCGCAAAGAACGATTTGCGAGCGGTGCGACATGGGAAAACAGACGGTCAGCGCCATTTGCAAACGCCTCGGAGCTCGCGATTTCGTGACTGCGCATTCGAGCGAGGCCGATAAGCGCGAGCGGATTATGGTGCTTACGGACGAGGGCCGCGAGTGGTGGAGCCAGTCCGTCGAGCGAATGCGCGAGCTCGAGGTGAAGGCCGCCGAGTCGATCACCGCCGAAGAAATCGGGGTCTTCATCAAGGTAGTCGAGCAGTATGCGAAGACCTTCCAAGAAGAGGTGCAGCGATGAGCCCTTATGCGCTTTTGGGACTGTCGGTGCTCTTCGAGGTGTTCGGCGACACGTGCATGAAGCTCTCCGAAGGCTTTAAGCGCAAGCTCCCCATCATCGGTATCGTGGTGGGCTACGCCGTGTCGTTCTATGCGCTTTCCCATGTCTTCGCCGACCTGCCGCTGGGCTTGGCGTACGCAATCTGGACGAGCGCAGCCGTGGCGCTGACCGCCGTAGTGAGCCGCATCATCTGGAAAGAGAAGTTCAACGCAAAGAAGATTGCGGGCATCGCGCTCATCATTTTCGGTGTAGCGTGCCTGCGTTTGGGGGCGATATAGATGAAAAGGAACCCGGTTCTGCTTTTGTCGGTTGCTATTGTGTCAGAGGTACTTGGCACCACGTTCATGAAGCTGTCGGAGGGTTTCGCCCAGCCTGTGTTCGGTATCGTGACCGCCGTGTGCTACATCTTGTCGTTTGCGATGCTGACGCTTGCGCTCAAGGACCTGAGTCTGGGAATGGCATATGGCATCTGGGGCGGCGTGGGCACGTTTTTGACGACGCTCATCGGCATCGTTTTCTGGAACGACCCCTTCTCCGTCGTCGTCGGCATCGGCATGATCGCGGTCGTTGCCGGCATCGCGCTGCTCAGCAAGGGGACGCAAGAAGCTGAGGAGGCTGAGCTCGCTCGCGCGAAAGGTTAGACTCGCTTGCACGCGGGCTCGCGCGCCGCGAGCGATTCTGTCCTGCTCGCAAGCATTCTGGGGATAGTCGCCTGAGGTCGGCTATCTTGCGGATTGCGCAATCGCCGCAGGGCGGAAGAGCGCGAGTGCACCCGCGATGAGCAGCGCTGTCGCTCCGAGGCTTACGGGGTATGCGGCCATGATGGTGGCGAAGGTGGGGCTTGCCGGGAAAACGACTGCCACCCAGAACAGCCTGACGCCGCATACGCCCACTACGGTGAGCAGCGACGGGGGCAGCGAGATACTGAACCCCCGCAAGTATCCCGACATGTTCTCGTACGCCATGCTAAAGATGTACGCTGGGAAGATAACGCATATGCGCACATAGGCGATTGCGATGACGTCGGCATCTGAAGTGAATAGCGAAAGCACTGCCTGACCTTGCCAAATCATGAGGGCGATCATGGCGCAGGCGACGATGCCATCTTCGATAAGGCAGACCTTGAGCGCGCTTTTGCAGCGAGTGAAATCGCCTGCGCCGCGGCTTTGCCCGACGAAGGTGGTGCACGCTTGGCTAAACGAGTTGAGCAGGCTGTAGCAAACGAACTCCAACGTGAGCGCCGCGGATGATGCGGCCACCACCTGCGTGCCCAGGCTGTTGATGCACGTTTGGATGACGATGTTCGCAATCGCAAAGACCGCGCCTTGGATTGCGGCGGGCAACCCGATACGGATGATGGAGGCCGCTGAATCGCGGTCGACCCGAAGGCTGGAGAGCGCGATCCTGATCGGGTCTTCGGCCTTGAGCAAGCGCGCGAAGAGAAACGCGGCGCTGGCAAAGTAACTGATTGCCATTGCTAAGGCAACGCCGGCGACGCCCCATCCGAGAACGGGCACGAACACCACGTCAAGAAGCGTATTCAACGCCGCTGATACGGCGAGTGCAATCAGCGGCATGCGCGTGATGCCAACGCTTCTAAAGATTGCCGCCTCGAAATCGTAGAGCAGAATCGCAGGAATGCCTATCAGGTATATGCGAAGGAACAAAAGGGCTTCGTCGAAAACTTCCGCTGGAACGCTCACGCATTGCAGTGCAGGCTCGGCGACGCATTCCATCGCGATGGCTACCGCGATGCCGATGAGCGAAAGCGCGACGGCGGTATGCGCGCAACGGTTCGCTCGCTTCTTGTCTTTGGCCCCAACGGCATACGCAATCGTGACGTTCACTCCGAGTGAAAGACCCACGAAAAGTTGGATAACAAGGCTTGTCAGTGGCAGGTTCGACCCGACCGCCGCCATGCCGATTGTTCCTCCGTCGGACGAGAAATGCCCGATCATCAGCGTGCCGATGAGGTTCGAGAGCTGTTCGAGGATGCTGGTGGCGGCAACGGGCATGGCGAAGAGCGGCACGCTTTTCCATAAAGATCCATGCAAGATGTCAAGTTGATCGTGCTTCTTCGCCATGCGGTTGGGCGCGCTCCTTCGTGAAATTTGCTTACTAACTAACTGCGGCGCTACTTCTGGCCCTCGACGTCGGGGTGCCAGGTTGCGTAATACGTGATCTTGTCGGCGGTGCGCTCGTAGAAGGGTTTCCCCTTATCGAGTGCGGCCATAGCTTCCATGTCCTCGTCGGAAAGCACGAAGTCGAAGATGTCGATGTTGTCGGCGATGTGGGAGGGGGTCTTCGATCCGGGGATCACGATGTTGCCCTGCTGGACATGCCAGCGCATAATGACCTGCGCCTCGGTCTTGCCATACTTTTCGGCGAGCTCGGAAACGATAGGTTCCTCAAGGATGCTCTTGTTGTCGCGTCCGCCAAGCGGATACCAGGACTGCAGCGCGATGTCGTGCTTGGCCAAGAGCTCCTTCAGCTCGGTCTGCGGGAAATAGGGGTGGCATTCCACCTGGATCAGCGCCGGGGTGATCTCGCAGTGCGCAAGGAGATTCTCGATTTCTGCCTTGTTGAAGTTCGAGATGCCGATAGAGCGCAGCTTGCCGGCCTTGTACGCGGCTTCCAGCTTCGCGTAACCCGCAAGGTAATCGCCTGCGGGCTGATGGAGAATCATGAGGTCGATGTAGTCGGTCCCCAGGCGCTCAAGCGTCTCGTCCACGGCGGTGTCGGACTCATAGAAGCACGGCCAGAGCTTGGTTTCCAGGAAGACTTCCTCGCGGGCGCGGCCGGAATCGCGCATGCCGCGGCCAACCGCACGCTCGTTCACGTAGGCGTTCGCCGTGTCAATGAGCTCGTAGCCGTTGTCGAGGGCATATGCGACGGATGCTTGGGCGTCGTCGGGAGCGAGCAGATAGGTTCCAAGGCCCACTTGCGGTATTTTCACGTCGTTGTTGAAAGTGATGTACTGCATGGCTTTCCTTTCTCTAAATGAAATGCACCGATGTCGTGTAAGTCCAACTATAGGAGCGTTAAACTGGTATGCAGTACAGATAACTTGCAATCTGCTTAACGAAATATGAAAGGCTCATCTTGTGAATATCACGGAACTCAAGCAATTGGTGGCTGTGGGGGAGCTGGAGTCGTTCTCGGAGGTTGCGCGCCGCTTCTACGTCTCCACGCCGACGGTAACCCGTGCCATGAAGCGCATCGAGCGCTGCTACGGCGCCGAGCTGTTCGTGCATGGGAAGAACAAAGTCGAGCTCAACGATGCTGGTCGACTTGCCGTTGCGGGGGCTCGGCGCATCTTGCGTGAGATCGACGCATCCATCGCCGAGGTGCGCGCCTATGATCGCAGCTTGCGAACGATCGATTTGGTTTCATGCGCGCCGGCCCCGCTTTGGGTGCTCGTTCCGCGCGCGTCGCAGCGATATCCGGGCATGGCGCTTACCACGCGCGTGGCGGATTTGGAGCAGACGCGTGAGGCGCTGATGGCGGGGGAATGCGATGCGGCAGTGCTGCCGTACCGCCCCAAGGAAGAAGAGCTCGTTTGCTCGCACGTGCTCGATGAGCATCTGTTCCTGTGCGTGCCGCGCGACCATGTGCTTGCCGGACGCGACCATGTAACGTTGGAGGAGATGAACGGCTTCAACTTTCTACTTGGCACTGACCTGGGCTTTTGGAACGATGTTGTGCGAAAGCGACTTCCCGCCTCGCGCTTCCTCGTTCAGGATGACGAGTTCTCGCTTGCCGAGCTCATCCGCACGTCAACGCTGCCGTGCTTTGCCACCGACGTGAGCATCGAGCGCCGTTATCGCGATCCTGGCGAGAACCGCGTCAACATCCCCATAACGGATCCCGAGGTCAACGTGTCGTTTTGGCTGGTCGCGCAAAAGGATGCTGCCGCCAAGGTCAGCCGTCTGTTTTAAGGAGCGCGCAAGGGGCCACGTTGGCGGAATATGCGCTAAGCTTCGCGTAGTGGAAACGCAGGGGTAGGGAGGGCAGTTCAGGGTCTCTCTGCCCCTTATCATGTTGTCTGCTTGCGATTTCGGTCCAGGTGGGCGGGCGGAGGAGTTGACCAGATTGGGCAAATCATCGGGTGTCGGCGCGGCCGGGCGAAGCCTTTTGCGCTACGCTAAGGAGAACCGCGCGCTCGTGGCGGCGTCGCTGTGCGCCATCGTGTTCGTGATGTTGCTGGAGGATGTGCTCAGCGAAGAGAGCATGAAGCTCGATGCGGCAGCGTGGTGGCTGTTCGGCGAGCATCTGCGCCAACCGTGGCTCACGCCCATCATGGAGAGCTTCTCGGCGCTGGCCACGCCGGTGACGCTCTTGGTGGTGCTTTGCGTTGCCGCCGCGTTCGTGCCGGTCAAGCGCCCAGGTTGGTTCAATGTAGCTAATTTGGGGCTGGTGGTGCTCTTGAACCAGGTGATGAAGTTCGCCATCCAGCGCCCGCGCCCCGACGTGCTCCGTTTGGCGGACGTATCCGGGTTCAGCTTCCCCTCGGGGCATTCCATGGTTGCGATGGCTGTTTTCGGCTTGCTGGCGTGGTGCGTGTGGCGCTACGAGAAGAATCCGCGCCGCCGCATTGTGTTGATGTGCCTGTTCGCGCTGGTCATCGTGATGGTGGGGGTCAGTCGCATCTATCTGGGAGCCCATTATGCGAGCGACGTTCTGGGCGGCTTTTGCGTCTCGATGATCTGGCTCGTGCTCTACACAAAGGTCATAGCCCCAGCCCTCGGGCTGATCGAGTAGGTTTGCGACCTGGCGTCAGCTGAAACGTGGCGAGTCTGCGAGTTTCTCGGTAGAGAAGATTCGGCGTGCAGCGGTCTCGTACTCGTCGGCGCGGCGGAGTTTTCTTATGGCGCGGTGGACTGAGCTTGGATCAGCGAAGGCGCACTTGGCGTAGCTCCACCACTCCTTCATGCGGAACACTGCGTTGCCACCCATGTCGTTGGTGTAGGTTTCGTAAAGCTTGTCGTGGAAGAGCTTGAGCTCCGTGAGGGCGAGGCTCTCGCCGCCGCGGATTTCGCGTGCGAGTGCCGGATTGACCAGGATGCCTCGGCCGAGCATGACGTGGCGCGTCTGCGGGTAAGCTGCGAGCAGCGCGCCGTAGTCGTCTTGCGTGAAGATGTCCCCGTTGTAGGCCACGGGAAACGGCGCGCGTTCGAGCGTCTTGCCGTAAAGTTCTTGTCGCGGGGTGCCGTCGTAGAAATCTTTCTGCACGCGGGGATGCACGATGAGCTCGGCGATTCCGCAGCGACAAAAGAGCGCAAGGAGCTCGTCGTACTCGTTGTCATTTGCGATGCCGACGCGTGTCTTGACCGAGATCGGCAGCGGCGAGCGTTCGCACACGTCGACAAGAAACGCCTCGAGCCTGTCTGGGTTGCGCAAAAGGCCAGAGCCCTTCTCCTTGGCGACTACCGTTCCCGAGGGGCAGCCGAGGTTGAGGTTGACTTCCTTGTAGTCCATGTCGGCAAGAAGCCCAGCCGCCCAGATGAACCTGTCGGCGTCGTTAGTCAGAAGTTGGGGCACGACATCAAGGCCCTGGTTGTTCGCAGGGTCGAGTTCACGGCTGTTGCGCTTGCTGAATGGCGTTCCCACCTTGGGGAGCGGCGAGATGAACGGCGTGTAGTAGCGGTCGAGCGCGCCGAAGATTTCCGCGTGCACGCGGCGAAACACATATCCGGTGATTCCCTCCATGGGGGCAAGCGATAACGGCATTCCGCCTCCTTTTCCATCTGGGTATTCTACTGGTGATGGCGCCTCTTGAACGGGCCGATGATTTCATTATCGCAGGATAATCCCGTTCGCGATGCTGCGATTACTCGGTTGGGCTCTAGCTGTATTCTTGCTTGCGCCGCCTGCGACCAGTTGCCGTTCGACCGTGCTCGGTTGTATACTTCGTCCGGCGGGGCAATCGTGCTCCGCGCAAACGCATCTTAGGGGATGTCTTTTGGTCATTGTTCTTTAGGGAACGGTTAATCGCATAGCACTTAGAAAAAGGCCGCGTTCGAGCCTGCGTGCTTTTGCGCCGTTCCTTACCTGTTTTCACCATCAGCTCAGCGAACAGGAGTAACAATGAACAACTTCCCAAAAGCGAACAGCTTCGACATCAACCTAGTCCGATCCAAGATCATGGGGCCCAACTCGCTTAAGCTCTGCGAGGAGCTACTTTGCGACGTCGATGTCGCGAAGGGGTCGCGCGTGTGCGACCTCGGCTCCGGCACTGGCATAACGAGCGTGATGCTTGCGCGCGAATACGGGCTCGACGTGTACGCCGTCGACCTGTGGAGCGACCCCGATGGGAATCGCGCGTTCTTTCGAGAGTTGGGCGTGCCTGACGAGCGGATTCATCCCATCAAGGCCAACGCCGCGGAAGGCTTGCCTTTCGAGCCGGAGTTCTTCGACGCCGTGGTGAGCATCGATTCGTATAACTATTTCGGGCGCGACCTGCACTATCTGGGGGAGAGGCTTCTTCCGTATGTGAAGTCTGGCGGAAGGATTTACCTTTCCATCCCCGGCATGGTGCGCGACTGCCATGACGCGCTGCCGGCATGTCTGCTCGCATCCTGGAGCGCCGAGCAGCTTGAATACATGCACGATATGGCCTGGTGGCGAGCTATGATTGGGCAAACGAGCGGTGTGGTTATCGAGGATATGCACCAGATGGCGTGCACGCCCGAGGCGTGGGCAGACTGGATTGCCTGCGACAACGAGTACGCTCAAGGCGACCGTGCGGCTGTTGAGGCGGGCGCGCTCGAGTTCTTGAACACCATCGCGGTCACGCTTGTGAAGGCCTAGGCTGGGTAACTGGAAAACGGGCGGCGGGCGCAGTTCATTAGGAAAGCGCGTTGTAAGCGCCGTCGTCCACAGGTTCGAGCCATTCGTTGTTCGCGTCCTCGCCGGGGTACTCGAAGGCGAGGTGGCTGAACCAGCTATCGGAAGCGGCGCCATGCCAATGCTTGACGTTCGCGGGAATCTCCACCACGTCGCCGGGGCGCAGGCGCTCGGCGGGCTTGCCCTCTTCTTGGTACCAGCCTTCGCCATCCACGCAGACGAGCACTTGCCCGCCGCCTTTGCTCGCATGATGGATATGCCAATGGTTACGACAGCCCGGTTCGAAGGTCACGTTGAAAATTGCCAGGTAGTCATCGGGCCTGGTGAGCACGTTTAGATAGCTTTGGCCGATGAAGTACTGTGCGAAGGCGTCGTTGGGCTTGCCCAGGCCGAAGAAGCCGCCGTGCGATTCGGGCCTGCCACCCTTGCCTCCTGCACCGCCGTGCGATTCGGGGCCGCCGCTGCCCGCGGTGTTGCCCGCGCTGCCCTCGCCGATCGCGCCATCCGTCCCGTCTTCCACATAAACTTCCTTCGCCATGTTGAATGCCGCCCACGCGTTGGGCCAGCCGGCGTAGAAGGCGATATGGGTGAGAATCTCGGCCATCTCCTCTTGCGTGACGCCGTTCTTCTTGGCGCTGGCCAGGTGATATTTCAGCGATCTGTCGACGATGCCTTTCCCGATGAGGGCGCTTACGGTGACGATGCTGCGCAGCTTGAGAGGCAGCTTGTCCTCGCGGTTCCATACCTCGCCGAAGAGAATGTCGTCGTTCAAGTGCGCGAACTCGGGTGCGAACTCTCCGAGCGCATCGTGTCCTGCGGTTTGTTTGATAGCCATTGTGGACTTCCTTCCCGTTTTCTTTACACATGGCGAGTGGCGGTTAGGGGTGAACGACAGCGCCATTCGCGATTACGCTTTGAACCAGCCGCTACTCCGCAGCGAGGCTCTTGCGCAGAACGTCGAGGACTTCGACGCGGGTGAGCGTGCGGTAGCCGCCCGTCATCGTGAGGGTCGCGTCGGCGATGGCGTCGAGGCTCGACTCGTCGGCGCCCAGCTCACGGATGCTCAACACGCAGCCGATTTCGCGCATCCAGTTCTCCATGGCGTCAAGGCCGGCCGCCGCGAGCTCCTCATCGTCTTTGCTTGCGGCGTTGATGCCCCATACGTTCGTGGCAAAGCGCGCGAATTTCTCCAGGCCGTACGGCATGATCAGGCGGTAATAGGGAAGCGCCACAGCGGAAAGCGTCATGCCGTGCGTGGCGTCAGTGACAGCGCCTACGGCCTGGCCGATCATGTGAACCTCCCAGTCCTGCGTTTTGCCGCAGCCCATAAGGGTGTTGAGCGCCCAGGTCGCCGTCCACATGATGTTCGAGCGCGCCTCGTAGTTTGTCGGATTGGCCACGGCGGCGCGGCTTGCGGTAACGAGGCTGCGCATGAGACCCTCGGCCAGATAATCGCTCGTGTTGTCGTCGGTGCCGCTGAAGTATTGCTCGGTGATGTGGTTCATGATGTCGAAGATGCCTGCGACCATCTGATAGCGCGGCACCGTGTAGGTGAACTCGGGGTTCAGTACGGCAAAGCGTGGTGAGACGCGTTCGTCGGTGAAGACGTGGCCGATTTTCCTGCCGAGCTCTCGGTTGGTGATGACCGAGCCGCGATTCATCTCAGAGCCAGTGCCCACCATAGTGAGAACCGATCCCACGGGCACGATCTCCCTATCTGCCGAGGGCTCTTCGAATCGGTCGAAGTACACGTCCCAGGGGTCTTCGCCTGCGGGCAGGTCCTTAGAGACCGCAACTGCTTTCGCGTAGTCCACGCACGAGCCGCCGCCCACGGCAAGGATGAAATCGATGTCGTTGTCGCGGGCGATTTGTGCGCCCTCGCGAAGCTTCTCGATGGTGGGGTTCGGCATGACGCCGCTGTCTTCGACGATGGTTTTACCTGCTGCGCGTAGCGCTTCGACGACTTGGTCGTAAATACCGAATCTCCTGATAGAGCCGCCTCCATAGACGAGCTGAATGGTGTTGTAGGGGGTGAGTTCCGCTGCAAGCGAGGTCAGAGCGTCCTTGCCGAAGATGAGCTTGGTGGGGTTGTGGTAGGTGAAGTTGCCGAGCATGGTTTCCCTTTCGCTTCTCGGGTTGCATTTGGTATGATGCTGGCACTCTAATACTTAAACCTGACTTCAAGTCAAGATGCTTTGGAGGGAATTTACCATGTATTCAATCGGGCAGGTTTCGGAAATGTTTGGCATCCCCGTGTCGACGTTGCGCTACTATGACAAAGAGGGATTATTCCCCAACTTGGAGCGATCGGGCAGTACGCGCCGCTTCGGCGAAGGCGAACTTGAACTGCTCCGCGTCATTGACTGCCTGAAGAAGACGGGGCTCGAAATCAGGGACATCAAGCGTTTCGTCGACATGGTGCAGGAGGGGCCGTCGACGTACGCTGCGCGAAAGGAGCTGTTCGAGGCGCGCAAGGTCCAGGCCGAGGAGGAGATCGAGCGCATGCAGAAGGCGCTCGCCATGGTGAAGTTCAAGTGCTGGTACTATGAGACGGCTCAAAAAGACGGCGGGGAAGAGCGCCTTTGGGAAATGATTCCCGACGGGTTGCCGAAGGATATTAGGAAGCTCTACGACCTGGGTCATTCGTAGGAGTCTGCCAGCGAGCAGGTGCTGGCCGTTGTTTTAAAGCCGCAAGCGGGCATCGGCGATCGGCATGAAGCTGCGAGCGGATACGGGTAGCCGCATCGGGTGCGCCCCTTCTTGCTGGTACAACGCTAGATTAAGGAAATCATGCAGAATATCGACCATATCGAGGTGCGCGGCGCGCGCGTGCACAATTTGAAGAACGTGAACGTGGACATTCCGCTCGGCCAGCTTGTGGGTATCGCGGGCGTGTCGGGTTCGGGCAAAAGCTCGCTCGCGCTCGGCGTGCTCTATGCCGAAGGGTCGCGCCGCTACTTGGAGGCGCTTTCCACCTACACGCGTCGGCGCATTGCTCAGGCGGGCAAGGCCTCGGTTGACGACGTGCGTTTCGTTCCCGCCGCCCTCGCGCTGCACCAGCGCCCGGCGGTGCCCGGCGTGCGCTCCACGTTCGGCACCTCGAGCGAGCTTTTGAACAGCCTGCGGCTTCTCTTCTCGCGCGTCGGCAGCCACGTGTGCCCACATTGCGGCAAGCATGTGCCGCCAAGCTTGAATGTCGCTGCTGAACTGGCGATTTCGTGCCCCCACTGCGGCGGCGAGTTCTTCGGCCCCGGTGCTGAGCAGCTCGCCTTCAACAGCGAGGGTGCTTGTCCCACCTGTGGGGGCACCGGTATCGCGCGCACCGTGAACCGTGCGGCGCTCGTGCCCGACGAGAGCAAGACCATCGACGAGGGTGCTGTTGTGGTGTGGGGCTCGCTTATGTGGGATCTCATGAAGCAGGTGTGCGGCGCCATGGGCGTGCGCACGGACGTGCCGTTTTGCGAACTTTCGCCGGCTGAGCGCGACATCGTGTTCAACGGCCCAGCCGAGAAGAGGCACATCCTGTACAAGGCGAAGAAGGGCGAGAACTTCGCCGAGCTCGATTTCACCTACTACAACGCCGTGCGCACCGTGGAAAACTCGCTTGCGAAGGCGAAGGACGAGAAGGGGCTGCGCCGCGTCGCGAAGTACTTGACCGAGGGGCCCTGTCCCGATTGCGGTGGCACGCGTCTCTCGGATGCTGCGCGCGGGCCGCTTGTGCGCGGCATAAACCTGGCACAGGCGACGGAAATGACGCTTGACGAGGCGGTTTCATGGGTGGAAGGCGTGCCAGGGAGTCTTCCTGAGGAGATGCGTCCCATGGCGAGATCCATCTGCGACTCGTTTGCGGGCACCGCTCAGCGCCTGCTGGAGCTGGGACTGGGGTATCTCTCGCTCGACCGTGCGGGCTCCACGCTTTCCACGGGGGAACGCCAGCGCGTGCAGCTCGCGCGTTCGGTGAGGAACCGAACCACCGGCGTGCTCTACGTGATGGATGAGCCCTCCATCGGCTTGCATCCCGCCAATATCGACGGCCTTCTGGGCGTGATGCGCGACTTGATCGCTGACGGCAATTCCGTGGTGATGGTCGACCATGACACGCGTATCCTGCGCGCCGCCGACTATCTGGTGGAAATGGGCCCTGCCGCGGGTGCAGGGGGCGGCACGGTAGTATCCCAGGGCTCGGTTGACGAGGTTGCCCGCGATGAGGCCTCAATCATAGGCCCCTTTCTTTCGGGGGAGGTGCGCGTGACGGCTCGCTCGCAGGCGCAAGCTGGGGAAATGTTCGATTTGGGGAGGATTCACCTCGAATCGAGCGGGCTGCATACCGTGAAGCCGTTCTCTGTCGATATCCCGCGAGGCCGCCTCATCGCCGTGACGGGCGTGTCTGGTTCGGGGAAGACGACGCTCGTGCTGGAGACGCTCATTCCCGCGCTCGTGCAAGCAGCGGCTGGCGAGAAGCTTCCCGAGCATGTGATGGCGCTTGCTGCAGACGGCATCAAGCGTGCGAACCTGATCGACGCGACCCCTATCGGGATTAACGTCCGATCGACCGTGGCGACGTATTGCGGTGCGCTCGACGACTTGCGCCGCGCCTATGCGCGCACCGAGGGGGCAAAGGCGGCGGGTCTTAAGGCGGGCGACTTCTCGTACAACACGGGAAGCCTGCGTTGCGCCACGTGCGACGGCACGGGGCAGATTTCGCTCGACGTGCAGTTCTTGCCCGACGTCGACATCGCCTGTCCCGATTGCCGCGGTTCTCGCTATAGCGCCGCGGCCGAGGGTATTTGCCGCCCCGAGAAGGGCTCGCCTGAGGGCCGGGCGCTCAGCCTGCCCGAGCTGCTCGCGCTCTCGGTCGATGAGGCGCTTGCGCATGTTACCGACATCAAGAAGGCGCACGAGAAGCTGCAAACCTTGCATGACCTGGGGTTGGGGTACCTCACGCTCGGCGAGGCCACGCCCGCGCTATCGGGCGGCGAGGCGCAGCGCCTGAAGCTTGCAAGCGAGATGGGCCGGGGGCAGGAAGACGCCGTGTTCGTGTTCGATGAGCCGACCATCGGCCTGCACCCGCGCGACGTGGAGACGCTGCTCGGCGTGTTCGAGCGGCTTGTGAAGCAGGGGGCTACCGTGGTGGTGGTCGAGCACGACCTCGACTTCATCGCCAACGCCGATTACGTGATCGACATGGGATCTCATGGCGGGAAAGACGGCGGGCGCATCGTGGCGTGCGGCACGCCCGCGGAAATTGCTGCGAACCCGGAAAGCATCACCAGCCGCTACCTGGTGCTTTAGCGGATTTCTTACCTATATGTACGATTTTTCCAATTGCACGAAATTCTTACCCATACGTAAGAATTTCACAGATTGGCGCGTATCGTATGCCTCGCACGACGCAGGAAGGCCCCGGCAGTTTCTTGAACTGCCGGGGCCTTTCCATAGCGTTTGCTTTCGAGCTTATCCCTCGCTGTTCGCGATTGCCTGGTCGATGAGCTTGCTGAGCGTTTTCTGCTGCTCGGGGGACGTGATCGCGCCGACAATCGGGTCACCCACGATGTTGCCGTTCTTGTCGACGACGTAGGTGGTCGGGTACGAGAACAGCTCGGAGGTGAACTTCCCGGCCTCGCTGCTCGATGCGAACCAGACGTTCTTGTACGTGACGCCCTTCTTCGCGAGGATGTCCTTTGCCTCGGAGATCGCGGCCGCGTCACCGTCGAGCGTGAAGGAATTCACGCCCACGACCTGGCCGCCCTTGCTGGCAAGCTCCTTGTTGAGCGCTTCCAAGTCGCCCAGCTCGCCCACGCACGGCTTGCAGGTAGTGAACCAGAAGTTGACCACGGTCACCTTGCTCTCCGAGAAGAGCTTGTCGCTGGTCACTTCGTTGCCGTCGAGGTCTTTCCCCTGGAAACTCGGGAACTTGCCCGCACTGGTAGCGGCGCCTGCGCTATTCGGCATGCCGGCGCTCGACGCGTCGACGCTCTCTCCCGAGCTCGGGGAGCTACCGCATCCGGGGAAGTCCTTCTCGAGGGCCGCAAGCTTGTCCTCGATTTCCTTCACCTGCTGCGCTCCGGTCTTGAGCGTCTTCAATTCCTCGGCCGAGAACTGGTCTTTGGCGCCCTCGATCGTGTCGAGGAGGAAGTCGCCGTAGTTCTTGCCGTCTTCGATCATCGGCATATCCTTGTTCGCTGCTAGAAACACTTTCTCCCACAGTTTCGAGTTGCTGGAGAGAATCTCGTTTTCCTTCTGCATGAGCTTTTGGTGCAGCTCGGTCGCTTCCTCGGCGTTTTTCGGCTGCGTTGCCAGCAAAGCAGCGATATCGGTGTTGCCGCTTGTCGAGGTTGCCTCGCTATCCTTAGGAGCCGAACAGGCTGCAAGGCTGAACGCCAAAAGGGAGACCACCAGCACTACCGCAATTTTCGTTAGTTTCATAATCATTCCTCCATTTGCATTAGTTTGCTTTGCTTGTTGCTTTCTTGATTCGACAGTTCTCTTCGCAGCGCTGATTCGGTTGTTTTTCCGGCAAGCTCAGGCCGTAGCTGAATCCGATGGCGTTGGTTGGGCAGGCCCTTATACACCTGCCGCAGCGGATGCACTCAGTGTGATTGGGCGACTCCGTGACCTTGACGTCCATCTTGCACGTCTTCGCGCACGTGCCGCACGAGATGCATCGGTGCTGGTCAACCTTTATTCCAAGCAGGGATACCTTGTTCATGAGCGCATAGAGAGCGCCGAGCGGGCAGACCCATTTGCAAAATGGGCGATAGATGAGCACGCTCAAGACGACCACTGCGATCAGAACGACGAGCTTCCAGGTGAACAGCGCCCCTAATGCGGAACGTATGCCGCTATCGACGATGGCGAGCGGAATCGCGCCTTCGAGCACTCCCTGCGGGCAGAGGTACTTGCAGAAGTACGGGTCGCCCATCCCGACGTCGTTGACGAGCAGCGCGGGCAGCAGGACGACGGTGAGCAGCAGCACGACGTACTTCAGGTACCTAAGCGGTTTGAGCCTCCTTGTGGATAGCTTCTTGCCGGGGATTTTATTCAGCAGCTCTTGCAGCCAGCCGAACGGGCACAAAAAGCCGCACACGAAACGCCCTAACAACACGCCGATGAGGATCAAAAACCCGGTCACGTAGTACGAGAAGCTGAACTTCGACGAGCCCACGATTGCCTGAAACGACCCGATGGGGCAGGCGCCTGTGGCCGCGGGGCAGGAATAGCAGTTCAGGCCGGGTACGCAGACCGCTTTGCCCTGCCCCTGATAGATAGTGCCCTTGAAGAAGTTCGGCAGGTGGATATTGGTGAGCAGTGTCGCGCCCGCTTGGATCCAGCTACGGAAGCGGCTCAAAAACTGCGATACGGGGTTTCTTCTCTTATCCAATTCCAATGCACTCCAAGCACAGTCGAATCGCCTTGGCCAGCACGGCATCTGCTTCGCCCCTCATCGCGCCGAAGCACACCATGGCCACTCCGACTGCCACCAAGGCAACTTGTGCTGCAGGCTTTATCGCTTTGAACAATCCAATCGCTCCTTTCGCTTCATAACTCAAACTTTGACCTGCGAACCTACTCTTTGAACAGGTCGATGAGATATCCGTAGCCCTCGGCCTCCATCTTCGCGTACGGCACGAAGCGCAAAGACGCGCTGTTGATGCAGTAACGCACTCCGTTGGGGGACTCTGGGTCATTGGTGAACACGTGGCCGAGATGGGAATCGCCAGGGTCGATGCGTAGTTTGGAGAACAGTTCCATTTTCGCTTTCGGGATGTGGCAGTAGCCGCCGGGGTTCTTCTCCAGGTAATCCTGGTGATAATCCTCCGCAGGGTAGTAGTTTTTCAGCGGCCCGATTTCCACGAAGAACTTCTCGTTGTGGCTTCGCTCGATTTCCGCGATGCGCTCCACCGTTTCCTTCGCTTTGTCGTTGGTGTAGTAAACGCCAGTCTGGTACTGGCTGCCCCGATCGTTGCCCTGCCGGTTTTCCACGGTGGGGTCGATAACATAGAAGTAGGCGAGCAGCAGCGCATCGAGACTTACCTGGTCAGGGTCGTATTCCACCCGTACAGTTTCCCGAAAGCCGGTGTTTCCCTTGTAGACGGTTGGATAGTTGGCGTCTGCCTCGCAAGTGCCGTTAGCGTAGCCGCTCTGGGCGTCGATGACGCCGGGGATGGATTGCATCAGCTGCTCCATGCCCCAGAAGCAGCCACCTGCCAGGTAGATGACGTTTTCCGTGGTTTCGTTGCGCATGCTTTTCTCACCTTCCATATTTGAGGGCCCCTCGATCGACCCAGTGCTCCTCGCCTTGCTTTCCTGTGAGGTGACCTGCTGAAAGGCGAAGCATCCGCCCAGCGCCAATGTTGCTGCGAGCAGAAGCGGCAGTGCTTTTCGACGCATGGTGTTGCCCTCCTTTCGGGAGAAATGAGCCTATTCCTTCCGTTCCGCGACCCATTGGAACATATCGCCTATAAAATCCGTGTTAAGAGAGATGGCGTCTATGCGAGGAGGCCCGCATGCGCATTTTGGTTGTTGAAGACGAGCGGTCGCTGTGCGATGCGATCGCACGCAGTTTGAGGCGCCTTGCGTACAGCGTTGACTGCTGCCACGATGGGCGGGAAGCGCTTGATTTGCTTGCCGTCGAGAGCTTTGACCTTGTCGTGCTCGATCTGAACCTTCCCGGTGCGGATGGCATGACGGTGCTCGGGACGTTGAGAGAATCCGACTGCGAGACCAAGGTGCTCGTCCTCTCGGCGCGCAGCGAGGTTGCTGACAAGGTGGCCGGCCTTGATGCGGGGGCGAACGATTACCTGACGAAGCCGTTTCACCTCGAAGAGCTCGCGGCGAGAATACGCGCTCTCACGCTCAGGCGCTTTACACAAAATGATGTGCTGTTGACCTGCGGAAATCTTACTTTTGATACAAAGGCGCGTCGGGCTGCTGTGGGCGATGAGGCTTTGTCTCTCACGCGGAAGGAGACTGGGATACTCGAATACATGATGCTCAACCAGGGGCGGCCGGTCAGCCAGGAGGAGCTGCTCGAACATGTGTGGGATAGCAGCGTGAACAACTTCAGCAACTCGATCAGGGTGCACATCTCCGCCTTGAGGAAGAAGCTGCGCGCCGCTTTGGGATACGACCCCATACGCAACCGCATCGGGGAGGGCTACGTGATGGAGGAGGCCGAATGAGAAGGCTCTCGCTGCAGTGGCGCATCACGCTGATGACGGCCCTTCTCGTGTGCGCGACGTGCGTGCTCATGAACTGCCTCATCGGGTATTCGGGGATGCGATATATGGACTCGATCGGCAGCGGCATATCGGCGTGCGCCGACATCGGCGACGGTGCCGCTGCGTCGTTCGACCCCGACAGCCACGAGCTCGACGAAGAGCTCACGATCGTTGTGAGCAACGCGCAGGAATCCTTCAGCGCGACCAATTGGCTTATAACGGTTGCGGTGACGCTGCTTGGCGGCGTGTTGGCGTACTTCGTCAGCGGCCGTGCGCTCAGGCCGCTGCGGGCTTTCGCGTCGCAGGTTGAGAGCGTGCAGCCGAGCAACCTCGCGGACATGAAGATCAGCGAGGACGTGCTGCCTGAGTTCAAGCAGTTCAGCAAGTCGTTCAACAGCATGATCGACCGCCTCGACGAAGGCTTTAGCGCACAGCGGCAGTTCACGGGGAACGCCGCGCACGAGCTGCGGACGCCGCTTGCGCTCATGCAGGCGCAGGTCGAGCTGTTCTCCGCCGAGCACCCCGACGTGGGGTCTGAGGAGGCTGCCTTCCTCGAGCTTCTGCAGGAGCAGACCGAGAAGATGTCGCAGATGACGAAGACGCTGCTCGAGATGAGCGAGCTCCGCAGCGTGCCCTGCAACGACCGGATCGAGTTAGCGCCGATGGTCGAGGAGGTTCTCGCCGACCTCGCTCCCCTCGCCGAGGCGCGCGGCATCGCCCTTGAGCGTAGCGGGGATGCCCCGTTGATTGGCAGCGACACGTTGATATATCGGCTCGTGTTCAACCTGGTCGAGAACGCAATTCGTTACAGCCGACCCGACACGGCGGTTCGCGTCTCCACCTGCGAGGAGGACGGGCGCGTCATCCTGCGGGTCGAGGATAGCGGCCCTGGGATCCCCGAGCAGTTCAAGGAGAGCGTCTTCCAGCCGTTCTTCCGCGTCGATTCGTCCCGCAGCAGGGAATACGGCGGCGTTGGGCTGGGGCTTTCGCTCGTGTGGGAAATCGCCGCACTTCACGGCGGTACGGTGGAGGTTGAGGCGAGCTCTGCGGACGGCACCGTCATGCGCGTGGAGCTTCCAGTTGGGGAGCGCTGTTCGACTGTGTGACGCGCGGGCTTATGGTACGCAACTCGTTGGGAAGGCGCGGGCGAGCGAGGCCTAGCTTACGCAAACCACGTGCAGCACGTCTCCGTCTACGGTGAAGGCGACGTCGAGCGAGGAATAGGCGAGATGGTACACGCGCGAGGGGTCGTGCTTGCTTCCCGCGCGCCGCGGGTCTTGCCTGAGCACTTCGACGAGGCCGGCGAGCTTGTCTTGCTCGATCGATTCGCGAAGCTGGTCAGGGAAGTCGACCGTAAGCTCGTGCCACGGCGCGTCTTCGATCCATCCGCCGCGGGCATCGGGATGGCAGTCGGCGAAGGGGATATAGGGCTTGATGTCGAGAATCGGCGTGCCGTCGCGCAGGTCGGCCCCGAGGACGTGCAGCACAGGCCCCGCTTCGGTCATCTCCACCCGATTGAGCTTCGCGCAGCTCAAGCCCAGCGGGTTCGGGCGAAAGGGGCTGCGTGACGCGAACACGCCTACCCGCTCGGTGCCGCCCAGTCGCGGGGGTCGCACGGTCGGAGTCCATCTGGCGTCTGCCCCGTTCCTGTAAGGCGCTGCGGAATCGGCCGCGATGTCCTCGGCGGTGCCGCCAGGCACGCCGTTTTCGAACTGCCAGATTATCCAGAGGTGTGAAAAGCTCTCGATTCCCGAAACGGCCGATTCGAGGGCGTACTCGGGTTCGAATACGATGCGTCCTCGCAGATGGGGCGCAAGGAAGCTGTTGCGAGGGATCCCGAACTTCTGCGGAAGGTCAGTGCGGATATGCGCTATCGGCTTCATGTTGCTCCTATGCTTGCGTGCGGTCCACCTTTCGCTCTTAACTTGGTGTCCAGTTCATCATACCCAGTCCAAAAAGCCTCCCATTTCTCGTGTCCAAGAAATGGGAGGCAGTTCACATTGCGTGAGCCCATTCATCTAAAGCGATATGGTGCGATTCGCCTATTTCATGTTGTCGTCCAGCCAGTTCATCGCGACGCTTGCGTAAATCGCGCATGACATGGGAAGCGCGTTCTCGTTGAAGCGAACATGCGGGTTGTGCTGGCCATAGCATTCGTTGATCGGACCGGCGGCTGCGCCAATCATCATGTAGTTTGCGGTGCAGGCTTGAGAAATGCTGCCGAAGTCTTCAGAACCCATGCCGTGCGCGCCGCCGTAGAGTTGCGCCTGGGGAAGCGTCTGCTTGGTGTATTCGACGCATTGCTTCATGAATTCGCTGTCGTTGAACACCGCGGGGCTTGGGCGGCCGAAAGTCGTCGTGGCCGTGCAGCGGTAGGTTTGCGCGATACCGCTTGCGATTTCGGCGATACGCTTTTTAGCGAGCTCCTCGGTTTTCTTGTCGAACACTCGAATGGTACCTTGCATCGTGGCCGACTGCGGAATTGCATTGCCAGCGTCACCCGCGTTGAATGCACCGCAGGTGATAACGAGCTCGCTCATGGGAGAAATCTCGCGGGCGAGAATCTCTTGAAGTCCGATATGAATATGGGCGGCGGCGGTGATGGGGTCGATGCACGAGTCGGGCATGGAACCATGGCCCGCTACGCCTTCAACGACGATTGTCCAGTTGTACGCCGCGGCCATGGGACGTTCGCCGTACACGATAACGCCTGTGGGCACCGTCGAGACCACATGCATCGCGAACGCGCGGTCGACGTGCGGGTTTTCGAGCACGCCTTCAGCAATTGCTTCGTCAGACCCGTTGTAGCCTTCCTCGCCTGGTTGGAAGAACAGCTTCACCGTGCCTTTCAGTTCGCTTTCGTGCGCTTTCAGAATATGGGCGGCGCCAAGCAAAGTGGCCGCGTGCATGTCGTGGCCACAGGCATGCATGTTCCCGTTGGTCGATGCGAACTCCTCGTCCGATTCTTCAGCCATCGGCAGACCGTCGATGTCGCTTCGTAACATAAGGCACGGCTCGCCCTCTCCGATGGTCCCTACAACGCCCGAACCATTGATGATCGTGTGGAAGGGAATGCCGAGTTTGGTGAGTTCCGATTGGATATACGAGCTCGTTTTGGGCGTTTCGAGCCCGATTTCCGGCATCTGGTGGATGTCGCGACGCCATGCGACGAGTTGCTCTTTGAGCGCGGTCGCCTCTTCGAAGAAATTGATGGATGTCGGCATTGGTGCCTCGCTTTCCGCCTGGGCCGTAGCCTCGGGCAAGCTGAAGTTCTGAAGAGTTCGGCGAGCGATTCTACGCGTTTCATGGCAAATGTCAAAAAAATCAGCTAAAAGGCAAATGAGTCGAAAACTTTAGTTGACTAAAGTGCCCATTCGTCGTACCTTTACACGTTATATCTCCGGCTTTCTGTACAAGCGGGGGCCATATTGGAAGGAAGAACAATGGCGGAAGAACAGGTCGCGAATGGTGCGCAAGACGGCGCGCCGAAAACGGGCGGCAAAGAGAAAAAGGGATTCTTCTACGGCTGGTGGATTGTCATCGGCGGCTTTATGATCATGGCAACGTGCTATACGGCCTTTGTGAATTGTATGTCGCTTTTCCAGGCGCAAATCGTGGGCGATTTAGGTATGACGATTGGCGAATACAACACGGGCACATCGCTCGCGTCGCTTATTTCGATTGTGGGTACGCTCATCATTGGCTTCCTGCTCGATAAAATCAATGCCCGCGCTATCGCGGTGTGCATTACGGCTCTCGCGACGGTGATGCTTTTCGGGTATTCGGTCGCAAGTGCTCCTTGGCACATTTATTTGCTCGCTGCGCTTTCAGGCACCATCATTACTGCCGGCGCGCGCCTGTTCGTTTCGGTCATCATCACGAACTGGTTCAACTTGAAGCGCGGTTTCGCCGTGTCGTTGGCGCTGTGCGGTTCAGCGTTTGGCGGCGCAATCCTCTCGCCGATCGTCGGCAACATCATCGCCACCTCTGGCTGGCGCTTCGCTTTCGTGGTGCTTGCGATCATCTGTTTGGTCGGCTCGCTTCCCGTTGCTGTGATTTTCTTCCGTTCGCACCCCTCCGACAAAGGCCTGCAGCCTTATGGCGCCGAGCTTTCCAAAGAAGAGATTAAAGCGATCGAGAGCAAGGGCAAGAAGAAGGTTGTGCAGGCGGACCCCGAGGTTCCGGTTGCCGTTGGTTGGAAGGTCATGAAGAAAAGCGCCGCGTTCTGGCTGCTTGCGTTGGGCTTCATGCTGGTTGGTGCCATTAACGCGATGGTCGTCGTGAATACGATTTCGAACATGACTTCTGTTGTCATGAACGGCGAGACCATCGTGACGGGTGGCCACGATATTGCCTGGGCTTCCACGGTGCTTTCTGCCGAATTGGTGCTGGTCGTGTTCTGCAAGGTCGCGCTTGGCTCAATGTATGATCGCCTTGGACTCATTCCTTCGACCATCATTGGTGCGTTCACGTGCTTCGCGGCCAATTTCTTTATGATCTTCAACACGACCGACTGGGGTCCGATTCTTGCCGCGGTGTTCTTCGCGTTCGGCACGTGCGTATGCACCGTAGGCCCTTCGGTTATGATGACGAAGGAATTCGGCCGTCTTGACATCGGCAAGGCCACGAGCATCATGGTCGCCGTGCAGAGCGTCGGCGGCATTATGGGCGCCATCGTTTCCGGCCAGGCGTTCGACGCGGCTTTGAGCTTTACTCCCGCCTGGATTTTCGGCATGGTGATCTCGGTCGTTATGGGCGTGTGCATGGTTGCCTCGGTGAAGCTTGCGCGCAAGCTTGTTGCGAAGCAAATTGCCGCTGGTGCGCCTCGTGTCGATGAAGAAGGCAAGATCATCGAAGGGTCCGCGGCTGCCGCTTAAGCGCTGCTGGCTCGATGGAGCAACGCGAGCCTCAATATGCTGGTGAAAGGTGAGAATGCCTCGATGTGCTTAGAGGATATCTCTTGCGAGTCGCTTTAAGCAGTTGAGGTGTTACCCATTGCGTTTTCTGATGCGTTTATCGAAAAGCCGTCCTGGGGGCGGCTTTTCTAGCGCAGAGAGTTGGCTATTGGATATACTTCTAGAGTTTGCGTTCTATGGCGGAACGCGTTGTTCTACCTATTAATATAAAAAGGTTTTGCGATGGCCTCTAACGAGCAAGTCGCACCTGCCGGATAACACGATGTCGCGTTTCGTTGACTCAGGGACAAAAGCTGGGACAACTTCAAAAACTCATTTCAAACTCAGGCCGTTGAGTTTTCATTTTTGTTCCAAAGGGCACTGCGGACGGTCTTTGCGAACAGAATAGCGCCGAAACCGCTCGTTTCGAAGCTCAACCGCACTGCCTGTTTGAATGGGCCCACGTTCAAGATGAACTACGGGAATCGTGACGACTCGATACCGCTCGCAAGCCTCCTTCGGAATAGGCACCGAGCAGCTCCTGCGCATGGGCGAACTCAGGCCCTCGCCTCCAACCGAGCAGGCGGTTGACCGCGAGATTTCCTTGGACGTTGTGGACGAAGAGCAGATGGGCGTCCTCGCGCGAAAGCCCGGTCTTCTCCATAATCGAGGGAACCATCTGCTCAGCGCCGCGCTCGACGACGCGCTGTGCCACGCGGGCGTACGCGTCGTCATCCGAGTAGAGCAGATAATAGTCATCGTTT
>ERZ1034913.531-NODE-531-length-30035-cov-7.518646_pt1 | contig 30035 bp, 21 predicted proteins | sample MGYA00520697_ERZ1034913 | MGnify/ENA primary metagenome ERZ1034913 (study PRJEB33766, sample SAMN09781786) | gut metagenome | biome: gut microbiome | host: Homo sapiens | place: Madagascar | study: EMG produced TPA metagenomics assembly of the PRJNA485056 data set...
TTTCTCTTAATCTTCTAACCCATGGTTCCCGGTTACATTTTTCAAGTATTCTTCTAGATTGCCGTTCAGAATCAAATCCGCATAGCCCAGTGGGTCATTGTAAATAAGATAGTCCAGCTCCGCCCTCTGCGCCACGGTCACATCCAGCGCATCCTCGACCCTGGTGCAGTCAATGGAAATTTTTCTCCCATCTTGGAGAGTCAACTCCACGCACCCGGTATCCATGTTGAAATGGCAGACTCTTTCATCGTACTTCATAATCATACCCTCCAAATCTTGTTATTGGCTTACGGTCTATGACAAGGTATCGGAGTTTTGCGCCGTCCACAGGAACCTTCGTTGTTGTACCCGAAGAAAACGAAAAATCCGAACCCTTCTCCAATCGGAAACAGGTTCGGATTTTTCTTGTTTGGTGGGCGCGGGTGGATTCGAACCACCGAAGCTGAAAAGCAGCAGATTTACAGTCTGTCCCCATTGGCCACTCGGGAACACGCCCAGATTCTGTTCACGTCCTTGCCGGACGACTTGTTTATTTTAGCAGACAAAAGCGGATTTGTCAACCGTTTTTTCGCATTTTTTCAGCTTCTTTTTTCGAGCGCAAAAAAGCGGCGCAGCTTGGCGGAAATCCTCCGCTTCGGCTGCGCCGTTTTGCTAACGATCCATGGAGCGGGGCGTCTCCCCTGCTCAGGGTTCCAGATGCTTCCGGTGCTCATAGTCCCGGAGGGCCTCAATGGCCTCGCCGGAAAGCGGATAGAGCGCGATGAGGTTGAAGATGGTCATCAGGCCGATGCCCACATCGCCAAGGTCCCACACGACCGTGTAGGCCTGCACACCGCCCACCAGCAGCATCCCCAGCGCCAATACCTTATAAAGGGTCTGCCAGAGCCAGCGGTCCCCGAAGAGATATGCCACATTGGAGCGGGCGTAGAACAGGATACCGATGAAGGTGGAAAAGCTGAACAGCGCCAGCGTCACAGCGATGAAGATGACGCCGAAGCTGCCCAGATGGTACTGCACCGCCGCCTGCAAGAGGTCCATGCCGGTCAGGCCCGCCGTGACGGATTCCGGGGCCAGCAGCATGACGAAGGCCGTGCAGCTGCAAATGACGATCGTATCAACGAGGACGCCCAGCGCCTGGACCAGCCCCATCTTGACCGGATCATCGCAGTCGGCAGCTGCGGCTGCACAGGGTGCCGAGCCACTGCCCGCCTCGTTGGAGAACAGGCCGCGCTTGATACCGTTCATCAGAACGGCACCAAAGCCGCCCGCCGCCACCTGCCGCAGACCGAAGGCTTCCGAGAAGATGCTGCCCAGCACCGCCGGGAGGTGGGTGATATTGGTCGCGATGACATAAAGCGTCATCACAAAATAGCAGACCGCCATCACCGGCACGATGACGTCCAGGCTTTTCACGGTGGCGTTCTTGCGCAGCACGATGACTGCCGCCAGCACCACCAGTGCCACCGTCGTTGCAATGGGCGGGATGTGGAACGCATTCTTGAACGCCGAGCTCACCGAGTTGCTGACGACCTGGCTGATTCCGCACCAGCAGATGAGGCCCGACAGCGCAAACAGCACCGCGGCCACCGATCGCCGCAGCGGTTTCTTCCGCTTCCGCTCCGCCCACACGTGGATATAATAGGCCGGGCCGCCGCGCTGGCCGCCGTAGAGCGGGTCAGGCTGTCGGTACTTCTGGGCCAGGGTGGATTCCACAAACGCGGTGGACGCGCCCAGCAAGGCCGTGACCCACATCCAGAACACTGCGCCCGCGCCACCGGCAGACACCGCCGCCACAACGCCCACCAGATTGCCCATGCCCACGCGGGTGGCCGTGGAAACGATGAGGGTCTGGAACGACGAAAGGCTGTCCCTGCTCTGGTTTTTCTCGCAGACGGCCGAGATCATATCCCGGAACAGCCGCACCGGCAGCAGACGCGTCCGCAGGGTGAAGAACCCCCCCGCCATGAGCAGCAACACCACCATCAGCGAGATCCCCACGCCGCCCGCAATGGGCAGCACAAACAAATCGCCCCAGAGAAAACGGTAGACCTTTTCAATCAAATGAATCAACTGGGTCTCCTCCTGTGTTTTATACTTCGTACTTTATTATACTGGTTCAGTTCAGTTTTGTAAAGCGGAAAAAACAGCAGACAGTCCGGAGCAGGTCGTCTCCGGGCTGTCTGCTGTTATAATATGGAAGGAGAATCAGGAACGGTCGTAATTCGTTTGCGTGCAGCCGTGCTGCATTGCCGATCGCAGGGAGATGGGGCTCGTGCTGCACGAATCGTTTGTCCTGCGACGCATAGAATGGCGAATGCTCGTTGGGTCTCTCGTGCGGGAAGCGGAAGCAGCGCCCTCTTGCGGTGCCCTGCATCCGCTTCGGCCCTTGGGCGGGCCTCGCGTTGCACGAATCGTTTGCCATGCGATATGGCGAATGCTCGTTTGGGGCTTTCGTGCGGGAAGCGGAAGCAGTGCCCTCTTGCGGTGCCCTGCATCCGCTTCGGCCCTTGAGCGGGCCTCGCGTCTTGCAGACCGCTGCGCCAAAAATTTCTCCCTGTTTCTGCCGCTGGCAGCGGTCGAAATTTTAGCCCTTCACGCCGCCCAGTGCTACGCCGCGGACGATGAACTTCGAGAGCAGCAGGTAGACGATGATCACGGGCAGGATGGCGATGGCGACCATCATATACACCTTGCCCATATCGAACTTCAGGAAGTCTGCACTGCGCAGCTGTGCGATCAGGATGGGCAGGGTCTTCTTATCGGCGGTATCCAGGACCAGAGCGGGGATGAAGTAATTGTTCCAGCTGGACACGAAAGCGAAGATGGCCTGCACCGCCAGCGCGGGCTTCATGATGGGGAGCACGATCTTATTGAAGGTATAGAACTCTCCGGCTCCGTCGATGCGGGCCGCTTCCACGATCTCCATCGGCAGGCTGGCGTCAAGGTACTGCTTCATAAAGAAGAAGACGGCGGGCGCTGCGATGCTGGGGATGATGAGCGGGAGGAACGAGTTCTTCAGGCCCATCTTCGTGATGAGCTGCAAAAAGCCCAGAGCCGACACCTGCGTCGGCATGGTCATGATGAGCAGGATGATGGCGAACGCCGCCTTCTTGAACCGGAAGTTGTAGGCGTAGATGCCGTAGGCCGTCAGGGCCGAGAAGTAGACGCTGAGCGCAGCCGAGCAGGCCGAGACGATCAGGCTGTTCCGCACACCGGTCAGCACCGGGATGTTCGCGTCGTTCAGCACGTTTTTCAGGTTGGTCATCAGGGATTTGCCGGGGAGCAGCGAAAAACCTTTCTGGATCTCAAAGTGAGTGCGGGTGGAGTTGATGACCAGCACATAGAAGAAGAACAGGCACAGAAAGCTGATGAGCACCAGCGCGATGTAGCACCCGGTGCGGCGGGCCGCCAGCGTGGCTTTTTCCGACTTTGTCGATGCAGTGTGAGCCATTACTTTTTCCCTCCTTTCAGAGCCTTGCGCTCTGCCTTGCTGCGGCCATCGTCCTCCCTGGTCAGGCTCACATAAACGACGACGCAGAGCACTGCGCAGACGAGGAACAGCACCACAGACACCGCGCCTGCCATGCCGTAGTTCTTGCTGAACAGGTGGTTGTTCAGGTACATGATCATGGTGGTGGAGGTGCGGTCCGGGCCGCCCTTGCCGTTGGTCAGGATCTGCGGCACATCGAACATCTGCAAGCCGCCGATCATCGAGGTGATCATGACGTAAACGAGGATGGGGCGGATGAGCGGGATGGTGATCTTCCAGAACATCTGGTTCGGGGTGCAGCCATCCAGCTCGGCGGCCTCGTACAGGGTGGGGTCCACGCCCATGATGGCGGCCATCAGCATGATGGTGGTGTTGCCGAACCACATCAGGAAGTTCATCAGGCCGATCAGACCGCGGTTGCCCCAGACCGTGTTCAGGAAGCTGAACGGCTGCTTGAGGATGCCCATGCCCATCAGCGCCGCATTGACGGGGCCGTTGTCCGAGAAGAGGGCGAAGAACAGCATGGCGAACGCCGATGCCATGATCAGGTTGGGCATGTAGATGACCGTCTTGAAGAAGGTCTGGCCCTTCAGCTTGAGGCGCAGGTCGGTGAACCAGGCCGCCAGCAGCAGGGAGATGGCGATCTGCGGGATGAAGCCAATGATCCAGAGCAGCAGAGTGTTGCTGAAATATTTGGGCAGGTCTGTTGCAAACAGGGTCACGTAGTTCTTCAAGCCCACAAAGTTGGGGCCGATGATCTTCAGACCGCTGCGGTAATATTCAAAGAAGCTGTAATAGATGGTGGATGCCAGGGGGATCAGCTGGAATACCGCGAAAATGAGAAAGAACGGTGCGATGAAGATATAGCCCCATTTCGCGTAGCTGATCGACCCTTTCTTTTTTGTTTTCTCTCCCATGTGACTGCCTCCTGACGGATGTTTCCGGAAAAAAGGGGGCGGGCCGGGCGCAGTGCCCCGCCCGCCCCCCTGATCTCAGTTGTGTGCGAGTGCGTCTGCCTTATGCGGGCCAGACAACGTCGGTCAGCTCCGGATACTTCTCCTTGATGGCGGTCTCGAAGTTTGCCTTTGCGGTATCTTCATCCACGTTGCCGGTGAAGTAATCCTTGAAGGCGGTCTGGAAGCTCTCGTTCAGGCCCTGGTCATACGGGCCGGCGTTGGACATGTCGATCTTCTTGGCTGCCTCTGCGAACAGCGCGATGTGGTTCTGGCCGCCCAGGAAGTCGGACTTGTAATCGCTGCTGGCGATCTCTTCCATGGCCTTTTCGTTGTTGGTGTAGTCCTGGGTATCCAGGGTGATCTGTTTCATGATGGCTTCATCGCAGGTCAGCTTCTGCATGACATCCTTGATGGTGTCGAGGTTGTCGCTGCCGGCTGCGCCGCAGATCCAGGTGCCGCCCCAGTAATACGGCTGAGGGCCTTCGCAGACTGCGTAGTCGCCGTAGATGCCGTTGCCGACCTCTTCCTTGCCGCCCTCAGAAGTAGGCGTCTCCAGAGAGTTGCCCAGCAGGGTGAAATTGATGCCCCAGGTGGAGTAGAAGAAGCCGAAGACCTTGCCGTTGGGGCCCTGGTCGGATGCCCACTGGCTGTCCCACAGGCTGGACTTGTTGTTGTAGCCCTTGTCGGTGTACTCCTTGGTCTGATCGACCCACTTCATGATGTTCTCATCGACGGTGACGGTGGTGCCGGTGACCCAGGGCGCTGCCACGTTGTTGGAGAAGGTGCGGTATGCGTCATCGAAGCCGGACAGCATCTTGTAGCCCTTGGCGGATGCCTGTGCGGCGACGTCGTTGAACTTGTCCCAATCGGACAGGTAAGTCTGGACTTCGGTGGGATCATCGGTGCCCAGAACATCCTTTGCGATGCTGCGGCGGTAGGCGAACAAACCCGGCGTCGCCTGCCAGGTGGTGCCGCGCTGGCTGCCATCGACGGTGACGATGTCCTTGGTGTACTGATACTGACCGGCCAGGTCGGCGTCGGTCAGGCCGATGTCCTTCTTGACATCCAGAACGTAATCGGAATCGACATACTTCAGCGCGTAGTCGGCCTCGATCAGGAAGATATCGATCTTATCATCATCGGCTGCGGAGTCCTGGCTCAGCAGGGCCTCGTCCAGCTTGTTCTGATAGTTGTTGTTCTCGTTGGCATTGATGGTCCACTTCACGGTCGTGCCATCCTTCAGGGTGGTGGTGGACTTATCCGATGCGATGGCGGAGACTTCGGGGTAATAATCGTTGAAGCGGCTCTGGAATTCGTCGTTCCAGCACCAGATGTTCAGAACCTTGCCCTGTGCGGCAGGCCCGGCTGCGGCAGAAGAAGCGGCTGCAGAGGAGGCTGCGGTCGAGCTGGCAGTGGAAGAACTGCCGCCGCATGCAGAAAGCGCTGCGGTGATGGCGACTGCACCAGAAGCGACCAGAAAATTACGACGCGAAATCTTTCTCATAGTAGAAAACCTCCTTCAATGGTTCTCATGCAAACGAAATCTGTTTTGTTTTATCAAAGCTCCGGTCCGCCCGGAGCCGAGGAACTAGGTTTGGGCCGGTCGGCCGACGGAGTCGCCTCCCAGCAGCTTGCCGGTCACGAGCAGCTGCTCGGCCAGTGTCACACGCGGGTGCTCGACCATCTGCACCAGCTTGTCTGCGGCGGTGCGCCCCAGCATCATGGTGTTCTGCTGGTAGGTCGCCAGCTGCGGCTTCATGACGCGGGAGAGGTAGATGCCGTCGTAGCCCATCACGGAGATGTCCTCCGGGATGCTCAGCCCCGCCTCCGCGATGGCATTGTAGCCGCCCATGGCAGAGAAGTCATCGGGGAAGAGGATGCAGGTGGGCCGCTGCGGAAGCGCCAGCAGTGCTTTCGTTTCCTGTGCGCAGCGGGCGGCATCGTGGTAGATGCCCTCCCGCACATACACATCCGGAACTTCCAGCCCCAGCTCATCGCAGCTCTTGTAGAAGCCCGCCAGACGGTTCTCGGTAACGGCGGTCCGCTCGCCATGGATGAAAGCGATGCGGCGGTGGCCCTGGCTGTATGCCGTGCGGACCAGCGCCGAAAGGCCGGCCACGTTGTCCGAAAGGACTGCCATCCGGTTGTTGAACACGTGGTCGATCGTGACGACCGGCACATCGCTGTTCACCAGCTCGATCACCTGCGGGTCTGTGAAATCCACACAGGCGATCACGGCTCCGTCCACCCCGCGGTAGTGGCAGTGCTCCAGATAGGTCATCGTCTTGCCGCCGAGGTTCCGGTTGATAAAGGTGATATCGTAGCCCAGCTGCTCGACCCGGACTTTGAAGCTGTCCAGCACAGCGGAGAAATATTCGTGTGCCAGGCCGCTCTGCCGTTCGTCCACGAACAGGACGCCGATGTTATAAGTACGGTTGGTCTTCATGGAGCGGGCCGCCATATTGGGAACATAGCCCATCCGGCGAGCCGCCTCCCGAACACGGGTGCGGGTGGCCTCGGAGATATCCGACTGGCCGTTGAGCGCCTTGCTCACCGTGGCCACCGAGACCCCGCATTCCTGCGCCAGATCTTTCAGGGATGACATTTCGTCGTCCTCCTCTCAGGAACCGATTGGTTCTGAACGAATCCTAAATCGTTTTCGCAGCTTCAATATAGCGCATTTCGCATCAAAAATCAAGCGCAAACGAAATTTTTTTGTGTCGATTGCCATGATTTTGGCGGTTTGTTCGATTTTCGGCGAATCAAATTATGCAGTTTGCTCCATTTTCGTTCCCTTTCGCTCATTTTCGAATATTTTTTCGCTTCCTGCTTTCGTATCGGCGGGGATATTCTGACAGGATCTTATTATTACTTTAGAATGGGGATTTTCTTTCCCAGTTTGGAGCCTGTGGGCCGGTTCCAGAAGGCGCAGCGCTTCCCCCGCCCCGCCTGCTTCACACGAAAAAAATTCGTTCTCTCTTCAAAATCATTACAAAATCCTTACAATTCCGCCGAGATCCGCTTCCTGCCCGGTGCGTTGTATATTTCATAAAACCACTTGAATTTCGCTGTGGAATCGGTTATCCTTAAAGCAGCGTAATCGTTCTCTCTTTTCTTGCAGCGCGTTCTTAATCGTTTTCGCCTTTCTGATGGTTGCAGCGCGTTTCCTGTTTTTGCAAAGGAGGAACTGATCGTATGAAATTCGGACATTTTGATGATGTGCATCGGGAATACGTGATCGACACGCCCCGCACGCCCCTGCCCTGGATCAACTATCTGGGCAGCGAGGACTTCTTCAGTCTGGTGTCCAACACCGGCGGCGGCTACAGCTTTTACCGGGATGCGCGGCTGCGCCGCATCACCCGTTACCGCTACAACAACTCTCCGCTGGATATGGACGGCCACCGCATCTACATCAACGACGGCGGCACGATCTGGAACCCCGGCTGGCAGCCCACCAAGACCGAGCTGGACGCCTACAGCTGCCGCCACGGTCTGGGCTACACCATCCTGACCGGTGAGAAGAACGGCATCCGCGCCCAGCAGGAGCTGTTCGTCCCGCGCGGCGACGCCTGCGAGATCGACCGCCTGACGCTGGAAAACAAGACCGATGCCCCCCGCACGCTGGATGTGTTCAGCTACGTGGAGTTCTGCCTGTGGGACGCCATGGACGACAGCTCCAACTTCCAGCGCAACTTCTCCACCGGCGAAGTGGAGGTCGTGGGCAGCGCCATCTACCATAAGACCGAGTACCGCGAGCGCCGCGACCACTACGCAGTGTTCTGGGCCAACACCCCGGTCACCAGCTTCGACACCGCCCGCGACGCCTTCTGCGGCGTATACGGCGGCCCCGCCGAGCCGGAAGCCGTCAAGGCGGGCCGCTGCTCCAACAGCATCGCCCACGGCTGGGCCCCGGTCGGTGCCCACCACTTCCACCTGACTCTGGAAGCCGGGGAGACCCGGACCATCCTCTTCGGTCTGGGTTACATTGAGAATCCCGTGGACGAAAAGTTCACCGCCCCCGGCGTCATCAACAAGACCCGCGCCGAGGCCATGATGGCCCGCTACGCCACCGACGCTCAGGTGGACGAAGCCCGCAGAGCGCTGGCCGACCACTGGGACAAGCTGCTCTCTACCCTGCAATTGCACTCCGGCGACGAGAAGCTGGACCGGATGGTCAATCTGTGGCACCAGTACCAGTGCATGGTCACCTTCAACATGAGCCGCTCGGCCAGCTACTACGAAAGCGGCATCGGCCGCGGGATGGGCTTCCGCGACAGCTGCCAGGATCTGCTGGGCTTCGTCCACATGATCCCGGAGCGCGCCCGCGGCCGCATTCTGGACATCGCCGCCACCCAGTTCGAGGATGGCAGCGCCTACCACCAGTATCAGCCACTGACCAAAAAGGGCAACCGCGATGTTGGAACCGGCTTCAACGATGACCCGCTCTGGCTCATCGCAGGCACCGCCGCCTATCTCCGCGAGACCGGCGACTGGTCCATTCTGGACGAGTCCGTCGCCTTTGACAACGATGCGAGCAAGGCACAGCCCCTCATGGAGCATCTGCGCCGCAGTTTCCGCTTCACCCGCACCCACCTCGGCCCGCACGGCCTGCCCCTCATCGGCCGCGCCGACTGGAACGACTGCCTGAACCTGAACTGCTTCTCCGAGCACCCCGGCGAGAGCTTCCAGATCACCGGCCCCAGCGAAGGCCCGGTGGCCGAAAGCGTTTTCATCGCGGGCATGTTCGTCAAGTACGGCAGCGAGTACGCCGACCTGTGCGACCACCGCAGCCTCCCGGAGGAGGCCGCCGAGGCCCGCGCCGCCATCGCAGAAGTCGAGCAGGCCGCTCTGACCGCCGGCTGGGACGGTGCCTGGTTCCGCCGCGCCTACGATGCCTTCGGCCAGCCCATTGGCAGCAAAGAATGCGACGAGGGCCAAATCTTTATTGAGCCGCAGGGCATGTGCGTCATGGCAGGCATCGGCAAAACGACCGGTCAGGCCGAGCAGGCGCTGAGGAGCGTGGAAGAGCGGCTCGACACCCGGTACGGCGTCGTTCTGCTCCAGCCCGCCTACACCACCTACCGCCTCAACCTCGGCGAGATCTCCAGCTACCCTCCGGGATACAAGGAGAATGCAGGCATCTTCTGCCACAACAATCCGTGGATCAGCTGCGCCGAGACCGTGCTTGGCCACGGCGACCGTGCCTTTGAGGTCTACAAGAAGACCTGCCCCGCCTACATCGAGGACATCTCCGAGATCCACCGCACCGAGCCGTATGTCTACAGCCAGATGGTCGCCGGCATCGACGCCCCGACCTTCGGCGAGGCAAAGAACAGCTGGCTGACCGGCACCGCCGCCTGGACCTTCTTCAATGTCAGCCAGTATATCCTCGGTGTGCAGCCCACGCTGGACGGCCTGAAGATCGACCCCTGCATCCCACACACGCTGCCCGGCTTCACCGTCACCCGCCGCTACCGCGGGGCCGTGTACCACATCCGGGTCGAGAACCCCGACGCCGTGCAGAAGGGCGTGAAGCGCGTCACCGTCAACGGTTCTCCCATCCCCGGCAATGTGCTCCCCATCGCCAAAGCTGGCGAGACCGTGGAAGTCACGGTCGTGATGGGATAAGTTCCCGATTTTCCTTTTTCTCATAAACGAAATCCCCGGCTCTGCAATGCGCGGAGCCGGGGATTTCGTTTTGCTCGATTTATTCTTTGAACGTTTAGAAATTAGAATTTTGCATATTTATTGATGTCCGACGGCTGGCAGTTGAAGTGCTTCGGGGCATCATAGAGTACTTTATTGCTACCGTTATATGCGTAGCCATCAATCAGAATTTGATTCCACTGTTCTTCACTTCCGCCATAACAGACTTCCAGATATTTGCATCCCGTAAATGTATCGCTTTCAATCTTTTTCAAGCTGCGCGGGATATAAACACACTCCATATTCGTGCAGCCCCTAAACGCATATTGCGCAACACTTGTCACACCTTCCGGAATGGCAATTTTACGGAGATTGGTACAGCCATCAAACGCTCCATAGCCAAGTTTTTTCAATCCCTTTGGAAGCGTTATTTTTTCCAGTGAAACGTTGTTGCTAAACGCATAACCATCAATTGTAGTAATGCCATCTGGCAGGGTAATTTCCTTCAGAGCCCTACAACCTTTGAACGCCTCATTGGAAATTATCTTGACACCACTGGGAAGAACAATTTTTTCCAACGATGTACAGCTGTTAAACGCGTAATCTCTAATTGTTGTAATACCTTCCGGAATCGTCACATCTGTCAGGAAACTACAACCTATAAACAACGAACTCGAAATCGTATTCAACCCTTTAGGTAAAACGATGCTTTCCAGTGCTTTACATGATGCAAAAGCATTTCTTCCAATGCTTGTCATCTCTTTCGGCAAACTGATGTTTGTCAGCGAGCTACATCCACTGAACACGTAGTCACCAATAATAGTCAAATCCGAAGGAAGCGATATATCGGTCAGCGAAGAACAATCTTGGAATGTAGATTCTCTTAATTCCGTCACATTGCTTGGTATCGTAATCGACTGTAAAGCAGTACATCCTTTGAATGCACTGCTCCCGATATTGGCAACACCTTTCGGAAGTGTGATTTCACTCAACGAAGTACAATTCATAAAGGCCGTATTTCCAATGACGCGAATGCTTTCAGAAAGTGACACCTTTTTCAGCTGTTTGCATCCGCTGAATGTGGTAAACGGCAGTTCTGATAGCGTGCCTTCAATCTGCACGGACTGCAAGCTGGTACAATTCATGAATATATTACCGCCAAGACTTGCCGCACCCAAAATCTTCGCCGTCCGTAGAGTTGAGATATATTCAAAAGCACCCGCTCCAATCGTTGTCACACTGCTCGGAACTGTTACGTCCACCAACTTTGTATAATCAAAGGCAAAACTATCAATCTTCTGCAAGCCATCTGGCAAACTCACTGTGGCCAGATTCTTACAGCCTGAAAAAGCATTGGAACCAATTGACTTTACGGTATCCGGAATGATCACGCTTGTGATATTGCTATCCTGATAGAAGCAGTTATTTCCAATCGCTGTCACTGTCAGCTTCTTTTCGCCCACCTTACGAGGAATGGTAACTGCACCAGAAGGCACCTTTTCGCCGGACTTGTTATAGCCGGTCAGAGTCGCAGTGCCATTGCCGTTTTCCTTGTAGGTCCACTCGATGCCATCGCTGGGTTCATCCGGTTCCGTAGGCGTTTCCGGTTCAGACGGTTCCGGTTGTTCCGGTTCTGTGGGATTTGGCGTCGGTTTTTCCGGCTCGGTAGGAGTCGGCTTTTCCGGTTCTGTCGGAGTCGTGACCGTTCCACCGCCCATCGTGTTGTTGTCCGGGTTGGACGGAGCCGGAGCTTCGCCGCCGCCCGCACAGGCCGTCAGAAGCACCGCTGCCAGCACAGCCGCCGTCACTCCACGCAAGATTTTCTTTTTCAACCGCATAGAAATCACTCCTTCGTTTGTTTTCCAAAGCGACAATTTAATTGCATAGACTTTTTATGTCTATTTAGTTTATTCGATTATAGCACACTCCACTCTATACTGCAAGAAAATAATAAACTCTATGGTCAAAAGTTAAACCATGTAGACAAAGAGGAAATCTATGGACTATGCCGCTATAGGAAAACGAATCCGTGCACATCGGAAGCGTCTGAATTTATCGCAAGAAGAATTAGCCGAAATGGTCAACATCTCAACCGTTCATATGAGCCACATCGAAACGGGATATACGAAGCTCAGTCTCCCTGTTCTGGTGGACCTCGCCTGCGCACTGGGTGTACGAACAGACGACTTGATTTTTGATAAAGATGCCCTTGGCAAAACCGAATTGCTGGAAGAGATCACGCTGGAACTACAGGATTGCTCTAATGCCCAGCTTCTTGCCTTGCGACAAATTTTATCCAGCTCCAAAGATGCCATTTCCAAATATCTATAGCCGTTTGCATTTTTAATGTATCCGAATCATCCGCATCCTCCCCATCGCCGCCCCCGGCGAGACCGTGGAAGTCACGGTGGTCATGGGATAAGTTTTGGATAGACAAACCCCCGGCCAGAGAGACGAACATCTCTGGCCGGGGGTTCTTTTTGCGCTTTCTTACCAGCGCGTCATATTCTTTTTTCACTCCTACGTATTTTTTGCTTCACTCTTCATCCAGCGCCCAATGATAGGCACACCGCACGGCCTTGTTCCAGCCTTTGATGCGCCTGGTGCGCTCCTCGGCCGAGATATCCGGCAGGAAGGTGCGGTCCACCGACCAGTTCCGGACCACCTCGTCGGTGGACTGCCAGTAGCCCACGGCAAGGCCCGCAAGATAGGCTGCGCCGAGGGCGGTCGTTTCCACGCAGCAGGGGCGCTCCACCGGCAGGCTGCTGATGTCGGCCATGGTCTGCATCAGGTAGTTGTTGGCGCAGGCACCGCCGTCCACCTTCAGGGCCTTCATGGCGATGCCGGAGTCGGCCTCCATGGCGTGGAGGACATCGTTCACCTGATAGCACAGGCTGTCCAGCGTGGCGCGGATGATGTGATTTTTGTTGCAGCCGCGGGTCAGGCCCACGATGGTGCCGCGAGCGTACTGATCCCAATGGGGCGCACCGAGGCCGGTGAAGGCGGGCACCACATAACAGCCGTTGGTGTCCTTCACCTTCCGGGCCATATACTCGGAGTCGCGGGCTTCTTCCAGCAGCCGCAGCTCGTCCCGCAGCCACTGGATGGCCGCACCGGCCACGAAGATAGAACCTTCCAGCGCATAATTCACGCTTTTTCCGCTGCTGCACGCAATGGTCGTGACAAGGCCGTTTTTCGAGACGACCGGCGTTTTGCCGGTGTTCATCAGCAGAAAGCCGCCTGTGCCGAAGGTGTTCTTCGCCTCACCCGCCGAAAAGCAGGTCTGCCCGAAGAGCGCGGCCTGCTGGTCGCCCGCTGCGCCTGCAATTTTGATGCCCGAACCAAAGTGCATCGGGTCGGCCTCCGCGTAGAAGCAGCTGGACGGCATGGGCGTGGGCAGCATACAGCGCGGGATGTTCAGCTCCCGCAGGATGTCCTCATCCCACTCCAGCGTGTGGATGTTGAACAGCATCGTGCGGCTGGCGTTGGTGTAGTCGGTCACATGGACCCGGCCGCAGGTCAGCTTCCAGATGAGCCAGGTCTCCACCGTGCCGAACAGCAGCCGCCCGGCCTCGGCCTTTTCCCGCGCGCCGGGCACATTGTCCAGGATCCATTTCAGTTTGGTGGCGGAGAAATATGCGTCAATGACCAGACCTGTCTTTGCCCGGAAGGTCTCGGTCAGGCCCCGCGCCTTGAGCTCGTCGCAGTAGGCGCTGGTGCGGCGGCACTGCCAGACGATGGCATGATAGACCGGCTCCCCGGTCTCACGGTCCCATACGATGGTGGTCTGGCGCTGGTTCGTGATGCCGATGGCCGCGATGTCCGACGCGCTGGCCCCGATCTGGTTCATGGCCGAGAGCGCCACGCCCAGCTGCGTGGTCCAGATCTCGTTTGCGTCATGCTCCACCCAGCCCGGCTTCGGGAAATACTGGGTGAACTCTTTCTGAGCCACGCTGCACATCTCGCCCGCCTTGTTGAACAGGATGCAGCGGTTCGAGGTCGTCCCAGCATCCAGCGCCATGATATAGTTCATATCCACGTTCCTTTCTTACACTGCATCCCTTGGGCTTCCTGGTCGTGTCTGTGTGGTTGTATTATAACGCACCATCCGCGCGATTGCAACGCATCTGAACCCACGCTGCAAAATCTTCAAATTTCGTATTGACAACTTGCTGTTGTTGATTTATACTGATTTCACACACAAACGCAGCCATTTCACAACCAAAAGGAGGCGAAGTGAATGGATCGTTCCCCCTAGCGCCGTTTTCCCTGCACAGGGCAGCGTTCTGCTTTTTCCTGTTCCTGCTTGCACTCGATCTTTTTTACAGATGGGAGGTTTTCTATGATCGAACAACAAATCACGCTCTGCTCCAACGGCCGCGCCGTCCTTTCGGGCTATTCCGGCGGGCTTCTGCTTGGCTACGCGCACAACACCGGCGTCTATCGGCTGCGGGTCGTCTGCTCCGGCGAGTGGGACGGCACCACCGTTGCAGCGTTCTGGCATCTGCCCGGTCCGGCCGGGCCGCTGACCACTCTTGTGGCCGACGGGGCCGTCGAAGTGCCTGCCCTCGTCACCGCGCAGGGCGGCAGCGGGACCGTCACCTTTGAAGGCTCCGACGGCACCCGCACCGTGACCAGCGCCAGCGTTCCCTACAGGGTGCTGAGCAACTCTGGCACCACGGACCCAACCCTGCCCGAACCGGGCACCCCGGCGTGGCAGCAGTTTTTGCAGCAGGTCAAGCGGGAGCTTCGCAACGCCGCATCCGGCCTGTCCGACGAGGAGCGCGGGCTCATCCTTGCGCTGTTCCGCCACGCCGTCTACGACAACGGCGAGATGCTGCCCCACTACAACGCACTGGCTGCACTCTGGAGCGGCAGCAGCCTGCCCGATGTCCCGCCCACGCCTAGCCAACCGGACACACCAAATCCCCCCAACAACGACCTGCCGACGCCGCGGTATAAGCTGGCAGCTCCGAAGACCTTTGTACCGGCCAACAAAGAATGGATCGACACGGGGATCAAGCCGTTCGCAGCCATCGACACCAGCATGAATCTGACGGTGTACGCCACCTTTACGGTGGCTGACCGTGCAGTTAATACGGTGACAACTTTGCTTGATTGCTTCAGCGATATCACCAACGATCAAAGAGGCATCATCGTTTCAACATGGACCAACGGAACCGTTGGCATGAACATGTTCACCTACGGCAGTCACTTTGTCAAGATCGAATCCGGAAAGAAACTGAAGTTTCTGCTCCAGATCAAGGGGACGCAGTTCCGGTTCCTGTCATACGGTTCCATGACCGAATGGAAGAACATTCCGAACTATGCCGCGAACAAGACCGTGGATCGTTCGCTGATCCTTGGCGCTTCCTGGACCACCGCCTCAGGCGAAATTACGGACGGCAAGGCACGTTTCTTCAATGGCACGGTGTACGACTTCCAGGTATTCGACACGGCACTGACCGACGCACAGATCACGACCCTGATGGAGGCAAACTGATATGGTATACGACCTGAATGGCACTACCCTGAGCACAGGCGGCGGCAGCGGAATGTTGAACGTGCTGGATCACGGCTTCAAAGGGGATGGCACCACCGACAACCTGGCCGCGTTCCATGCGCTCATCGCCGCGCACCCGGCCGAGACGCTGTATTTCCCGAAGGGCGTGTATGCGTTTTCCGGCAAGCTGGTATTCGACCAGTGCTATCTGGAACTGGACAACGCCGAGCTGAAATGCACGGCCAGCACCAAGGTGGACCGGTTCATCGAGATCCGCGGCAAGATGTACCCGCCCGAAACGCCCCAGCAGGACATGTTCATCCGGGGCAACGGCAAGGTCAACGCGAACTTCAAGGCAGACGACTGCATCGCCGTGGCACGGCAGAAATGCACCCTGCTGGACCATATCTCCATCCAGAACTTCCAGCGGTACGGCATCTGCGGCAAATTCAACGACGCTTCCATGACCAACAGCGACGGTCAGACGGAAGCCAACCTCTCGTATGAGCTGATGGTGCGCAACTGCATGATCGAGTCTTCGCTGGACTACCCGAACGCCGTGGGCATTTATGACACCGGCGATTCGATGTACAGCGACACCGTCATCCTGAACGTGAAGACTGCACTCTCGTGCAACGGCAGCAGCATTTTTCACAACATCCACGCCTGGTGCTTCGATTTCAACTACAGCGACAACGACACCAAAAAGGCCCTGTTGGAGAACACCGTCTTCGCATACATCCGGGGCAACGGCACCCGCTTCTCGGACTGCTACATCGACACCTACCAGAAGGGGTTCCAGTTCGGCTCCGGCCAGTATGTCGTTTACATCACGAATCTCAAATGGTACGTTGCTTCCAATACCTGGCCCACCGGCCTGACGGCTTACGTCTTCCCGGCCAGCCCGGCAGGCAAGACGATGTACAAGGTCTTCAATGCGGACATCAACGGTTCGGGCGTGACCAAGTTCAGCGATGTAGACCTGAGCAAGCAGACGAACTGCCGCTGGTACGGCATCGTGCACAACCTGAGCGACGCGCCGAGCACGCTGCAATAAATTTTTGAACGCACTTTACGATCTTTGACCGAATATCCACCCCTGACGAACCGTGGGCGCGGAAGATGCCATTCCGCCGCCCACGGTTTTTTGCGGTTTTGGGCCGTTTGCCCCGCCAAATTGCGATGATTTTGTGAATACATATTGCAGAAAAAGAGGGATGATGCTATTATTGAACTGTTTATACATACCTATTATATGGGAATCCTCCGATTCTACTTTTCGCAACGAAAGGCTGGACCCTGTGAAGATCTTATTCGTCAATAAATTTCTCTACCCCCGCGGCGGTGCAGAGACTTACTTCCTCAAGATCGGTGAGGAACTGACCCGCCGGGGCCACGAGGTCGAATATTTTGGCATGTACGACGAAAAAAACACCGTCGGCAATGCCCTGCACCTCGCCACCACCAATATGGACTTCCACAACGCCGGGCCGGAAAAGCTGCTCTACCCCTTCCGCATCCTCTACTCGTTTGAGGCAAGACGGAAGCTGAAGCAGGTCATCGGGCAGTTCCAGCCCGACCTCATCCATTTCAACAACATCAATTTCCAGCTGACGCCTTCGGTCATCTGCGCCGGGGCGGAATGCGGGGTACCCATGGTTCAGACGGTGCACGATGTGCAGATGCTCTGCCCCAACCACATGATGATGGAGTTCAACTCCAAAAAGCTCTGCGAAGCCTGCATGGGCAAAAAAAGCAAGTGGCCCTGCGTGAAAAAGCGCTGCATCCACGGCTCGCTGCCCAAGAGCCTCATTGGTGCCGTGGAGGGCACACTTTACGAGTGCAATCACGTCTATGACAAGATCGACCGCTTCATCTGCCCCAGTGCATTTCTGGAGAAGAAGCTCCTCACCGTCCCCCGCTTCCGGGGCAAGACGGTGATGCTGCACAACTTTCTGAGCCGGGTCGCTGCGGCTGCCCCTGCCGAAAAGGGAGATTACGTCCTCTACTTCGGCCGCCTCTCAGAGGAAAAGGGCATCGACCGCATCCTCGAAGCCTGCAAGCTGCTGCCGGACATTCCCTTCGTCATCGCGGGCAGCGGCCCCATGGAGGATCTGTGCAAAAACTGCACCCTGCCCAACGTGAAGTACGTCGGCTTCCAGACCGGCAAAGCGCTCGAAGACCTCGTAGCCGGGGCGCTGTTCACCCTGCACCTGTCCATCTGGTACGAAAACTGCCCGCTGGCTCTGCTGGAATCCCAGTCCCTCGGCACCCCGGTGCTCTGCAACCGGATCGGCGGCATCCCGGAACTGGTGGAAGAGGGCCGCACCGGCATCCTGAACGACACCTTCACCCCGGCCGCCTACGCAGAAAAGATCCGGGCGCTCTATGCAGACAAGCCCCTGCTGGCCGAGATGTCGGCCCACTGCATCCAGAAGAAAGACCGCATGATGACGCTGGAGCGCTACTGCGACCAGCTGCTGGCCCTGTATGATGATGTGGTGAAGAAAGCCTGACGAATCGGAATTTTCTCTATATTATCAACTGAATGTAAAGGAGCGACGTCTATGAACGATCTGTTGCGAAAGACCCGGCGCGCCTTCCATCTGCTGCGGGAACTCCTGAAATATGAAACTGCCACCTGCTGTGCTGCCGTTCTGAAGTGCTGGAACAAGGATTACCGGCATGTCTGGCTCGTCTCCGAGCGGGGCCGCGAAGCGCGGGACAACGGCTACCACATCTTTGCCTACCTGAACCGGGAGCATCCTGAATTGAACAGCTCGTTCGTGGCAGACCCCACCCTGCCGGACTATGAGCGGGTGCAGGCGCTGGGCCGGGTCGTGCCCTACCGCAGCTGGAAGCACTATCTGCTCTGCGCCGCATCGGAGATGAAGATCAGCACCCATGTGCTGGGCTACACCCCGGAGATCGACAGCTACTACATGCTCGACAAGCTCCATGTGGTCCATGGCCCCCGCGCCTTTTTGCAGCATGGGGTCATCATCGACGACATGAAATGGTATCACTACCCCAACATCCGCACCGACCTTTTCGTCTGTTCCCTGCAAAAAGAACGGGATTTTGTAGAATCCGCCTATCATTATCCAGCTGGTATTGTCAAACGGCTGGGTCTGTGTCGGTTTGACGCCCTGCTGCGCCCCCACGAGACCAAGCGCCAGCTGCTGCTGATGCCCACCTGGCGCACCTACGCCATCGAGCGGAAGACCCAGGCCGAGTTTGAGCAGAGCGACTATTTCCGGCACTGGCAGGACGTCATCTCCAGCCCGGAGCTGGAGGCGCTGCTGGAGAAGCACGGCTATGAGGCCGTCTTCTACCCTCATTTCGAGGTGCAGCGTTTTCTGAGCAGCTTCCACACCGCCAACCCGCGGGTGAAGATCGCGGCGCTGGGTGAGGCCGATGTGCAGACCCTTCTGATGGAATCCGCCGTCATGGTCAGCGATTTTTCCAGCGTACAGTTTGATTTTGCCTATATGAAAAAGCCCCTCCTCTATTACCAGTTCGATGAGGCGCAGTATTGGGGCGTACACCACGACGTCGGCTACTTCAGCTACCGAGACGACGGCTTCGGGCCTGTGGTCACCGAGCAGGCAGCGCTCTTCCGGGAGCTGGACCGCGCTCTGGCCCAGAACGGCATGATATCCCCCTTCTACGCAAAGCGTGTGGACGCGCTGTTCGACCAGGTGGATGACCAGAACTGTGCCCGCAACTATCAGGCCATCGTGGAGCTTTTGAACTGAACGAACGCGAAGAGCCGCGGCTTGCCCGCAGGCTCGCACAGGAGGGCAGATGCAAAGTTTTATAAAACTACTCTTTGGGGGATATGGCAGCGGAAACTGGGAGTATCTTGCGCAGCATGGAGGAACACAATTCCTGAAGCGGAAACCGACGCAGCGGCCGTTCTGGCTGCCGCTGCTCTACATTGCCATGATGGGCATCGGGTTCTGGTACCGCGGCATGGGCCTGCCCTGGTTCATGAAGTACCTGGTGCAGGCCGCCGTGGTCGGCCTGGCCGCCTGTTTTCTGCTCATCACCGGAGACTTAAACCGATTGCCCCTCATCGAGGAATATTACATCATCTTTCTCATCCCCTTTGTGATGATGGCGGCGTGGTCCATGCTTGTCTGGTCGCTGGATTTCCAGCAGCTGAACTACATGTCACGCGGGTGTTCCACCATCCTCTACCACATGATCTCGCTTACCTCGATGTGCGCAGCGGTGTATCTGTTCGGCGGCAAAGCCATCGACTACACCTTCTACGGCATGTGCATCGCCAATGTCTGCATTCTGGTGTTCGACAGCCTCCGGCCCTACGGTCTGAGCGAGTTCATCACCGGCTTCATCGCCTTTGCCAAATCCGGCGGCGTGGACACCAATGCGCCCATCAAGGCGCTGGAAGTCCACGACCTGACCTTCGGGTTCGGGCTGATGGTCCTCTATTACGCCCTCTTTGAAAAAGGTTGGCGGCGGGTCGTCCATCTCACACTGGCGGCGGGCTTCTTCTATCTGGGTCTCAAGCGCATCGCCCTCATCGGTATGCTCGGCGTGCTGGTAATGCACCTGTTCATCACCCGGCTCAAGCCCAAGGGGCAGAACTTTGTGCTCCATTCCATCTCCATCTTCGCCATCGCCGCCTGCCTGTTCTACGTCTTCTTCATCTGGTCGGGCCTGTTCAGCTGGACGGTGGACACCCTGGGCATCGACACCATGGGCCGCAAAGGCCTGTACGAAGCCTTCACCGACCTGTATTCCTTCAGCCCCACGTTCCGCGGCTACGGCATCGGCTGGGTCACGCGGTATATCAGCATCATGAACGCAGCGGGCATCGGCGTCTTTGGCACCCACGACTTCGGCGGGATGCACAACGACCTTGTGACCATGTACATTGAGCTTGGCTTCTGGGGCTTTTCCTTCTGGATCTGGCTCAGCTGGCAGGGCAAGGTCGTCTGGTGCCAGAAGCAGTACGGCACCGAGACCGCTTTCCTGCTGTTGTACTGCACCATTTATGCGTTTGTGACCTACGCGACCGACAACACCGCCTTTTACTGCTATATGAACACGATCTTCATGCTGCTGCCCATCGGCCACGCCATGAAGCTGCTGGATCGAAACGAGGTGATCTACAACCATGCCATCTCCCAAAACAAACCAACCGAACCGCCCGCAAAAAAGTAAGTTCTGGGCGCTGGTCGAACTTCTCTTCCAGGGGCTGTGGAAGCACCGCCTCCTCTACCTGGCCCTCATCCTTCTGGTGATGTGCTCCACCAGCTTTGTGATGTACCACCTGAAAGCCCGCACCGCAAAGATGATGATCGCCCTGAACTACGAGGAAGCCACCAGAGGGCTTTACCCCAACAACACCCGGTTCAACATCTCGCTCATCAAATCGGACGACGTGCTGGACCGCGCCATCGCGAAGGCCGGCCTCGAAGGCCAGGTCACCGCGCAGGATATGGCTGAAAACATCACGGCCTGGGCTTCCAACGTCAACGGAATGCAGCTGCCTTCCGACACCACGAGCTATAAGATCGCCACTACCTACACCATCACCTACGAAAAGAACGACGAGATCGGCCCCCGCATCTCGGCCAGAGATATGCTCGGCCTGATCGTCGAGTCCTACAAAGAGGTCTTCTACGAGGACTATACCTACGTCGAGATGGGCATCTCCCCCGATTGGTCCGAGTGCGACAAGCAGGAGTACATGGAGATCGGCTCCTTCTTTGATAAGGAGTGCCAGAAGCTCCACCGCTTCCTGAACACCAACGCCAAGGAGAACGGTACCTTCCGCTCCGAACTCACCGGCGAGACCTTCACTTCTCTGCGCCAGAAGGTGGACAATTTCACCAGCATCGACCTTGAAAAATACGATTCCTATGTTTTGCAGAGCGGCCTCTCCAAAAACCGGGAACGCTACATCAGCAAGCTGGAATACCAGAACTTTCTGAAGAACATCAGCTACCAGAAACTCATGGCCGAATACCAGAACCGCCTGCACACCATCGAGATCTACGACTCGGCCCTGACTGCCGTTGTTCTGATCCCCACGCTGGACACCCAGAACAACTTCTATATGTCCCGCACCAAGGTCGCCATCGACTACCAGGCCTCGGCGGCCGAGAGCGCCAACGACTCCGCCAACGATACGCTGGCCATCATCCAGAAAAACGAATACGCCATCCGCCAGATGAATGCCCAGACGGCCAATACGCCTTCCAGCGTTGCAACCGCCGAGAGCATGATCCAGGATATGAAGCAGAAGCTGGAGAACCTCATTGAGACCTCCCGGATCCTCAACAAGGAATACATCCGCTACAAGACCAAAAACTACCTGACCATCAGTTTCGAGAAACGTTCCCTGGCCGACGAGCTGAGCATCAAGTGGATGATCCTGACCGGCGGCGTCACGTTCTGTGCACTCTGCGCCTGGGTCCTCGCCAAGAGCAAAGTCATCCGCGATAAGGACAAAACGAAATGAAAAGTTTTAACATCATCCGATATCTGAAAAAATGGTGGCCGCTCATCGCGCTGATGTCGTTCTGTGCAGGTGTGTTCTTCATGCGCTATGCCACCAGCAATCAGGCCTATACGGCGCAGTCCATCATCAAATACAACTACTCCCAGGCCGAGGACGGCAAGACCCCCAGCGGCGGCGAACTGGATGTTTCGGAGATCTTCTCTTCCTCCGTCGTCAAGCAGGCCATTGAAAATCTGGACCTGACCGTCAACGTGGATACCATCCGCTCCGGCGGCACGGTCACCCCCATCGTGCCCGACGATGTGGCCAAGACCCAGGCGGCCAAAATTGAAAAAGGTGAGGACGTGGAGGAATACCAATCCACCGAATACCTCGTCACGCTCTCGCTCAGCAGCAATTACAACACCGAGTACGCCCGCACCATGCTGGATGAGATCCTGAGCTGCTACTTTGCCAGCTTCGGCGAAAAATACGTGGACTATTACACCATCCCCAACAATGCCTCCACGCTGGACGGCCATGGCTACGACTACCTCGAACAGGCGGAGATCCTGAAAAACACCGTTTCCGAGATCTCCTCCAACCTCATCAACTGCCAGAAATCGCACCCGGAGTTCATCTCTTCCCACACCGGGATGTCTCTCTCGGACCTGCTCGATGAGTACAACTACGTCGGCGACGTTGATATCCCCTATCTCTTCTCCGAGATTTTGGGCGGCAAGCTGACGCAGAACCGGGAAGTCCTGCTCAAAAAATACCAGGAGCGCTACAACACCTACATCATGGACGGCGATGTGGACACCGAGAAGGTCGCCGCCGTACTGGAAGTCATCCAGAGCTACGGCAACAAGAACAAGGACGGCTCCCTCTACTATCAAAAAGGAGCCCGGACCGGCACCGAGGATGACGCCGGCGGCTTCGTGCTGAGCGATGTCTACGAGTATGACACCAAAGTAGACCGCACCACCGTCTACGACACCCTCATCAGCGACTACGTGACGATCCTGAACCGCAAGTCCAGCAACGTCATCGACGCTGCCTACTGCCAGTATATCATCGACGTGTTCCAGGATGCGGCCGACTCCACGGACGCTTCCAGCGAGAACAAGGCCTTCTCCCAGCAGTCCGTGGAGCAGGAGATCGACGCCCTGCAGAGTCAGCTGAACTCCCTGTATGAGAGCCTCTCCATCACCATGAAGGAGTACAACGAATACTGCGGCGCGGTCAATCTGGGCGTTCTGGCCAGCACCACGGTCAGCGAGAAGATCAACGTCAAGCTGTATATCCTGCTGGGCGTCGCGGTCTTCTTCATCATGGGCGTCTGCGGTGCCATCCTGCTGGGCCGTATCCAGGACTTTGTGGAATACATGTTCTTCACCGAGCAGTCGCTGGATATGCCCAACCGCACCGCCTGCGATCTGTTCATCCGGAACAACAGCAGCCGCGTCCTGCCGGACGATACCGTTTGTGTGGTGGTGGAGCTGGCCAACCTGAGCCAGATCAACACCGCCTACGGCCGCGAACGCGGCAACGCGATGCTGGGCCAGTTTGCCGGCTTCCTGAAGGAAGCCTCGGCCACCTGCGGCACCGTCTATTACAACGGCGGCCAGCAGTTCATCGGCTTCTTTGACCAGTGCCGGATGGAGGACGCTGAGAGCTTTGCCGATTACTTCCACCGCCTCATCGCGGCCTACAATGCCGAGAGCACCGAGGCCACCTACGAATACGCCATCGGCATTTCGGAGAGCAAGGCCAACAATGCCTATTCCATCCGCGCACTGCTGCGTGAGGCAATGCGCTCTAAAACCAGACAGGAGGGATAATCTTTGGCTTCTCATTACGCACCCCGCAAGGCCCGTTTCGGCCCTTTGAAAAAAATCGTCCTGGGCATCCTTCAGTTCGTGTTGGGGCTGGCGGTGCTGCTGGCGGCCCTGTGGGGCATCTTCACCCTCATTGCAAAACATCAGAGCTTTGTCGAGAGCTACTATCAGGTCCAGTCCGACAAGCTGACCTCGAACGTCCGGGTCGTTCAGCTGTCCGATCTGCATCTGCATGAGTTCGGCGACCACAATGCGGAGCTGATCGAGCGGATCACCGCGCTCAAGCCGGACATCATCGCCATCACCGGCGACATGAACGACAAACTGGTGGACGACTATTCCGTCGTCACCGACCTGTGCACCGAGCTGGTCAAGATCGCGCCGGTGTACTACGTGCCCGGCAACCACGAATGGCCCAAGATCGTTTTTCACAACTCCCCCATCGGGACAGATCTGGAGGCCATCGGCGTCCACTTCCTGGCAGACGAGACCGAGACGCTGGAGGTCAACGGCAACACCATCGCCATCGGCGGCGTGGCCGAAGCACCCGCTTCCTACGAGCGGTACGCCAGTGCATATTTTGAGAGTTTTGAGCAGCTGGATGCCTTCAAGCTGCTGCTGGTCCACTACCCGGAATATTTTCTGGAGGACGGCTTCTTCTCTGACGTGCCGGTCGATCTGGCGCTCTGCGGCCACGCCCACGGCGGGATGATCCGCATCCCCGGCATCGGCGGGCTTTACACGCCGGATCAGGGCTTCCTGCCCACGCTGACCGCGGGTCTGCATCAGATCGGGGACACCTCCCTCGTCATCAGCCGCGGTCTGGGCGACGGCAAGGGTACGCCGGTCCCACGCATCAACAATCCGCCGGAGCTGGTCATCGTGGACATCAACTGGTTCTGAGAACGTTCTATCCTGCCAAATGGCAGCAAAACGCCCCCTGGTATCGCAGCGATACCAGGGGGCATTCCTGTTTTACTTCTACTTCAAAGTGTTCAGAACTTGAACAGATTCACGATGCGCTCCCACAGGCGGGTGAAGAAGTTGCCCTCCTGGGTGGTGGTCTCGGCCACAGCCGTATTCTCGGCGGCGGCCACGGTCTCACCGGTCTTATAGATGAACTTCACGTTGGAAGAAGCGCCTTCCGGTGCACCGGCGAAGCTGGTGTAGTTCTCCAGGTGGCTGGTCATCTCGTCCAGAACCGTCTTCAGGGCGTGGATCTGGTCGGTGTCCAGCGAGCCGGTCAGCTTGGAGATGCCCTCCTCGTTGAACTGGACCAGGCCATTGCTCAGCTGGGTGGCACCGTCGGTCAGCTGGCTGACGCCGTTGTTCAGGGTGTTCACGCCATCGTAAAGGGTCTTGCTGCCGGAGGCCAGCTGGGCGCTGCCGTCCTTGGCAGAGTGGGCACCGTCGGCCGCAGTGGCGACACCGCTGGTGTACTGGTTGACGCTGGAAACGAAGTACTGGATCTGGCTCAGGCTGGTCTTCAGGGCGCGGACGCTGGCGATATCGTCGCTGTTCTCGGCCTGCAGCTTGAGCTCCTCGTGGGCGATCTGCTGGGCGTCGGCATTGGTCAGCAGCTGCACCAGACCGCAGATCATGGAGGGGTCGTAGCTCTGCATCAGGCGGAGGGCTGCTTCCAGATCATGATCGGTCTTGGTCGCGGAGAGGTAGAGGGCCAGGTCGAGCTGGCTGTCCTTGAAGCTGGGGGCCTGCTCCCAGATGGTGCGGACCATCTTCTTGCGGGCAGCGGCCAGCGTCTTGTCGTTCATGGTCAGGACTTCGTCGATGACGGCTTCATAGTTGTCCCAGGTCATGGGGGTGTCGATGAGGCCGCCCTCCATCAGGGTCTTGTTTGCGGAAGCCAGAACGCCGTCGGCCACCTGCTGGGCACCGGCATTCAGGGCGGCATTGTTGGAGGTCAGGGTGTCGAGGCCGTTGGTCAGCTGGCCGAGGCCGCTGTCCAGAGCGGCAACACCGGTCTTCAGCTGGGATGCACCATCCAGCAGAGCCAGCGTACCGCCGGCCAGCTGCGAGACGCCGTCTTCCAGCTGAGACGCACCGTCCATGAGCTGGCTCATGGCGTCGTTCAGCTGCTGGATGCCGTCGGTCAGCTCGTTGATGCTGTCGAGGTCAAAGACATTGTCCGTGCCCAGTGCATCGGGGCTGGTGGCTGCGGCCAGCATGATCTGCGGAGCTGCCAGATCTTGCACATCGGCTTCCACCGTCACGCTGTCCTGCAAATAATCTTCCACCGTGGACAGGTCCTCCGGCAGCAGGCCGGACAGCGAATCCTTCACGCCGGGCAGGGTGACGAACGCGGCCACGTTGCTCTTGGCGGCAGACTCGATCACGCCGTGCTCAGCGGTCACATTGGAGGCGTCCTCCCCAAAGATGACGCCCACCGCTGTGATGAGCGGGGTGACGATGGTGCGGTCGGTGCCGTTGACATTCACGGTGCCGGTCTCGTTGTTGGTCAGGTCGATCCGAATGGTCAGGTGGCCGCTCTTGCCCATCAGGTTCTCCAGGCTGTCGGTCACGCCGTCCAGCGTGTAGGTGACTTTGGCCGAGATGGGCAGGTCACGGTCGGTGGTCCCTTTATAATAGACGTCGGTGTCGTCGGTGTTCCAGACCAGCTTTTCGCCGTCCTGGGTAAAGGCGGCATCGCTCTCGGTGTTCTGGATGTCGGTCAGGGAAGAGACATCGGTCACACCGGACAGGCCGTTGGCGTTGTACAGATGCTCGCTGACGGTGGTGCTCTTGATGGAGCCATCGGCGTTCATGACGGCGTAGACGTTCTCAGACTTGGCAAAATCGGACTTGCCTGCGGCGAAGGCAGGCATCGTCATGCTGGCGGCGAGCGTCAGCGCCAGCGCCGCACTGGCGAAACGAAGCGATTTCTTCATGGTGATTACTCCTTTTCAGATTTCGAGGCGGGTTCGGGGACCAGCCAGTGCAGGGTGGTGTGGCGGATGATCCAGTCCAGCAGCATCAGGGCAGCGGGCAGGACGATCAGGATGACAGCCATGCTGATGAGTGCACCGCGGGAGATGAGCAGGCAGATGCTCTTCAGCAGCTCCATCTTACTGATGGCTGCCACGCCGACGGTGGCGGCGAAGAAGGTCAGGCCGCTGGTCAGGATGGACTGGCTGCAATGCTCCAGCGACTGCTGGGCTGCTTCTTTCGGGGTGCGGCCGTAGCTGCGCTCCTCGTGGTAACGGGTGGTCATCAGGATGGAGTAGTCCACGGTCGCGCCCAGCTGGATGGTGCCGATGACGATGCTGGCGATGAACGGCAGCTGGGTGCCGGTGAAGTACGGGATGCCCATGTTGATGGAGATGGCGGCCTCGATGCTGGCCACCAGCAGCACCGGGATGGACAAGCTGCGGAAAGAGATCAGGATGATGACGGCAACGGCCAGAATGGACCAGACGTTGACGTTCTTGAAGTCCACATCCGCGACCTCGATCAGGTCTTTGGTCATGGCACCCTCGCCGGTGATGACGCCTTCGGGGTCCACCGCCTTGATGGCGGTGTTCATCTCGTCCAGCTGGTTGTTGATGGCGTCGGTACCGGTCTTATAGGAGCTGTTGGCGAGGATGAGCTTGTACCCGCCGGACTGCAGGATCTCGGTCACGCTGTCGGGCAGCAGGCCGGTATCAAAGCCGGGGCCGGTGACGGAATCCAGGCTGATGACCTGAGTGATGCCGTCCACGTTCTTGAGTTCGTCGCACAGGTCGGAGACCTGGGTGGCGGTCAGGTCGTCATGCACCAGAATGAAGTGCGAGGTGGTCATGCCGAAATCCTCGCCCAGCTTGTTGGTGCCGACGATGCCGGTCAAATCCTGGGGCAGCGAATCGAACAGGGTGTAGTAGACTTCGGTCTTCTGCTGCGCCGCCACAAAGGGCACCAGCAGCACGAGGAAGACCGCCACAATGGGGGCTGCGTGTTTGGAAACGAAGTAGCTGGTCCTGGTCAGCTGCGGGATGATGGTGCGGTGCTTGTATTTCTCGACCCACTTATCAAAGGTCAGGATCAGCGCCGGCAGGATGACGACGGTGCAGATGACGCCCAGCGCCACGCCTTTTGCCATGACGATGCCGATGTCGCGGCCCAGCGTCAGGCGCATGGCGCACAGGGCCAGGAAGCCTGCGATGGTGGTCAGCGACGAAGCGGAAATGGAGGTCATGGTCTTGCAGATGGCGCTGACCATGGCTTCCTCATTGGAGGAGCGAAGCTCTTTTTCCTCCTGATAGCGGTGCAGCAGGAAGATGGAGAAGTCCATCGTAACGCCCAGCTGCAGCACGGTGGACAGCGCCTGGGTGATGTAGCTGATCTGGCCGAGGAAGATGTTCGTGCCAAAGTTGTACACGATGGGGAACAGCAGGCCCAGCATGAACAGCACCGGGGTGATGGTGCTCTCCAGCGAGAGGAACAGCACCAGCATACTGGCGCCCACAGCGCACAGGATATACAGCGGCATCTCCTCATTGATCAGGGCCTTGGTGTCCTGCAGGATGACGCTCATGCCGCCAAAGAAGGTATCCTTCCGGAGCACCTTCTTGATCTCCTGGACCGCGTTCATCGTCTCGTCGCTGGCGCTGGGGCCGTCGAACCGGACGATGAGCATGGTGGAATCATTTTTGCCGAACATGAACTGCTGGATGTCCGCCGGGAGCATCTCGGTAGGGATGCTGGGGTCGATCACATCGCTCAGCCAGAAGGTCTGGGTGACACCGGGCACGGCGTCGATGTCCTTCTTCATGGCGATGAGCTCGTTCGTGGGCAGGCCCTCGACCGTGATCATACCGGTGGAGGCCAGATGGAAGTCGTCCTCCAATGCCCGTTCGCCGATCATGGAGTCAAGCTCCTGCGGCAGATAGGTGAGGACGTCGTAGTTGATGCGGGTGGCAACGGCGCCTATCGCGGAAGGGATCAACAGCAGGATGGCTACTGTTAAGATCAGTTTGCGCAGACGCACAATGCCCTGTGCGATCTTTTTCATGAAAACCCTCCATTGAAATGTTGGAACAGAATTGGCGCTCAAAAATGACTCGCAGTCACTTCTGAGCAAGTACTATTATAACCAGCTGGCGGAAAGTGTCAAGACAAAAACTGACCAAACGTCAGTTTTTTTATCATCCACTGAAAATTGTCTAACACCGATCGGCTATTTGGGGCTTGCACCGGGAGGAAAGCATTGCTAAAATAATGTTTACACGACAGAACATCGCAGAAAAGAGGAATCACCCAAAGCATGAATACCGTGGAAGGCAAAAAGCAGGAAAAGCGCCGGGCGCTTCTGGATGCAGCATACGAGCTGTTCCTGGAACGGGGCGCATCCAAGACCAGCGTGGAGGATATCACCTCCCGCGCCAAGGTGGGCAAAGGCACCTTCTATCTCTATTTTGCCGACAAAGGTGCTGTGACCCAGGCGCTTCTGGCCCGCGTGAGCTACCAGCTGCTGGACGACGCCGTGACGGCCTGTGAGCGCGCCAGCGCGCCGATGGATTTTCCCGACAAGATGATCTTCGTCATCGACCACATCATCGAGGCCCTGCGGAACGACACCCTGATGCTCCGTTTTCTGGAGCGCAGCTTCGTCTGGCCGGGGCTGGACAAGATCGAAGCTTCCGGCGAGGCCGAGCCGCTGATGCGCAAACTGCTCCACGCCATCATGTCCAGCCCCGAAATGGCCGGCCTGACCGAGCGCGAAGTCTACCAGCGCATCACGGCGCTGGGCAGCATGTGCATGTCGGTGTGCTACTCGTCCATCCTCGAAGGCAAACCCGACCACATCGACGCCATGAAACCTGTGCTCTACAACATCATCCGGAAGGCTCTGCAATGATTTTTGCAGAAATTTGCAAAAAAGGCTTGCAATCCGGCCAAAGATGTGGTATCATAACCAAGTCGATACGACATCTGGACGGTTAGCTCAGCTGGTAGAGCATCTGCTTGACGTGCAGGAGGTCACAGGTTCGAGTCCTGTACCGTCCACCATACAGTTCGTACTCGAACCCGATTCTTTATGAAAAAGGGTTCGGGTACGTTTTTTGTTTATCAGAGGTTCTGCGGCGAGAGTACGCAGAGCGGTAAACGAACAAAGGCAGGGTATCAC
>ERZ1034913.534-NODE-534-length-29872-cov-6.690479_pt1 | contig 29872 bp, 33 predicted proteins | sample MGYA00520697_ERZ1034913 | MGnify/ENA primary metagenome ERZ1034913 (study PRJEB33766, sample SAMN09781786) | gut metagenome | biome: gut microbiome | host: Homo sapiens | place: Madagascar | study: EMG produced TPA metagenomics assembly of the PRJNA485056 data set...
GTTTTGTTTTGTTGGCATTGCGTTTTGCTTGCCGCCGCTTTGCGCTCGCTTATGCGGTCGCTTTGCGTCCGCATTCTCCCATCGTGCTTTAGCGGATGACCTGGCCTTTTCGCTTTTAGCCTTGTACGTTTCGATGTTTTGGGCTGCTCGCGGCGATATGATTTCGCCGCTGTCGGAATCCTGCTCGAAAAGCCCTATCGAAACCATGGCCGAAACCCACGTCTTCAGCTCGTCTTCGCCGGTGCATAACGTGTGGCAATGCACACGCAATGCGCCCGCATCGCAAACGCATATGCCGCGCTCGTCGCGGTGCATCTGCTCGAGCAGATACCAGTACGCATCGACCGCAGCGCCGCCCATCTCGAGCCGCAGCTGCATCACTTTGGGGTCTGTTGCGGCGGTGGTCGAATGGTCGAAGTACATCAAAACTCCTCCACCTCGCCCTCCGGCGCGTGCGGCTGCATCGAATCGACCAGCCGCACGGCTTCCTCGATATCGCCCAGGCTGAACGATTCGGGCGGCTTTCCGATCGCCGTGCCCACGTGCTCCATGGCATCTCGCACCGACACGCCTCGCGACTTGGCGCGGACTAGCGCCGCGCGATACTTGTCCATCTGGTTTTGCGGCGGCTGTCGCGGCACCTGCCGAGGCGGCAGCGCGGCGTTCTGGCCGTCGTCGTCCTCATCGCCGCATATGCCCCAGTCGATGCTCGCAAGCTGGCGCTTGGCGTACGTGAGCATGCTGCCGTTGCTCTGAGGGTTCGGCACGAACTGCACCGGGTAATCGGACAGGTGCAGCGCATCGCCTGCGCCCACCACCTCGCTGACCAGAACGGCTTCGCCGTTCTCGAGCTTCACGCGCTGGGCGTAGGCTATGCCGTGCTTGGCGCACGCCTTGCGGATGCACCCCTGCACCGCCGCCAAGGTCGCATAGCGGCTTTTATAGTGCGGGTTGGCGCCGTCCAGCTCGGGCTGCTTCACGTCGCACCACGCCGCCGCGTAGCGTTCCTGCAAGCTGGGATTCTCGCTCATACCGCAAGCCTCGCCATCTTGCGCTCGGAAACGCCGAGGGAGACCATCAGGCGCTTGACCTGCTCCGCCTGGGACTCCGTGCCCACGAACGAGAACGAGTACCTGCAAAGCGGCTCGGATTGCGCCTGCGGGACGCTCTCGCGCTGCTGCGGGGCCGGATTGGGCTGCGGGGCGGCATCCGGTGCCGAAACCTTCTCGCGGAGCGCACGCGCCGCCTCTGCGTGCGCAGCGGCGGCGGCTTCGGCATCGCGCAGCCGCTTGTCCTCGGCGAGCGCCGCCCGCACGTCAAGGGTGCGGCAATAAGCCGCATCGGCTTCCACGGGGTGCGCAAGCCCGGCCCCCGCGATTTCATCGCGGTCGCGCACAGCCTGCACCACCATGTCATCGAGCGCGTTGCACGCCTTGTTCCCTCCCCATTGCTTTTGCATCAGCTTCGGCTCTGCGGCGATGAACGCATCGAGCGTTATCAGCTCGACGAGCGAGGGGGCAACGGATTCGTACTCCCCCTGCAACAGCGAGCGCCGGGCATCGGCCCAGAGCCTGTCGGCTTCGGCGATCTGCTCGCCGGTCTTGTCGTACACCGATTTCAACCGGTCGCGCAGGTCGTTCAAAGCCCCGTCCGCTTCCGACAAGGCGGCTTTCACGTCCTTGTCCATGGCCTTGCGCTTGTCGTTGATGGCGCTCGCCGCCTTGTTGATGTCGGCGCGAAGCCCGCGAAGCTGCTTGACCTGCTCCTTGTCGGCCGGGTTGATTTCCACGCCCCCGAAAAACCGCTCAACGTTGGCCACGAACTGCTCGATGGCCTCGAGGTTGCCGATTTTCGCCGTCGGCAGCGTGTAGGCGATGGCCGGTTCCGGCACCTTGGCCAGGTTCGCCGGCTCCACCACCTCGGCATGCACTTGCTCAGCGTTCACCTTGGCTCTCCTTCCAATGTCACGATCACGCGGGGGTCCGCCTTGTTGACCCGGTACAGGTCGGGCAGGTTCCCCGCTATCCATCTCCAGTTGTCGTTTTCGATGACCCCGCTCACCACGAGGGCATCCAGGATGTACTTCTTGGCGCTCGATATGTTGTCCTTGTCCCGCCGCATGTCCGGTTCCACCCATTCGAATGACACCAGCACAGGCGGCTTCATGGGCACCAGGCGCGCGGCGTTGATCGCCATCAGCACGCGCGCCTGGGCCTCTTTCTTGGCTGACGCCCCGGCATAGGGGTTGGTGCGGCATCTGCGCGTGTACTCGTTGAGGCTGGGCAGCTTGCCCGGGACCTCGAAGCGTTGAATCATGACGCGCTCGCATCCTCGGCCTCTACCGCCGATTTCGCGTCCTTCCAGGTGTCGGCCAGAAAGAACGTCGAGGGGTTTACGATTTCGTGCCACCGCTCTACGAGGTCTATCTCGTCGACGTCCGATTTCCTGAAGTTGATGCATCGCGCCAGCTTCGGACGAAGCATCACCATGTAGCGCGAGAGCACGCTGTACAGGTTGTGGTCGCGCCTTAGCTCGCGCGCGTCGGTGATGGGGATTCCGCGCCGCCGGGCGGCATCGTAGATGTTGTCCCGCTGAAAGCTGCCGTTTCCCCGCTCGGCCTCGATGTGGGCCAGATGCATGATCTTGCGGAACAGCGCGGGATTGTCGCGAATCCAAAGGCATGCGCGGTCCACCTTGTCCAGCGGAGCCTGCGCGCTCACCTTCCGACCTCGCAAATCTGGGATTGCGCGTAGTGCAAGCCGCGCTCGTATCCTCGGTTGTACGCGGTCACCGAGCAGAACACGACCGCGAGGGCCAGCAGGAGCAGCATGACGCCCATGAACCCGGTCCAAATCTCGTCCCCGGTGAAATCGGAGCCGAGCAGGTGATATACTTTCCCCGGCTTCTCTGCCGTTTGCGCGTCACTTTTCCAGGGTCGGCGCGCATTCTTTTTTTCTTCGTGGCGGCAATGAGCCGCCTGGTTGCCTGTTCGCATGTATCCTCCTAACGAAAATCGATGCGGCGGGCTGTATGTCCGCCGCATAAATCGGCTCCGGCACGCTCACGGTCGCGTTTCCGACCTCGTACGTGCCGGGGGCAAACGCCATCGGCTTGTCTTCCATGGCATATGTCCTTTCCTCTGCTTCTCTCATGCCGAATCAGGCCGAGGGAGGTCATGGCGGGTCAGCTCCCCGCTCGCGCCCTTGGCGGCCTTTCATCGGCTATTCGGTTCTCAAGGTGCTTCGCCCAAACAGGCGTGCGCGCGGCGGCGCACGGCCTTGGCACGGGGCGCGTTGCGGGATTGCGTTTCGCCGGAAGATTGCAACAGAACCGGCAATGACCGCATCGGGCCGCGCCCGGCCCAGATATCGTCCGCGAGGTCGCGCTTCAGGCCCAGAAAGGAGGGTTTGCCATAGCCGCCGCGCGCACGCCCGTTTGGGGATTGCGTACCGAGCAGGCACGGAGACGGCAGCAAACGCGTAAGCTGTCGGTTAGTTGTTGGGTAGGAGCATCGACAGGGAATCCCCGCCGCCCATGTACTGGGGCAGGACGCCGTCCCATTTCTCGATGAACATCTTGCGGAAGTTGCGCTCGTCCAGGCTGTCGGCCAGGACCTTGTTCGTCTGCGCCTGAATCTCGGCGGTCTCCTGCTCCACCTTCGCGGTGAGCTGGTCGCGCTCGGCGACCTTCTGGCGCTCGACCGCCGCCTTGTACTCATCGGGCAGCGCGACGTTCTTGATCTCGACGCTGACCACCTGGATGCCGTAGGGTTCCAGGCGGTCCTGCACGGCCTGGAGCATCTCGGCGGAGAGCTCATCTCGCTTCTCGATGGTCTCCTCGAGGGTGAACTTGGCGTTCGCGGCCTTGAACCCGTCGGACAGGACCGGCGCCACGATGCCCTCCATGTGGTTGCCCAGGAACTTCGAATACAGCTCCTCGGCGCGCTCGGGGTCGACCACCACCTGGGCGGTTATCTCCTGCGTCACGGACTGGTTATCCTTGGATGCCGTCGAGTATTCGGCGGTCACCTGCTGCTGCGTGCAGTCGATTTTGTGGTAGCTGTCGACCGGCAGCTTCATGTGGATGCCCTGGCCTTCGGTGCCCACCACGTTTCCGAAGCGGGTCACCACCGCGACCTGGCCTGTTCCGACCACGCTGATGCACCCCAGGAGCAGGACCAGGACGACGACCGCGAGCACCGCAGCGGCTGCGATCCTGCCCGCGCACAGCTTCTGGTCGGTGACCTCGTCACCATATCGGTCTTTGTATGTAGTCTCTTTAACGAATAGCGACATGCGAACCTCCTTATAGTCGGCTGCTGCCGCCTCCGTGCCTGTTCGGTTTTCAAGGTGCGTTTCGAATCGGATAGAACGGGTCGCTAGACGAATACGCAGAACAGATAAGCCGCGCATACCACCATCGCTACGGCGGGGATAGCCAAGCAGAAGGCGAAAAGCCCGCAGAGGATTCCGGCCAGAAAATCGTTCATGAAGAACGTCTTGCCGATAATCCAGTCGATGGGGCGATTGATTAGCGGCCCGTGCCTGCTTTCCGCCATCTGCTCCCGCACGAACTCGCGATCTTCTTCGGTCATCCCTAATCCTCGATTCCGGCGGCACGCCTGACGTCTGAATCCACCTGCTCCTCGGATACCCCGAACAGCGCGGACACCATCTTCTGGACCGCCCACGCCTCCGACGCGCAGCGCAGGTTCTCGCGCTCGCGCAGCCGGTAGCGGTACGCGTCAGCCGTGGCGGCGAGCGGGTCAGCGCAGCCAACGGCGGCTAGCGCCATATCCGATTCGGCCATCGCCCGGTAGTACGGCGCGGCCAGCTTCACTGCTTCCTCGTAGGTCGGCGCGAACGCCGGCTTTGCTTCGCTCATGGCGTGTTCCTTTCGGTAGAATCTCCCGTGAAGGGAGGTGAGAAATATGGACGAGAAGGACTTTGATAAGCACCTGGAAGACGACTCCAGGAATGCCGCAATCGAGCGGGCGATGCGCCTTGCAGAATCCGCGCTGTCCGGGGCAACGGACGCGGGGGCGATTCTGCGAGAGCCTGGCTTGGTGGCGGACTTCGTCACGGAGCTTGCCGTTAGGCTTGCTTCCCTTGACGACGCGCAGATGATAGTTCCCAAGGGAGAGTTCTAGTACGCATCTGCCCGCATGCGACGCTCGCGACCCGCAACGCAAGATCAACATCGGTTCTGGTCGGGGCGTCGCTTTCGAAAATCCTCGTCGCGTACCCGCACATGGCCACGAGCATCCGCGTGCTGGGACTCATCTCCTGCTCCTGCTGGTTCTCTTCGCCAGCCTTCTCTTCTTCGCTCATGGGGTTCATCTCCTTACCTGTTGACCAGCCATCCGGCTCCCAAGCCCACGAAGAACGCGACTGGGAGAACCAGAGATGCGATCAGCTCCATGTGGTGCCCCTACAAAAACTCATCCAGCGAACATCCGATTACATCCGCCAGCTTTCGAACCTCGTTCCATGTCCATTCGTACTCGCCAGCTAATCGGTTGTTTAGCGTGGAAACGGATACGCCCAAAGCGTCAGATAGCTGCTTCTTCGTGTTTCCATCGCGAAGCAACCACGCTCCAATCTTTTCGGCGAATCTGTCCATGTGCCACCTCCTTAATACTTGCAGATATGCAACTTTGCGTGTTTGAGAATACAAGTTGCATATCTGCAAGTCAATAGATTTTTTTGCATATTTGCAATTTTCTGGTTATTGCCGTAGAATCCTGAGCCATCAGAAGGAGGTGGTTTTCATGCACTTTGGGGAAACGCTGTCTTTGGTAATGACCGAAAAAGGCATGAAGGCAAAGGAGCTGTCTGACAGGTGCGGCGTAACCGCCCCATACATATCTCAATTAGTTAATGGGAAGCTAAAAGACCCTACATTTACTAAAGCGGTAGCAATTATTAACGGGTTGGATATGACCGTTAGTGAATTCATTGAAATACAAGATGCAAGCGACCGTAAGTCAGCAGCAGAGAGAATGTCCCGCATTATGAGCGGAAGGAACGATTAGATGGCAGCGAACGAAGACGAGCGCCAAGCGAACCTGAACGACTACTACGAATCCATGGACGACGAGAGCAAGGCCGCCATAACCGAGACGGCCAGGATAATGAGCGGGAAGGAGTAAACGCGACAGCTTGCAAAGCATCGAAAAGTACTGACAGGAAGGATACGGGCTAAATTGTTCTTGACGGCCAGAAACTCCCAATGCTATATATCGGCGTGAAGAGGTTGCGAGGCGGTACGCCCGGCGCAATCCAAGGAACCGCCGAAAGGCGGTTTTCTTGTTTAACGGCGAAAGCGGCAAGCGGAAAGGAGCAAAGATGAACGACAAGGAGAATCAAGAAGTGGTGATGGCGATAGACGCCCAACCGGAAACGCGCAAAGGGGTCTACTCCAACTTCGTTTCGCTGCAATCGAGTGAGACGGAGTGCCTTATCAACTTCTGCCTCATCGATGGGAACAATCCCGATGGGCACATGACGGGCGTTCTCGTGTCCCGGGTAATCATGCGAAACGAGCAGCTTATCGACTTGCGAGACGCCATCGACCGCCAGATAATCGCGAACGCAAGCGTGCACGGTACCAAGAATGAATAGCAACGTAGCTATCAGGTGGGTAACGAGCCAAGCTAGCTCCGCAATCAGCATGAGCGCAGGCGCAAGCACGACAGCAAAGCAGCAACCGGAAACCGTTTACATGTACCTCGACGAATCAGGAAACTTCGATTTCGGGCCAAACGGCTCGGAGATGTTCATCATGACGTGCGTGGTGATGAACCGTCCCTTTCGATTGTCTCACGTGCTGATGGACTACCGCTATGACTGCTTGGAAAACGGCGTGGAGATAGAAAAGTTCCATGCATGCGAGGACACGCGGGACGTTCGGCTCGGCGTGTACAGAAGGCTCGCCGCTTTAGGCTCCGGCGTAAGGGCATACTCAGTGTCCATCGAAAAAGACCAGGTTCCGGAAGACATGAGGAAAGCGAGCGCGCTGTACTCGGAAGTGTTCTCGTGGATAGTCGAGGAAGTCTACCGCAACGAATGCGGGCCAGATACGGCAAAGGCTATAGTCGTGACCGACAGCCTGCCGAAGCAAGCGCGCAAGAAGGAAGTAGAAGGGCCGCTGAAAACGTTCATGAAGCGAGTCTTTCAGAACAACGGCATCCCCTATTCACTTATGCACCATTGCTCGAGTTGCGACCCGAACCTGCAAGTTGCGGACTACTTTTGCTGGGCCGTGCATAGAAAGCTGGTCAAGGGGTTTGACTGGCCGTACAGCGTGATTGAGGGGTTCGTCAAAGAGCGCGGCATCGCGAGCGTAAAAGAAAGCGGGGACGCTTAGCGCCCCCGCCCGACCGCCGAACCTATCTATCGAAGAACCCCTTGGGTTCGTGTCGGAACGGCGGAACCTTTCATGGATATTGTACTGGAAACTGATTTAACTTGACAGTCGCTACATATTGTGGTTTGCGACATCGAAACACTAGGAATAGTGCGGAAATGCGACAGCACCACGCAAAATGCCGGGAGCGCGGGTTAGGCGCTCCCAGAGGGTTCCTTCGCACACGCGGTGGAGGAACGGGGCGATTATACAAGAAGCCCCGCGCATCATAGGGCGGCAACCCTAGCGCAGGGCTCTTAACAGAACCAACCGAATAAACGGAAGGCAGGTGAATCATACCATGCTCGAATTGCCTGTGGGCAGGTACGTCATGTACCTCAGGAAATCGCGCGCCGACGAGGATCGCGAGAGAAACGGCGAGTTCGAGACGCTGGGCAAGCACGAGCGCGAGCTTTCCGCGATGTGCCGCCGAATGGCGGTGCCGGTCGAGATGCCGCCGCTGCGCGAGCTGGTGAGCGGCGAGAGCATAGCGGCCAGGCCGCGATTCCAGGAGCTTATGGAGATGGTGCAGGCGCGCGAGCTTGCGGGCGTCGTGGTGCACGCCGTGGACAGGCTCGGGCGCGGGGACATGATGGAGTACGGCTACATCCTCTCCGCGTTCCAGTTCACGCGCACGCTCATAGTCACGCCCGGCAAGGTGTACGACCCCGCAGACCCCATCGACCTGCAGCAGCTTCAGCTTCAGATGTTCTTCGCCAACACCGAGATGACCGGCATCAAGCGCCGCATGAGGGAGGGCAAGGACCAGGCCGTGAGGGACGGCCAGTTCATAGCCGCGCACGCTCCGCTGGGATACGACAAGGTGCGCGACGCGCGCGGAATGAAGACGCTCGCGCCCAACGAATGGGCCGCGTGGGCGCGCCGGGCCTTCGAGTGGGCAGCCGACCCGGCAATCTCCATGAGCGAGATATCCCGCAGGTTGAAGGCGGCGGGAGTGCCCGGGCAGTGGGACCCGGCGAGGGTGAAGGTGCTCATACGCAACCCCGCGTACAAGGGCATGGTGTCGTGGAACGTGAGGGTGACCAAGATCAAGGGGCGCGACGGCATGACCATCGAGAAGTGCCATGCCAAGGGGGACGAGCCGATACTCGCCGACGGGCTGCACCCGCCCATCGTTGACGATGAGCTGTGGGACGCGGCGAACAGGCGCCTGAAGGCCGGCGAGTCGCACGTAAAGCGGTCGGCCCCGCTCAGGAACCCGCTCGCGGGAGTCCTGCGGTGCGCGAAATGCGGCCGCGCCATGGTGTACGCGAAGAGCGACCCGCGCCGGACGGGCCGCTGCTACGAATATGTTCGGCACCCGCTGAACCGCGCGTGCACGTGCCCTCCCGCCCCGCTTTCGCTCCTGGTCGGGCTTGTGTCGGAGTCACTGGAGAGCGCCGCGCTCGAATGCGAGGTCGCTGCAGAGTCGGGCGAGGACCCGGCCAAGGCGCTGGAAGCCGAGCGCGAGGGCGTGGAATCGGCCATCGCCAAGGCTTCGGCGAAGGTCGAGCGCCTTGTTGAGCTTTACGTGTCGGGCGGCATGGACGCGCCCGAGTACGTTGAGCGGCGCCGCGACATGGACGCGCGAATCGCGGAGATGCGCGCCAGGCTCGACGAGCTGGCCCAGGAGCGGCCGGAGCCGCCCGAGGCCGTGGCCATGCGCCTCAAGGACATCATGCGGGCGCTGCGCGATGACGACGTGCCGCCGAGCGACAAGAACGCTCTGCTCAGGGCGATGGTCGAGCGCATCGACTACGCCAACGACGCGGACGGGCGCGGAAAGCCGCAGGTGGCCATAACCATACACATGCGCAGGTAGCTACTCGCCCATGACGTCGCGCCGCAGCTCGTCGTCGGTCATGCCCTCCCGGCGCTCGCGCTTCCATTTCGTTAGTGATGATTGATACCTCATTTGGATAAGCTCCAGCACCACCGCGAACACCATGGCGCAGTACACCATGAGCTTCTCCATATGCATATCGAGCACCTCGATGCCGGAGTTGATGCCCAACGAATCGAAGAACAGCAGCAAGCCGATGACGGTGATGAACACCAGCGCCAAGATCTTCATCTCCGTATGCTTGTTGATGAAATCGGCGATGGCATCGATGAACACCATCATGATGATGATGGCGAAGATGACGGCCATGATCATGATGATCAGATGCTCGGCCAAGCCCACCGCGGTGATGACCGAGTCGATAGAAAACACCAGGTCCATGACCATGATGGTGACGATGGCCTGACCAAGGCCGATGCGATGCAGCTCCTTGTGCTCCTCGGAATGCTCGGCTTTCTCCTCGGTCAAGGCCAGCACATCGCGAAGCTCGTCGATGCCCTTATAAATCAGGTATGCGCCGCCCGCCAGCAGCACCAAGTCGCGCACGTTGAACGCATGCTGGAAAAAGCCCAGATCCAAAGTGAAGAGCGGCTTGGTCATGTGTACCAGATAGCTGGCGAAGCACAAGAAGATGCAGCGCGATATCATGGCGCCCAGCAAACCGAGCTTACGGCCGATATGCTGATGTTCGGGCGCCAGGCGGTTGGTGGTGATGGAGATGAACACGATGTTGTCCACGCCCAGCACCACCTCCAAAAACATCAGCGTCAACAAGCTGATCCAAGCTTCGGGCGTGGCGAAGATGGAAAAATCCATACGTTGCTCCTTTACGTCGTTTCGTCCGATCCGATGCGCGCCATTTCGCACGGTGCGCGGTTTACCCCGTCTCCTCGGATGAGCAGCGCAACAAAAAAAGACTCATGGCGCAACGCTTTGAAAACGTTGCGCCATGAGTCTTGCAATTTCAGGTACGCCAGACCGTTGCCGGCCACGATGTTGAACGCACCGCAGGTATGTCCTGCCAGCTACTCCCCCATGGGCATTCCGTAGGCTACCATGAGCGCCCCCACAGGGCAATGCTATACTTACCCACGCACACAAACCGACTAAAAACCGACAGGCAGGTACCCATGTCGTTATTTCATCGCCATACCGATTATTCCATCGAACAGGGCAATATACGCTATATGGACGGCTCAAGCCTGCTGCGCCCCATGGACATGCCGCGCAGCCAGCAGATAATCATGGCGGTCTTCGTCGTCATCGCCGTGATCATCGGCGTTCGCCTGGCGGCCGGGGCCATCACCGCGGTGAACGATTCGAACGCCCAAAGCCAAGCAAGCGTCGAGGAGAACCTCTCGCGTACCGTCAGCTACAACCTCCCCGTTCTCACGCAGATGGCGGATATGGACGACCAGGCCATTCTGGATTCGCTTGCGGCCGCGGGCTATACCGTGTACAACCAAACCGCGGAAGGCACCGCCGGTCTTGATCTGGTCAAACTTCCCGAAGATGTCACCGTGGCCGATGCCGCGGCCATGTACGCGAAGGGCGTGGGCAGCCTTTCAGCATCCCAAGCGGCCCTGCTGCTCAACGGCAGTTGGACGCTTACCGTCGACCGCTCCGATACCTTGACCATGGCAGTCAAATACGCCGACTTCTCGTCGAGCACGCTTGAAGCCGCTATCCAGGCAGCCGTGGCCGCCGAGGGATTCGAAGCCTTGAGCACGTCCATGGACACCGACGAGGTGGGCAACACCTTCCAAACCGGCACCGTCGATATCGATGATGTCACCTATACGTGGCGCGTCTCCGCGGCACCGCTGTCGGACAAATACGACATCAAGGGCCTGCCGAGCACCGCGGCGTACGTGGGCATCCGCCTGACGGCAATGTAGGGCGGCTCTCCGTGCAGCAAGACACCCCGAAGATCGCAAAGCGCCGGGTTCGCGAGGAAAAGACCATCTCGCAGATGGTGGCGCTGTATTGCGCTGGCAACCATGAGCCTGCCAGCAGGACCGAAACCGCCGTATGCGGCGAAGCCGTGTGCCCCCAATGCGCCCAGCTTGACGAATACGCGGCGTTGCGCACGCGCCGATGCCGCAAGATGCACGTGAAAACCAGCTGCGACGCCTGTGAGAACCACTGCTACAAGCCGGAAATGCGCGAGCGCATCCGCCAAGTGATGCGCTACAGCGGCCCCCGAATGATGACGAAGCACCCTATTGCCGCCATCAGGCACTTGCTAGGAAGATAACCGGAAACGACCATGCGATCGCATGGTCGTTTCCTTGTCTGCGAAGCGGAAGCACGACTCGGACATAACCGCCCCGAATGCGAACGGGACCCCATAACGGACGCCCATTCGCTAACATGCAGACCCCTTGCGCCCAAAGGAAACACGACTCAAGCGCCATGTACCAAGAGCAACCGAAACGGGCTGCATCGAAAACGATCGATGCAGCCCGTTAACCATCCCCGTTGTGAGCTTTTCCGCACCCTGAAGATAGGAGACCCGCTCGAAAGCGGTCGCCCGCGAACAACTCACCTACCCCCTAGGATGCGCCCGATGGTGTTCAGCGCCTAAACGCTCGGGAGTGGTATGCGTGTAAATCTGCGTGGTGGATAAGCTTGCATGCCCGAGCATCTCCTGAACGCTGCGCAGATCAGCGCCGCCGCCGAGCACATCAGTGGCGAAGGTGTGACGCAGATCATGCGGCGTGATGGTGGATGGAAGCCCCGCAGCGGCAAGCGCCTGCTTGAACATCTTGCGCATCGCATCGGTGCCCATTTGGTTACCGCGCGTCGAAACGAAGAAATACGGGCATTCCTTCTCCTTGACGAGCAAGGGTCGCGCGAACAGCAGATACGTGCGCATGCTCGAGAGCGCAAGGTCGTGCAAGGGCACGATGCGCTCCTTTGACCCCTTGCCGAGCACACGGCATTGGCCCTGATCAAAATCAACCGCGGAAAGCAATAGCCCCGAAGCCTCCGATATGCGCGCGCCGCACGCATACAGAAACTCAAGCAACGCCTGATTGCGCATCTCCGAAGGCGTGCGCTCATCGCGCCCTTGGGAATCAAGCCGTTTGCCGTATACGCCCAGCAGCGCGGCAACATCCTGAGGACGAAGGTGATGCGGCAGACGCTGCGGCTGCTTGGGACCCGAAAGCGCGCTTGCGGGGTCCTCGGACACGATGCCGTTGACGTTGAGCCACTGGAAGAAGGTTCGCACGGCAGACAGCCTGCGATTCACCGTGGCACGCGAGTACTGTGCCTGCTCAAGCTGGCTTAAGTAGCGGCGAAGCTGTCGGTGGCTAGGATGCAAGCCATCGATCCGGGAGCGCTTTGCCCAGCGCGCGTAATCGAGCAAGTCGATTCGATACGCGCGCAACGTGTTCTCGGAGGGGTTACGTTCGGTACGCCACGAGCCGATGAATCGCTCGATGGCCGAGAACACTTGCGCATCCACATCTTCCGGGGCCGTATCACCGCACGCGGCTTCGGCCTTACTCGTCATTCCCGACGGCTTCCCCCGCGCAGCCCAAAAGCCCGCAAGCGCGCAACTCGTCGCAATAACGCTCAAGAGCCTGCGTCCCGCGCTCGGCATAGGCCGCATAGCGCTGCCCTTTGTTGCGGATTCGCTGCTCAAGCGGCACCATGATGCCGAAGTTCACGTGCATAGGCTGATAATCGACCGTTTCGGGGCTGGTGGCGTATGCCAGCAATGCACCGAACGCCGTTTCCGTTGGCAGCTGCGGAGCCTTCACGCCGCCGAGCAGAGCAGCGACGTGAAGCGCCGCATGAAGCCCGGAACGGATGGCCTCGCAATAGCCCTCGGTGCCTGCCAACTGCCCCGCCACAAACACCGGCACATCAACGCCTCCCGCGCTGCGCAGCCGAAGCTCAGGCGTCAACAGCTTTGGGGCGTTGATGAACGTGTTGCGATGCATGACGCCATAGCGCGCGAACTCCGCTTGCTCCAAGCCCGGGATCATACGGAACACGCGCTTTTGCTCAGGGAACGTCAAGTTGGTTTGGAAACCCACCAGGTTATAGCTTTCCCCGTGAGCATCCTCTGCGCGCAGCTGCAACGCCGCCCACGGGCGCCTGCCCGTGGCGGGATCGGTCAGACCGACGGGCTTGAGCGTGCCGAAGCGAGGCGCATCGGCGCCCTTGCGGGCGATCTCCTCGATGGGCTGGCAGGCCTGGAACAGGTCGCGCGTTTCGAATTCACGGCGGATCACACGATCGGCGCCAACGAGCTGCTCGATGAACGCCTCGTATTCTTCGCGCGAAAACGGCGCGTTCAGGTAATCGCCCACCTGGCCGCCCGCATCCTCGTAGCGGCTTTGACGGAACAGCTTGCCCATGTCCAGCGAATCGGCCATGACGATGGGAGCCGCCGCATCGTAGAACGCCATATGGTCCGACCCCGTGATCTGGGACAGCGATTCAGCCAAAGCATCGGAAGTCAACGGACCGGACGCTAGGATGACGGCATCGGCACCCTCGCAGGCCTGCTGCACCGAGCGCACCTCCGCATGCTCCAGGGAAATGCGCGGGTGCTCCTGGATGCGCTGCGTGATCTGGCAAGCGAACGCTTCGCGATCGACCGCAAGGGCGCCGCCGGCCGCCACTGCGTTATCAAGGGCGGCGGCATGGACCTGCGAACCGAGCGCGGCAAGCTCGGCTTTCAGCATGCCCGCCGCGCTTTCCGGCTTCGTGCTCTTCAGGCTGTTCGAGCAGACCAGCTCGGCGCACAGCCCGGTTTTATGCACGGGCGTGCCCTTTTCGGGACGCATTTCCACAAGGCGAACCGAGAACCCTCGGTCCGCTAGCTGCAAGGCCGCCTCGCTTCCTGCAAGACCGGCCCCGATGATTGAGATTCGTTGCATAGTTTCCATAGGCCATAGCATACCAGACGCTAGACCCGTGGCCCCCAACGCCCATCAGGATAACGCGCAAATGAACCTGCTCGCTCGCCTACCACCAACCGCTCCATCAGCCAGGCGCGCGCATCCCGCTTGCCGCAGTGCTGGCACGCCAGCTCGAAGAGCTGCTCCATACCTAACGGCTCCGCCTGCAGCGCAGCCGTAATCGGGTCCGCAGCCACGCGGCTTGCGCCGCGGGCGCCCCTCGAGCCGGCCGACCCCGCTTCACTCCCTTTCCCGCTCAACTTATCAGCATCTTGCATCTTCAAGCAGCCGAACACGCTGAACAGCACATCGGAAAACGACTCGTCGTCGACCACGGGAGCCGCGCCCTGCACAAGCAGGCGGTTCGCCCCCTTCGAGGAAGCCGAGTTGATGGCGCCGGGCACCACCAGCACGTCACGACCTGCCGCAAGCGCTTCGTCAGCGGTGGAGAAGGTCCCTGAAGGCAAACCGGCCTCCACGATAAGCGTCGCCCGCGCAAGTCCGGCGATAAGCCGGTTGCGCGTGCGGAACTGCTGAGGCAGGGCAGGTGCATCCCAAGCGTGCTCGGAAACCACCGCCCCACCGGAAAGCGCAATTCGCTCGAACAGGCCCGCATGCTCCCGAGGGTACGGGACATCGCAGCCGCCGCCTAAAAACGCCACTGTAGGCGCGCCTTCGGACAGCGCAGCCTCGTGCGCGGCGGCGTCGCAGCCCCGTGCGCCGCCGGATATCACCGCAATGCCCCGCTGGGCAGCAAGCCGTGCGAAGCGCTTCGCCGCGCCGATGCCGTAAGGCGTGGCTTTGCGCGCCCCGACCACGGCAAGGCCCTCCGTAAGCGCCTCGGGGTCGCCCAGCACGTACAACCGCTTCGGCGGTCGCGGGATGGCACGCAAGGCAGCGGGAAATCTCGGGTCGTCGGACAGCAGCACCGTCCTCATACCTGCTAGCCGCATGCCTTGCCCCTCCGACCGCCCGATCGTCATCATGCACCTCCTTCGCGCAACCGGAATCCCACCGCTTCGCATAGGTGATCTCGACCCACCTTGGGCACCTGCTCCATATCGGCGATGGTTCTCGCCAGCGCCAACGTGCGCATGATGGCGCGCCCGCTCATCGACCCCGATGCGGCCAGCTTCTCCAGAAAGTCACGATCGGCTTCGCTCATAGCGCACGACTCGACCAGCACCTCTGCCTGACGTGCGCGCTCATCCAGGCCCGTGGTGCTGCGGCGCCACGATGCGTATTCCCTAGCCGCAAGCACGCCTTCGCGAAGCTTCGCCGACGATGTTCCGTGCCCCGTCGAAAGCACCTGACCCGGCGGGATGCGTGCGACATCGATATGGACGTCGATGCGATCCATGAGCGGCCCGCCCACGCGTCCTTGATATTGATGCACCTGGCGCTGCGAGCAGGTGCACGTGCGCTCGGAGTCGCCGAAAAAGCCGCAAGGGCATGGGTTGGCAGCCGCCACCAGCATGAATCGCGCAGGAAAACGAACGCTGCCATCGGCTCGCGTGACCACCACTTCGCCGGCCTCCATAGGCTGCCGAATGCCCTGCAGCACCGAAGGCGCGAACTCGGGCAGCTCGTCCAAAAACAGCACCCCGTTATGCGCCAGCGAGATGGCCCCCGGTCGCGGAGGCGAGCCCCCGCCCACCAAACCCGCCAGAGTAGCGCAATGATGAGGCGCATGAAACGGCCTGATACCCGCCAGCAGCGGTGCGGCATCCCGACCTGCAACGGAATGGATGACCGCCGCCTCAAGGGCCTCCGAACGAGACAAAGGGGCCAAGATCGAAGGCAAGCGCGACGCCAGCATGGTCTTGCCGGAACCCGGAGGGCCCATCATAAGCAGACCATGGCCGCCGGCCGCCGCTATTTGAAATGCGCGCTTGGCCATGTCATGACCCGCGATGTCGCGAAAATCCAGTTCTTGGGGCTTTTCAGGCGCCAACGCGCCCCCAAGTTCGGCGAACTCCCCACGGCGCAGCTGCCCAAGCGATTCTATGACGCGCCGCCTTATGCCGTCTATCCGCCCCGCGCCGTCCTCAGCTGCGCTGACAAGCGCAAGGTCCTGACGCTGAGCGCACAAGGCATAAGCAAGCAAGCCGGCAACCGGCCGCACCGCCCCTTCCAACGAGAGTTCCCCTGCGAACAGCACGCCGTCGAGCACGGCTGGATTGATCTGACCCGTAGCGCACAGCAAGCCCACGGCTATGGGAAGGTCGAAGCCGGAACCGGTTTTGCGCAGCGCGCTCGGCGCAAGGTTCACCACGACTTTGCTGCTCGGCATGCTGAAGCCGCATGCACGCAACGCGGCACGCACGCGTTCACGCGATTCCTGTACCGAGGCATCGGCCATTCCCACAACCGAAAAGCCCGGCATTCCATTGCTCACGCACACTTCGACCTCAACGGGGACCGCCTGAACGCCCCGCAACGTTGCGGCGTGAACCACGCACGACGCGCTCATAGCGCCTCGGCCCCGAAGGCGTTGATGTAATGACGGATGGTGGCGTGCGCGTTGTTCGTGACGACCAGCGACATGACATCGAAGCGCACCTGCAGATCTTGAACATCGTATCTGCTTGCGAAAAGCTCGGCGATCTTGAGATACTTGCCGCGTTTTTTGCTGTCGACGGCTTCGCTCGGAAAGCCCTTCTCCGTACTCGATCGCGTCTTCACCTCGGCAAACACCAAGATGTCATCATCACGTGCGATGATATCCGCCTCGCCAGCCTGGCACGTCCAGTTACGCGCGATGATCTCGTAACCGCGCGACACTAGGTAACGCGCCGCAACGTCCTCCCCCAAACGACCCAGACGCTTGTTATGCAAATTGGGCTGATTAGCAGCGCTCTCGGTGTCTTTGGAAACCTGGTTTGCGCCTTGTTCGTCTTGTTGCTCTTCATGCCGCGGTTCGGCCATAGCGTGCTCCTTTCCTCGCTATGACCCACCTTAACGACGCAATCTTGCACAACCCTTGTGCGGACCTTGCAGATAACACCGCGCAAGCTTACGAAGCCAGGAACGATAAGCCTTCGCAAGCTGCATCAATTCACACCAAATCAGGTGGCATGTATGCAAAGGCCCACCTTCGCCAAAGGCTTGCGGATAGAACACAGCACGCCGACCGTCAAAAAGAACGCTCAGCGTTCGAACAGGTCCGAGCAGCAGCTCCATCGAAGCATGCATGACCAAGCAAATGCCAACGAGGCCCAAACTCGCACAAGAAGGGATTCGCGGGCATCCCTCAAACTCACCCCATGCTCCCTAGCTGCTATGAACCGATAGAGGAAGACCAGGAGGCCCCGTTCCCTTCCTAAAGCCGATGGGAAAGGAACGGTGCCTCCTTATTCGCACAAGCCAGGCTGGACGATCGCCGGCGGTCGATCTTTTATGGGCATTCACCGCCGCGATTCCTTATAGACGCTCAACGCCGCACGATCGCTTGCGAGCGGTCGCTATCGCTGTATCGCTTAGGCAACATCCGTGAACTCTGCAAGCGCTGCGATTAAAACAGGCTTTCCTGCGTGAACGCGTGGCAAAAGGACGCTCGATGAATCGGGCAAAGCCCATGGTCCTTGATGGCTTGGATATGCGCGGCGCTCGCATACCCTTTGTTGGACGAGAAATCATACTCGGGATACTGCCGGGCATACTCGCACATAAGCGCATCACGCTCGACCTTCGCCACAATGGATGCCGCAGCGATGGAAGCGCATTTCCCGTCGCCTTTCACCACGCTCACCTCTCGCGAGTCCATATGCAACGGATTGCCATCGAGCAGCACCGTATCGGGTTTCACACCAGCCGACTCCACTTCCGCAAGAGCAGCCCGAAACGCGCGCAGCAAGGATGCCGTCATCCCGTTGGCATCGATATCCTCAGGCGAAACGTATTGCACGGTCCAAACAAGTGCAACCTCTTTGATGCGACGCGCAATGGCCTCGCGCGATTCAGGTTTGACCTGCTTGGAATCATTGAGCCCCGGGATGCGCGGCTGGTCCGGCAGCACAACGGCGCCCACCGCCAACGGGCCCGCCAACGGGCCACGGCCAACCTCATCAAGACCGACCACCAAGCCTCCCTGGGCGATATCGTTTTGGAAGTCATACATCCCCTCCAAGCGCGCAGCTTCCAGAGCCTCAGCGGCAAGTCGCCTTCGAGCCGATTCGACAGCCGCACGAACCCCCTTGCGTGTATCCGCGACCAACGACCGCTCAAGAACGGCGAACTCAGCTGCATCAGCAGCTTGCAGCTTCGATTTGATCTCGGCAACCGTTGGACCCATGGTTTCCTCTCCTGTATGGGGTGGACGCATGACCGCCAGCGCCCCTGGTATAGAAACGGCCTATCTCGAAATCGCATTCGAAAACGCTCGATTTACCTCCAGCGCAAGTACTTAACGCCTCTGCAGGCGATTGCTTCAACAAGCCATCCGACCTCGCTCGAACCAGCACAGGCGCCAAACAAAGGCTGAAACGATAACCTCTCGGAGCTTTCCCGTTTCAACCAATAAAGCTGAATCCAATAGCGAGCAAAGAGCACGCGTTCTCGAATGAAAAAGAACCCCTCCTCCAATCGGATGAGGGGTTCTTGAAGTCGCAAATGCCGAATGTCGGCTTAGCGGAAGGACTTCTCCTTGATCTTGGCGGCCTTGCCCACCTTGTCGCGGAGGTAGTACAGCTTGGCGCGACGGACATCGCCCTTACGGGTGACCTCAATCTTGTCGATCTTCGGGGAATGCACCGGGAAGGTACGCTCAACACCGATGGAGAAGCTGATCTTACGGACGGTGAACGTCTCGCGAACACCATGACCGTGACGACGGATCACGTCGCCCTGGAACACCTGGATACGCTCACGGTTACCCTCGGTGATGCGATAGTGAACCTTGACGTTGTCGCCAACGTGGAATTCGGGGAGATCGGACTTGATCTGCTGCTGCTCGATTGCGCGAATGATATCCATTGCCTGTTCCTTCTTATATGTTCAGTAAAACCTTTACTTGTCACAAGACACGATTGGACAGTATACCGCCATTGCCCTTATCGTGCAAGTTTTTTGGTCCGCTAGCTGCGAATTCCTTCACAACTACCCGAGTTCGGCCAGCTGAGCCTCTACGCGGGCCAGCTGATCTTCGATCTCGGCAAGCTTGGCGCGGTCCTTCTCCACGATCTCAGGGGCAGCCTTTGCCAAGAAGCCCGGATTGGACAGCTTCTTGGAGAATTTGGCGGCATCGCCGGCCAGCTTCTTCTGCTCCTTGGCAAGACGGGTGCGCTCGGCATCGAAATCAACCATGCCGGTGAGCACGCTGTACACCTCGGCACCCTCGACCACCACAGCCGCGCTCTCGGCCGGCTTAGGCGCGCCAGCGGCAACCGTGAACTCGGACACACGAGCCATAACGGAGATTTGCGAGGAAAGCTCCTCGAGCACGGATACGTTCTCGGGCTGAGCGTTCACCACAACCGCAAGCTCCTGCTTGGGGCTGATGCCGTAGCGAGCACGCGTGGAGCGCACGGCGCCAACGACGCCGCACAGCATGCCGACCGCGCGCTCGGCGTCGGGATCGATCCAAGACGCAAGCGTCTCAGGCTCGGGCCAATCCGCAACCATAAGCGCCGGCTTCTCGCCCTCGGCCTTGGGGAGGTGCTCCCAGATAGCCTCGGTCACGAACGGCATGGCCGGGTGCAGCAAGCGAAGCGCATTGTCCAGCACGAACACCAGGTTGCGCTGCGTCTGCAGGCGCTCCTCGCCCTCAGCGCGCAGGCTGGCCTTGGAGAACTCGATATACCAGTCGCAGAACTCGTTCCAGAAGAAGTTGTGCAGTTCGCGCGCAACCTCGCCGAACTGATACGCGGACAGCCCCTCGGTGACAGCCTTGGACAGGCGGGCCAAGCGGCTGAAGATCCACGCATCAGCTTGGGTGCGGGCCACGGGCTCGCCAGGAGTGAAGCCCTCCAGGTTGCCGAGCACGAAACGGCTGGCGTTCCAGATCTTCGTGACGAACGAGCGAGCCTGCTCGGTACGCGGGCTGTCGATAAGCTCGCGGGTCTTCTTATCGATGTTGGCGTCGAAGCGAACGTCCTGGTTGTTGGTGACCAGCGTGAGCAGGTTGAAGCGCATGGCGTCGGCGCCGTACTTTTCAATAAGGTCCATGGGGTTGACGCCGTTGCCCTTGGACTTGGACATGCGGGTGCCGTCCTTGGCCAAGATGGTGGCGTATATGACCACGTCATGGAACGGAATCTCATCCAGGAAGTACGTAGAGGCCATGATCATGCGCGCAACCCACAGCGCGATGATGTCGCGGGCGGTGAACAGCGCGGCCGTGGGATGATGCCCCTTCAGAAGCTCCACGTTATCGGGCCAACCCTGCGTGGCGAAGGTCCACAGCTGGCTGGAGAACCAGGTGTCCAGAACGTCCTCGTCCTGGCGCACGTGATGGCCACCGCACTTCGGACACACATCGACGTCCTCCATGAGTGCATCTTCCCAACCGCAATCCTCGCAGTAGAACACGGGGATGCGATGGCCCCACCACAGCTGGCGGGAGATGCACCAGTCCTTAAGGTTTTCCATCCAGGTAAGGTAGGACTGCGTCCAGCGCTCGGGATGGAACTTGATGTTGCCGGAGGTGACGGCCTCGGTGGCCGGCCCCTTCAGCTTGTCGACGGCAACGAACCACTGCTCGGACAGCCACGGCTCCAATGCAGAGTCGCAACGATAGCAATGCATGACCGAGTGATGATGGTCCTCAACGTGATCGAGCAGGCCATGCTCCTCGAACCACGCCACCACGGCCTCGCGGCATTCCTCGCGGCTCATGCCGGTGAACTGGCCATAGCCTTCCACGACGTGCGCCGTCTCGTCGAAGATGTTGATCTTCTCCAAGCCGTGGCGCTCGCCCATGGCGAAGTCGTTGGGATCATGGGCGGGAGTGACCTTCACGAAACCGGAGCCGAAACCCGCATCGACGTAAAAATCGGAGAAAATGGGAATCTCGCGATCCATGATGGGCAGCATGACCTTCGCGCCCACGAACTTATCTTTGTCGTGGTCTTTCGGGGATACGGCAACGCCCGTGTCGCCCAGCATGGTTTCCGGACGGGTGGTTGCGACCACGATGTATTCCTGGCCGTCGATAGGCTCGACCAGCGGGTAGCGCAGATGCCACAGGTGGCCGTCTTCCTCTTTGTACTCGGCCTCATCATCGGCGATGGCCGTGGTGCAATGCGGGCACCAGTTCACGATGCGCTTGCCGCGGTAAATCAGATCGTCGTGATACCAATCGCAGAACACCTTGCGCACGCCCTTGGCGTAATCATCGTCCATGGTGAAGTGCGGATCGGAGAAATCAACGGAGCAGCCCATGCGTTTGACCTGCTCGACGATGAATCCGCCGTACTCGTTGGTCCAGTCCCAGCACGCATCGATGAACTTCTCGCGGCCGATCTCGCGACGCGAGATGCCCTCGGCGGCAAGCTTCTTGTCCACCTTGGTCTGCGTGGCGATGCCAGCGTGGTCCGTTCCCAGGATCCAGCGCGTGGAGCGGCCGCGCATGCGGTTGAAGCGCACGAAGGTGTCCTGGATGGTGTCATCCATAGCGTGGCCCATATGCAGCTTGCCCGTGACGTTCGGCGGCGGGATGGTCACCGTGCAATCACCGACGCCGGCGCTGCGACGGTAGTAGTCGCCCTCAAGCCACTTGTCCAGCATGCGCTGCTCAACGGCGGCGGTATCGTAGGTTTTCGGCATTTCTTCCATGTTAGACGCTCATCTCCGGTTGCTCGGGAATAGAAGCGATCACCGGGGTGGTCTCCCCCGTGATATCGGTGGCGCGAACCACCACCGTCGAAGCACCTTCGTGCTCCGGCAGGTCATACATAACGTTTTGCAGCACGCGCTCGCAGATGCTGCGCAGGCCGCGCGCACCCGTGCCATGCTCCAAAGCCTCGCGTGCGATGGCGCGAAGGGACTCGTCGGTAAACGTCAGCTCGGATTCCTCAAATTCGAACATGCGCTTGTACTGCTTGACCAACGCGTTCTTAGGCTCGGTCAGGATACGCACCAGATCGTCCTCGGAAAGCTCGGACAAGCTGGTGACGACCGGGATGCGGCCGACGAATTCGGGAATCATGCCGAACTTGTTCAGGTCCTCGGGCAGAACCTGCGCCAGCAACGCGGCATCGGCGTGCTTTTTCGACTCGGGCATATCGGCATTGAAGCCCAAGCCCGACTTGCCGACGCGCTCGGCGATGATATCCGCCAAGCCGACGAACGCACCACCCAGAATAAACAGGATGTTGGTCGTGTCGATATGGATAAGCTCCTGCTGAGGATGCTTGCGACCGCCCTGCGGCGGCACGGATGCCTCGGTGCCCTCGACGATCTTGAGCAGCGCCTGCTGAACGCCTTCGCCGGACACATCGCGCGTGATGGAAAGGTTCTCGGCCTTACGGGCCACCTTGTCGATCTCGTCGATGTAGATGATGCCGATCTCGGCTCGCTCGATGTTGAAATCGGCGGCCGTGATGAGCTTGAGCAGGATGTTCTCGACATCCTCGCCGACATAGCCGGCCTCGGTGAGCGTGGTCGCATCCGCGATGGCGAACGGAACCTGCAGCGTACGGGCGAGCGTTTGGGCCAGCAGCGTTTTGCCGGAGCCCGTAGGCCCGAGCAGCATGATGTTCGATTTCGCGAGCTCGACATCGCCTTCCTTGGCCTGCTCGCCAAGGCTGATGCGCTTGTAATGGTTATACACCGCAACGGACAAGGCACGCTTAGCGGCCTCCTGCCCCACCACATGCTCGGACAGCTCGGCATACAGCTCATGAGGCGTAGGAAGCTGCGAGAGCACGAGCTCGGGGCTAGGCGCCGCGGCTTGTTCCATATGAGCCTCCACAACGCTGTCGCTGCCGGCTTCGCCCATGGCAGGCACCTGCAAACCAAGGTCGCGCATCATAGCGTCGGCGCATACGGAGATGCACTCATCGCAGATATAGATGCCGTTGGGGCCCGAGATCATGGCCGCAACCTGATGCGGATGCTTGCCGCAAAATGCGCACACGATATCCTTAGGGTCCTTGCCCGCATATTGATCGTCGTGTCTATCGTTCATCGAGATTATCGTTCCTATTCAGATTTGGCCATTGCCGCACGGGACGTGACGATACGGTCGACAAGGCCGTACTCGAGAGCCTGCTCGGCGGTCATGTAATTGTCGCGTTCGGTGTCGCGCTGGATGGTGTCCAGAGACTGACCGGTGTTATCGGCCAGAATCTTGTTCAGGCGCTGGCGGGTTTTCAGCATGAAGTCTGCCACGATAGCGATCTCGGTCTGCTGACCCTGAGCACCGCCGGAAGGCTGATGGATGAGCACCATGGAATTGGGCAGGCACAGACGCTTGCCCTTCGCGCCGTTGGACAGCAGCACGGCAGCCATCGACGCGCACTCGCCCAAGCAGATGGTGGAAACGTCGCACTTGATGAAGTTCATGGTATCAAGGATGCCCAGACCAGCGGTCACGCTACCGCCCGGGGAGTTGATGTAGAGGCTGATGTCCTTTTCAGGATCGGCCGACTCCAGATGAAGCAGCTGCGCGACCACGGAGTTGGCCACCTGGTCGTCGATCTGCTCGCCCAAGAAGATGATGCGCTCGTTGAGCAGGCGGGAATAGATATCGTAGCTGCGCTCGCCACGCGGCGACTGCTCCACAACGTAGGGGATCAGAGCAGAATGGGGGTTGAAACTCATGTAAGCCTCGCTTCTCTTGAAAAGCCGCCGCAGCGGCCAAAAGGTTTGATAGCTATAGTGCGGCAACATGGCCGCGCGCGCAAGCGCTATGACGCATTCATGGAGTAACCACAGCCCGCCCAGGCATGCGCACGATCACGCGCGCACCTCCTGGGCGGGCTGAAAATGGCTGACAGCTTGTGCTATTCGGCGTCGTCGGCCTTAGCGGCCTTCTTAGCGGCCTTCTTGGCCGGCTTCTCATCGGCAGCCTTCGGCTGAACCTCGGTGACAACCGCCTTGTCCATCAAGTCCGTGATAGCCTTCGTGCGCAGCACGCCCTCGCGGACCATGTGCAGCTGGCCGTTCTTGCGCCAATCCTCTTCCAGGGCGGCCGGATCCTCGACGCCGGACTTCACGAACTCCATGGTGACGTCGGCATCGGAGACCTGCATGTCGAAATGACGGGCCCAAGCGTCCAGAGCCAGGTCCTGCTTGACGGTGTCGGCAGCCTGCAGCTTGATGTCGTCCTTGAAGTTCTCGGCCTTCATGCCCATCTGCTGCAGATAGGCGTCGAAGGACATGCCGGAAGCCTGCAGCTGCTGGAACAGCTCCTGCAGCAGGTTGGCCTCAGCGGCCTCGGCCATGGCGGCGGGCACCTCGACGTCCATGCGCTCGATGAGCTTGTTCAGGCAAGCGCGCTCCTTCAGGCCCGGCAGCATGGACTTCTTCTGCGCGGTCAGGCTCTCGGCCAGACGGGTGCGCAGGTCCTCGACGTTCTCGAAGCCCAGGGTCTCCTTGACCCACTCGTCGGTGACCTCGGGGAGGATCTTCTTGCGGACGGCCTTGACCTCGACGTCGAAGTGGATCTTCTCGGTCTTGTCCTTAAGCGCGCGCAGCAGCACGGGCGGGTTGGCCGGCATGTCCAGATCGAACTCGGCGGTCTGGCCCTTCTTCAGGCCCACCAGCTTCTCCTCGAACTCCTCGGGCAGAAGGCCGGCGCCCATGGTGTAGGGGCGCTCCTCGGTGGACAGGCTCTCGATGGCCTCGCCCTTGTCGTCGGTGCACTTCATGGCGATGGTCAGCTCGGAGTTGACCTTGACCTTGGTGTTGGCCGGAGCGTCCTTGAAGGTGAAGTAATGCTCGCGGAAGTGCTCGATCTGATCCTCGATCTCCTCATCGGTGGCCTCTTCGCCGGGAAGCTCGATCTCGACGGGCTCGTAGCTGTCCAGCTCGACCTCGGGCTTGCACTCGATGGTGAAGGTGTAGGAGTACTCCTTGCCGTCCTCGACCAGGCCGGGCTCCTCAGCGAACTCAGGCTTGCTGATCGGGAACAGGCCCTTTTCGTCGATGGCGATGGGGGAAAGGCCGTTCACCACTTCGTCGGCGACGGAGGCGCGGACGGCGTCCTTGCCCAGCGCGTTATCGATAATGGGGCGCGGGGCCTTGCCCTTGCGGAACCCAGGGAAGTTGTACTTGTTAGCGAATTCCTTATACGTATTCTTGATACGGGCGTCGACGTCCTTGGCATCGAGGGTGATGGTCACCTTCGCGCGGTTGCCCTCAAGAGCCTCAACTTTAGTTTCCACGTAGCTATCCTCCATCGTTACTTGCTCATAGGTGCTATAGCGCACCGACCTGTTATTATGGCACATTCCACCCGTTCGATAAAGCTGAGGTCCCGCGTTCACGAACGAACCACGGAAACGCAAGGAGCGGCGCGCAATGGGACGCGCGAAAAGCACCGCGCCGCTTGCCACATTTGCCTACCAAAACGAACCTGTTCAGGGTATCATAACTATGTCTGAAAACGCACACTCAACGCACCAGAGGAAATCATCATGGCTTCCATCGAATTGAACATCCTGCAAGAGCGGGAACTTGGCCGCTTGCTTGATTACGAACGCGCAACCTGCACCGTTGACGGCGAGCTGGTCTATCGCTGCGCATTCCCGTTGCGCCCCGACGACGATCTGCAACGCGAGCTTATCGAGCGAGGCGCGCTTGCCAAGCGCCCGAACGATCGCCGAGGCACCGTGGTAGCCATCACCACCGACGGATACTCCTACTTCCCCGCAAAGCGCAAGGAGCAGGAGGAGCGCAACCGCGACAAGCATCATGACACCCGACTTGTGGGGCTTTCGGCCTGCTTCGCAGCTGCATGCGTCATCATCGGCTTTTTGCTGGGCAGGTTCGTGGGATAGCACGCAACCTCTTCTTCCATAGACGATCAAAGGGCGCCCAGGCGCCCTTTTTCGTTGTCCCGCATCGTAAACCGATCCGGCAAAGCGAACGTCGAGGACAGCCCGTCCGAACATGAATCTGCTTGGTCCCACGCTTTCGCGGACGTTTCGGACCTTGAAGGTTCGCAGCATCCGTCAAGACGGCAAGTTGCCCGCAAGACCGCAAAACCCGTATAAGGCCGCTCCGAGCTTCAAGCTCTTCACGCAAGGCGCATCCAAACGGCAAACCGTCTCCAATCGCAAAGAAGGGGCGCAAACGCGCCCCTTCGGAACATGCCAGGATGCTTGATCTCAGATTGCAGTTTCAACCTTATGCATCTGCACCGGGCTTGAAATCGCGACCCTCGCGACGCCACTGCATGTACTCGGCGGAAGCCGCGAACAGCACGTCGGTGGAGGAGTTGATGGCCGTCTCCACGGAGTCCTGGATAACGCCGATCACAAAGCCGATGCCGACGACCTGCATGGCGATATCGTTGCCGATGCCGAACAGGCTGCAGGCCAGCGGGATGAGCAGCAGGCTGCCACCGGCAACGCCGGAAGCGCCGCAAGCGGATACGGCGGAAAGCGCGCCAAGGATGACCGCGGTGCCGAAGCCGACCTGGATGCCCATGGTATGCGCAGCCATCATCGCCATAAGGGAGATGGTGACGGCAGCGCCGCCCATGTTGATGGTGGCGCCCAAGGGAATGGACACGGAGTAATTGTCCTTGTTCAGGCCCAGCTTCTTGCACAGCTCCATGTTCACGGGGATGTTAGCTGCGGAGCTGCGGGTGAAGAATGCCGTGACGCCGGAATCCTTCGTGCAACGCCACACCAGCGGATAGGGGTTCTTGCGGAAGCACGCGAACGCCAAAAGCGGGTTGGTCACGAAAGCAACCACGGCCATGGCGGCGAGGAGCACCAACAGAAGCTGACCGTACTCGGTGAAGATCTCAAGACCGTTGGTGCTGACCGAGGTGTACACCAAGCCCAGGATGCCGAACGGAGCCAGAGAGATGATCCAACGCACAACCTGGGAAACCGCATCGGAGATAGCGGCGAAAACGTCCTTCACGCCGTCTTTGGCGTGACGCAGAGCGATACCGAGGAGCACGGCCCAAGCAAGAATGCCAAGGTAGTTGGCATTGGTCAGGGCATCAACGGGATTGGATGCGATGGACAGCAGAAGCTTGGTGAACACCGATCCGATATCGGAAGGAGCCGCAGAGGTATCCTGTGCGGCAGCCAGGGTAAGCTCCACAGGGAACAGGGAGCTCATCAAAACGGCGACGAACGCCGCGATGAACGTAGCAGCCAAATACAAGATCACGACCACCTTCATGGCACCGGCGCCCTTCGCATTGGCGAGCGCGCTGATGACCAAGAAGAACACCAGGATGGGGGCCACGCCTTTCAGCGCGGAGACGAACAGCGTGCCGAACATCTCGAGCACGTCGTTACCCGGCCAAAACACACCCAGCACGGCACCGATGACCAGGCCGACCAAGATGCGCTTGATCAGGCTGATGTCGTTCCATTTCCGCCCGATCGCCTTCAAAGTTTCCATACCAACCGTTCCTTCCCGCCTGCTTCCCCGCAAAAGAGAATGCAAGCTTCAGCATAAAGCAGCTGAGGGGAGCATGCATGCGTGCATGCTCCCCTCAAATGGTGCGGGCGAAAGGACTTGAACCTTCACGGGGGTTGCCCACCAGAACCTAAATCTGGCGCGTCTGCCAATTCCGCCACGCCCGCACGCCCATCTGCGCGATTTTGCGCCTAGCAATCATAGCAAAACCACGGGCTTGCGCGAGGGTCGATCAGCGGGTTATCGCCCTAAACGGCGGATTTAACCGGATAGAAACACGTAATGCGCCGAATAATGCGATGCATCACGGAAAACGAAAGCCTATTCTTCCAGCACGGCGAAATAGTCATTGCCGCGCTTCTCAACCTTGATATCGGCTAAAGATGCGATGTACTGCCTCATTTGAGCGAACCCGTGGTCGCGAACCTTAAACGACTTGAATGCGCTTCGCACAAGCTTGGACAGGTCCGCAACGCCGACCCCGTCGACACCCGCGTCGCGCACGGCATCGAAGATGAGCTGCTCGGGCGTCTGTCCCTGTGCCTGCTCCGGCCGTTGAGCGCGCGAAGGCTTACGGCGCTTGCGAGCCGATTTGGAGCCCCGAGCCTCGGGTTGAAGCGCGACCCCTTCCCCATCCTCTTGTGCGGCAGATGCTTCGTCGGAGGCGGGCACGCGGTCGTCTTCGGAGGAGTCAGCCGATACGGCCGCAGGCTGCGCCCCATCGGGGGCTTCAACGGCAGCTGCATCAACAGACGCCGCCCCATCACGGGACGCGTCATCTGTCCGGTCGCGCTGGCCGCGCCCTTTCGCTCCTGCCTCCTCAGACGAGACAGCCTCTTCGACCTCGATCCCATCGGTCGATACAGACTCGGCTTTATCCGATTCGCCGCCGAGGGCTTGCATCCGGTCGTCAGCGCTGCCGGCTTTCGAGCGGGACCTGCGGGATCGAGACCTGCGAGACCGACGCGGCTTATCGCCTTCTTGCGTTTCGGACGCGCCATCCTGCGAATCGACGGCGTTGTCGTCGGGTCGGCTTTCGGAATCAGCGGGAACCGCCGATCCCGTTCGCCCGTCGTCGACAGATTGGCCGCCAACGGATGCCGTGGAGCTTTCCGTCAGCTCCACCATCACGCTATTGCCATCCTTGGTGACCTGGACGCTAGAGAACTCACCGAGCAGCTTCGTAAGCTGGTTGGTACCGTAGCTGCGCACATCAAAGTCGGGATAGCGTTTGAGAAGACGGCTGCCGACCTCACCAAGGCCCGTAGCCTTACCGTTATTCTGGTTGTCCGTTACGATATCGGCGACGGCGCGCTCGACCTGCTCGACGCTCGGGCCGCTACCCTGCCCCGCAGCCGAAGCTGCCTGGCCCCGATGCCCGCGCCGGGACGCTTTGCCGCCTTCGCCCACAAGCAGCTCAAGCGTGGTGAAGATATCGCACGCCTTGCGAAACGGAACGGGCGTCTTCTTCTCCCCCATGCCGATGACGGTCAGGCCGCTTTCGCGGATGCGGCTTGCAAGACGCGTGAAATCGCTATCGCTCGAAACGATGCAAAACCCCTCTACCGATCCGGTATACATGATGTCCATAGCGTCGATGATCATGGCAGAATCGGTAGCGTTTTTGCCCGTGGTGTAGCTAAATTGCTGAATGGGCGTGATCGAGTTCTCAAGTAGAGCATCTTTCCATTTCGCATGCAACGTGCTCGTCCAGTCGCCATAAATACGCTTATAGGTGATTGTGCCGTATTTCGATAGCTCGTCGGTGATCGGTTTGATGTACTTCGCAGAAACGTTATCCGCATCGATGATGAGCGCGAATCGTTTCTCAGATGATTTGGAATCCAATATGTCTCCTTTTGGGAATCTGCTCCCGTGGGCATGATGTGTCGTGCACATTGTACGACAGCACCGCAAGCCAGAACCGTCCCTAGGGGCCCGAAAGCACAATGCACGAAACAGAAAAAGCCTCGCATACGCGAGGCTTGAGTTCACATGGTGGACTGTCGGGGACTCGAACCCCGGACCTTGGGATTAAGAGTCCCCTGCTCTACCAACTAAGCTAACGGTCCAAGAAAACATATGTGAAAGTGCATCTTTGAAATGGTGGACCGTCGGGGACTCGAACCCCGGACCTTGGGATTAAGAGTCCCCT
>ERZ1034913.537-NODE-537-length-29818-cov-36.121661_pt1 | contig 29818 bp, 16 predicted proteins | sample MGYA00520697_ERZ1034913 | MGnify/ENA primary metagenome ERZ1034913 (study PRJEB33766, sample SAMN09781786) | gut metagenome | biome: gut microbiome | host: Homo sapiens | place: Madagascar | study: EMG produced TPA metagenomics assembly of the PRJNA485056 data...
TGCCTTTCTTGGCAAGGCGAGTAATAGCTTCACTCACTCCGTATGTACCAATGAGAATGGGATAACGTACCACATCCTCGCCCTGGCAGCACACTCTGGGTGAACGACCCGTCACGGTATAGATATCCTTACGCAGGTCTTCCGCGGCTCTTTTCACACCTTGTTTTTCGTGAGCATCCATGCAGATAGCAGACATCTGAGAGGCTGTGGAAATAGGAAATGCTCCCCCTTGCTGTCGGAAGCTGATAAAAGAATCAGCCATTGCAGTGAGGGCGAACATCACAAAGCAACATGCCAAGAGATGCCTTGACCATGGGAAGTTAATCTTCATTTGAAATTTCATGCTGTAATTTTATTGTATATTTAGAGATATGATGACAAATAGAGAAGAAGGCTTCCTCATCTTCTCCGAAGGCTAGTGAAAGCCATGAGGTGAGGATGAAGAAGCCTTCATGTTATACGGCAAAACTACTTATTTAAAAAGAAGTAAAAATTCTGCCATTCATTACTTATTATTAATAACCTTAACTACCTTACCATTCTGGAGCTTCTTGATGACAAGACCCTTAGCGTTAGCATTCACCTTGGCACCAGCAGCATTATAGGTAGCAGCAACCTTGTTGTTATCAGCAGCCTGAATATCCTTAATGCCTGTAGGATCATTAGAACCCTTGTAAAGGTAAATACCATCTATCTGAAGAGCACCACTCCATCCAGCCTTGATGGTTACCAAGTGAGCGAAGTCATCTACAGTAGACTCCTGATCAGGAACGGTACGGATCAAATCTTTCTTCAAATCAATGATAATAGAACCCTCATCATCAAATTTCTTATTTTCAATGGCAATCATACCACCATTAGCCTGCTGACCACCTGCTACAGTTCTATTGAACATAATACGAGGGGCACCACCAGAGCCCAAGATCTCCATCTTTGAATACTCAGACAAATCTGCATAAATGGTCTCTGCCACTGTACTTGTACCGCACAGCACGGTACCACCTTCATAAGCTTCACCAGTGCCAATCTTCCAATCCATATAGCACTTCTCCTCTGTAGGCTGAGCATCCTTGCCTGTACCGTCCCAAACATGGAACATATCCTTAGTCAACTCAACTGGCTCCTCTTCATCCTGAGCAGAAGCAGTACCAAAACCTGCAAACAAAGCAATGGCAACCATTGCCCAATTCTTCATTGTTGTTTTCATAATTGTAAAATTTTAAAATTGTTTTATAATAACTAATTATTTATAGATTTTCTCCGTATAAGTTTTGCCGCTACGAAGATAAACTTTCTTGATATTGATGCCCTGCTTGGCAGCAGAGAGGCGCATACCTTGCAAATCGTAATACTCTACGTGGTCTATCACGTCATCATGGGTTGTGATGCCCTGGATTCCAGTCAAAGCACCCTGATAGTTCAAGCGGACACAATCGAGCACCGCACTTCCACCACTTACGTAATTGACGGTCATATTGCCCTTCACATCAGTAATGTCGATGTCAAACTCATAGTCTGCCCAATCCTTGTTGCCCACATTGGTCTGAGGCAAGGTAATCTGCTTGGTGGCATTGCCACAGATAACCTCAAGCACAGTAGCAGCAGTGTTAGCCTGATAACGGATGGTTGCCTTGTAGTTGCCAGCCTTAGATACTGGGATATAACCACGGATGGAAGCCTTCTTGTTGGTACCCATATTCAAGCATCCCTGACCGTAATAGTTACGATAGTTTTGATACCACGCATTACCATGACAACCAGCCACATTCTTGTAATCGAAGTTCTCAAACTCATACTGCATCTCGCCCTCATATACAGCAGGTATAGCAGGTACCTCTATAACAGATGGAGTTACCTGAGAATCCTTCAGCTTTCCAGAAGTAGTACTTCCCATGCAGTTGATGGTCAACTCCAATGGACCATTATGCTTTACATAAACCGTAAACTGTGAGTTCTTCCACTCGCTCTTCACCGTGCTGGCAGAATGACTACCATTGTCCTTCCAAGAGAGGGTTGGCTCTGCTGTGGCACCCACTACAATGATGGTATCTACCTGCTGGGCATACTCTGGGAGTTTGGCATCATCAGACAAAGCAGGATTTCCCTGTGCATAGCGCTTGCCATCTTCCAAACGATAGTTTTGCATGTAGAGGCTCAACTTATCTGAGTTCTCACGCATAAATACCAATGAGTAAGGAGCCAAGTTCATCTTGATCTGGCGACAAGTGTTGTAAGCAGGTTTCAATGTACCCTTGGCACTACGCTTGGCTGCTGGGAAATCACGATAGAACGTCTGTCCATTCTTAGGAGTTGCGAGGTTCACATGCTTCTCGTCATACTGATAAGGGTTGTAGCAAACCCAAGCATTCTCATGACGTGCAGCATAGATATCACCCGTATATTCCTGCTTGAAAAGCTTGTTGAGATAAGCCTTCTTTTTGGTAACATTGTTCCATGTACTATTGCTGGCATACTCCTTAGCAGTAACAGCCACAGTCAATTTCTTAGCCTCATCATCCAAGAGGTCGTAAACTACAGGGATGGCAGGATAACGACCCGTGCTCTTCAGCCACCAACGGTTGTTGAGCGGAGCGTTCTCGGCATTCCACTGTGTACCGCCATAATCCTGCTCATTACGATAAACTCCATCATACAAGCCTTGAGGCGAAACGTATGGTTCCATCTCGTTCGTACTTGAGTTAATATCTTTAGGAGTTACGTCATTCTTCACACAGATTTTGGTGCGTTCTATCACCTCTCTGCGGGTAGGAATACGGATAGTTCCATCAAGAATCTTGCGGAACATGTCGATGTTGATGTTCTTGAAATGAGGGAACCAACCCCAGTTGCGATGGGTATAACCATCAGCTGTCTTTGTGGTAGCTATCTCACGAGAGCCTTCCAAAGGGATGGTCTCAGGACCATCAATCACGGTCTCACCCGTCAAAGCCACATGTTCCAAGATAGGGATGGCACCACATGCCTTAGGAAAATCGTTGAAGTAGTTGGACAATGTCTTGTCTGGATTGTCAGGATCTGGAATACCATTACCATTTTCATCCAACTTGGTGGTCTCATCAAGCCATCCGCAGGCATCGAAACGGATGCCATACTGGCCAGCATAACCACCGAGATAAGCTCCCAGACAGTTGCTCTCTATATCGAAGAAACCATTCTTCATGGTGTACTTCTCGCAACAGATGAAATGATCCTTGTCTTCAGTCAAGAGGCGATTCATCTCGGCATTACGCTTCATGTAAGCCACAGGCATCATGTTGGCAGAATATACCGACTGGGTAAAGCTTACCACCAAATAGCCACCATACTGATGGCAAAGCTTCATAATCTTGGTAAAGAGGTCTAGACGAGTCAAGAATGATGGATTCGTAACCGTACCATTTTCACGCTTGCGGTCCTCTTCAAATCCCCAAAATTGCTCAGCAAAGTTCCATCCCAAGAAGTTAGGATACTCTTTGAAGTATCTCTCATAAATCTCCATATCATCATCGGCAAAGGCACTGCACGCACCACTGGCACACTGAATCATGGTCCATACACGATTCTCGGCACATACCTTCATCCAAGAGTCGCAAACCTTCTCACCATCAGGGCAGGTAGCCTCTGTAGCAGAAAGGGAAAGATTGAACACCACGTATGGCTTGATATCCTCAGGCACCAAGTCGATGATACGCTGAGGATCAGGATCGTTCCAAGTATCAATGTGGATAATCCACATCGGCTGAGATGGAGAGATTACGCGTCGCAGCGCAGGCCCATTATGAGCCTGAGACACTGCAACGGTAATGAAACTCAAAATTAAGATTAATAATTTCCTTACCATTCTGTTTGCTTGTTTTGAAGTCCATTAGCTACACCTATATAAGTAAGACGGCGATTGTAGTCTTTCCACAAACCTACATTCATGCCATTCTCGTTGAGAGAAGAGAAAGCCAAGCCATAACGCTGGGCTTCCGGTATCACCTCTTGATACTTACTTACCATATAAGTATAGAGGTCGGCCATACCCTTCATTTGCTCAGTGGTAACAGAAGAAAGGCTCAATGCGGTTCCACTGTCATCTGCCAAGAAAACATTCATGTCAGAAAGGCGAACCATCAAACCTGTATCCTTGAGCTTAGCGAGCAATTCATCGTATGCAGCCTTGGTATCAGCAAGTGTAGCTTCATTGTAAGGCAAATCTACCTTAGCCTCTACACCAGCTATCTGGGCACCTGCTTCATTCCACTGTTTAAGGAAATTAGCCAAAGCCTCCACCTTGGTTCCTCCATCACTACCAAGCAATCCACTCTCTGCATAGAACAACTTCACATTTGGATTCTTTTCGTGGATATGCTTACAGAGGTCTGCCACATAGTTTTGTCCTAAATAATCATTTGGATAGAATTCGCCATCCTCCGCACTACCCTCGGAAGACTTCAAGTCACCAAAGAGATCATCCAACAAATTGGCAGCAACCGTCCAAGTATTGATTTGGGTACCATAATGGTTGATGACAGAATCAGCATAAGCATACATAACCTTCTTAACATCGGCAGCTTTCTCTTCATCAGCACGTGGCACAAAATAACCAGGCTTGCTGTAATATGTAAAAACATCAATATTGTCAACATAAACTTGCTGAGGATAAGCACCCTGACCAATGACGATAGTGATATCTTTTGACTGAATCTCATCGGCACTAAATAACTCTGTAAGATCTACCTTAGAGAAATCAACACTCAGGGTTTCCCAAGTATTGGCAGCAGTAGGAGTGCCCAAATTCTTGATTTCCTTTGTCGTATCACCCACCTTGACACGTACCAATACGGGTTTCTTGGTGGTAGATGAATAGTAATCAAAAGTAAGGGTTTTCAAGTTACTCAGATCACATCCGTCTGGCAAAGTAACAGGAAATTCGATAAACTTGGTTCTCTGCTTATTAAAAAGAGACTTTCCTTTAGTTCCCGTTGGTTCTTCAGCCACCTTAGAATATTGGTCAGTTCCAAAAGTGGCACCAATCTCATCCTTCTCAAAGTCAAACACCAAATGGTTCTCGGCAGCAACACCATCTACCCAAGTATCCTTGGTAGCCTCAGCCACTACAGTCTTGTTGTAAGAGGCTGGCGAGAAGAGCACTCCTCCATAAAGACTCAATCCATTGTCTATAGCCTTTTTTACAACATCCTCAGCAGAAGAAACATCGATGGTGCCATCATCTGCTACATTGCTAGCATGAGAGAATGCATCTGTAAAATTCACCTCGTTAAAGTTGGCAAGCACTGTAGTATAAACCGTATTAGCAGCCTTCAAGTCGTCCACTCCAAGGTTGGCGCCCAACTTTATGTTAGCAGCATAACTCTTCAATACATCGTATGGACGAGTCAGCTCATCGAGAGCAACACTCTCGGGCTTTTCTGCCTCGCTGCTGGTGTTAAAATCATCAGCGCAACCAGTGAGCAGCATGGAAGCTGCTACACCGGTCAAGAGGATATTATGTATTCTTTTCATAATCTTGATTACATTTAAAATTGTTCTTACTTTTTAGGCTCGAAAGTCTTGAACTCGATGCCACGGTTGCGGACAACCATTGTATCTGTAGTTTCTATGGTACCCAAATCTGCACTCTTTACATTGTAATTCAAGTAAAGTGTGTTGCGTTTGAATTCACCCATAAGCTGGTCTTTCTTTACAAACTTACCAGAACCAGATACCTCAACACCATCGGTATTGGAAGAGATGGTGCAATCGTCGCCATTAAAAGTGAGCAGGAGGTTTACATCATGCGCCACGCCTGCAGCATCCTTGAAAGCCACGGTAACCTGCGACTTATTCAACCCCTTGGTGATAACCTTGATTACCTCAGCCTTCTCCACATACTGGAAATTGCGATGGGTCTCAGTGCCATTAATCACATCCTTGCCCTTGCGAAGATAAGTGGCTGTCCATGGATTTACAAACTTTACACGATAGAATGTCATATCCTTGCCAGACAAAATCTTGCTTACGCCCTCAGCCTTAGTCAACTTCACTGGAATCACATAACCACTCTCCCAACTCTTGGCATCCTCGAAGAAAGCGTCTGTCAACTTTACTTTCACACCACCCAACTGTTGACCAGCAGCGATGGTAAACTGGTTAGGATTCTGTACCTCATAATAGTTGGAAGGCATCACATCGATGGCAGCTCCATTAATCTTGTATCCGTCGCAAAGCGCTGGGTCTATGACATAATCCACCTTCACGTTATTGTTATTGCCATAGCCACCAGCCACGAATGCTTTGATGTTGACAATATGGTTGTTGTCATCGGTGAGGTCAGCTTCCTGATCCTCACCCAATTCCAAGATACGGTCAGAGCCTGAGTTGGAGAAATAAACTGCAGTTTCGCCATCATAGCCGAAATCTTTATCGCCACTTTCACAAGAAGTAGCCATCAACAAGGCCATAGCAGCAACGCCCATTGTATTTATTAATCTTAATGTTTTCATTTCGTTATTATTTTAAATCATTGGTTGTTTACTTCCACCCCTTGTTCTGTTCGAGATTAGAATATTTCAAAGTCTCTGAATAAGGAATATAACCATAGTTCATGTAACTCTCAAACTTGCGCTCTTCCACGTTTGGCAAGATGGTGTATGTTCCACCATTCCAATCGATACCCTTGACTGCGGTAAGCTTATCCAGCTGATTCCAGCGGCGCAAGTCCCAGAAGCGGAAGCCCTCAAAACAAAGTTCCAATCGGCGCTCGTTGCGAATCAACTCTCTCATCTTAGCCTGGTCTCCTGCACACTCATCAAGATAGGTATCATCGGTGATGCCTGCACGATGACGGATAGCCTTGATAACATCGTAGGCAGAATAAGCATGAGAGCCAGAAGCCTTAGGTCCCCAAGCCTCATTGGCAGCCTCAGCATAATCGAGGAAGAACTCTGTGTAGCGAGCCTTGCAATCATACTTCACCACTGTTGACTGAGAGGAAGGATTACAGTTGGCTGACATTCGGAGCAGCTTCTTCATATAGTAGCCTGTACGGGTAGAAGCATCACGGCGACCGATACCATCATCTCCAGCAGAACTTCCTGTATTGATGACTGCGTTGGCAGGTCCCTCGGTAGCTCCATTATAAATGATATACATAGCCAAACGAGGATCACGGTTAGCGTATGGATTGGATGCATCATACTCACTGCGAGCATCTGTGATAGGATAACCATTGGCAGCAGGGAATGCATCCACCAAATTCTGAGTTGGGTTGGTGCGTCCCTTTCCGTAGAGAGATGGAGGATAATTGTTTGACTCATCATCGATTTCCTTATCATTCTTTGTACTACGCCAGATGATTTCAGGAGGATTAGAACCATTCTTCAATCCACTCATCTCTGCATCGTTGTCATAATAGGTCAAACCCGTTGAAGGCAAACCTGCAGGACCACCCACATAGTCGATAATCTCGGCTGCTGCATCGGCAGCCTGTGCCCATGTCACGTTGTTCTGAGAAGCATCCTGGAATGCAGGGCTGGCTGCGAGCAACAAAGTGCGAGCCTTGATGGCACGGAGAATCAAGCCATTGATCAACTGGCGTGCATTCTCACCCATCACCTTATTATATATACCCACCTTAGCATCTTTTTCAGAAGTAATCTCGGGTATATTCAAAATGTCGTCATACTTGGTTGGAACTTGGGCATCGCTTGTCAATGGCTCATAAACCATTGGGAGCAACTTGTCTGCCTCTTCTATGTTCTTCAAGATAAAGTCAACCTGCTCCTGGAATGTCTTACGAGGCTGATTGAAATCATCATTGGTTCCTACATAGCCATCAAACAACTGAGAACCGAGCAACTTGCCGCTGTTATCATAGCCGGCATGAGCACGGAGCAGATAGTAAGCATGGGTGGCAAGCAGTCCATAAGCTTCACCTGTGAGACGACGCTGCTTCAACTGATTTTCGTAGGGATTCTTCAAAAACTCTGTCTTTGCCACATTAGAGTTGAGGAAGATATACAAGTATTGCATGGAAGAGAGGTCGTTGTTCCAACGTCCAGTTGGGTCCCAGCTCTGAACGGTCCAAGAACCAGTGGCATACTTAGACCAATTGGCTCCCTTCTCGTTGGTAACGGCATCATCAGTAGCCACATCAGTACCTGTGCCCTTCTCGTAATTTGGCAAGTTACGATAAGCGGTAAGCACAAATCCCTCCGACATGATAGGATCATTCTCCATGTCTTTAATATCCTTCATGTTCTCTGGAGCAGGAGTGAAGACATCATCACATGCCGTCAGCAATGCCGCAGAGGCCAATATCGTGATTATATTTCTTAGTTTCATCATTGTTACGTTGTCTTATTGTTCTATATCTAAGAAGTTATTTTTTCTCAACAGTCTTTAGAACTTCATCTTCAAACCGATGTTGTAGAAGCGACAATATGGAGCTCCATAACTGGTATCCATATACTTGTGGTGCTTGCTGATGGTGAGAAGGCTCTCGCCCAAGAAGTAAACACTCATGCCTTTTACAACCTTGTTTTCAAACCAACTAGATGGCATATCATACGTAAGCTGCACCTTGTTGAGGTTGAAGCGATCGGTACTGTAAATCCAGAAAGTGGAATTACGGAAATTATTGGTATTGTCCTTGGCTGTCAAGCGTGGATAAGTAGCAGTTGCAGCTGTCTCTGGAGTCCAGCGACCACGTACCACGGATGTGTACTTGGACTGATTATAAATCCAGTCATTGTTCATCATCGCCTTGGCCCCCATCTGACCGGTACCAGCTACAAAGAGCGTAAACTGCTTCCAGTTCAAGGTAAGGTTCACACCATAGATGAATGGACAAGCACTATAGCCCCACTTACCTAATACAGTCTGGTCGTTGCTATCAATCTTTCCATCGCCATTAATATCCTTGTACTTCAAGTCTCCAGCCTTGATTTCGCCGAAGGTATGGTTTGGCACAAAGTTAGGGTCATCTTGGCTCAGGTTAGCCTTCATGTTATCAACATCTTCCTGAGTAAAGAACCCTTCGCAAACATAACCACGCATCACATCGAGAGCTTGTCCCTGCGCATTCATGTAAGCATATTCATTCACCTCTTCACGCTTATTAGCCTTACTGCTGAACACCATACCCGTCAAACCAAGCTGTGCATTCACCTTACCAATCTCCTTCTTCAAGTTTACGGCAAAGTCGAAGCCCTGACGCATATCCTCGTTGTAGTTCAAAGATGTAATAAACGAGCCATCTCCACTCAACCAGGAAGGATAGATGGTAGCTGTACCAGCTGTGAGCAAACCAGATGTCAACTGATGGAAATAGTTCATATCGACACTTACCATGCCACCCAAGAGCGATGCATCCAAACCGATACGCCATTCCTTACGCTTCACGAAATCGAGTTGCTCATTGCTTCCACGCTCAGAAAGTGTGGTATTAGTTCCGTTACCACCACCTTCATTCCAGGTGTAGTAACCACCCTTCACATTATAGTATCCCTGGTAGAGATAATAATCAGAGATGTCGATATCCTGATTCAATACAGAGTAAGAAGCATTAATCTTCAAATCATCAAAACATGGGAGTGCGTCCTTAAACCACTTTTCCTGACCGATTCTCCAACCCAAGGTTGCAGATGGAGAGAGCGCATTGCGATGACCTTCTGCTAACTTGGCTGAATGAACCAAGGCTCCGCCAAACTCAGCATAGTACTTATGGTCATAATTGTAAGCAGCTCGCAAACCCAAATTCACATTTGTGGTACGATGATATGCTGAATTACCATGACCAGAATCGGCTGAATTCTGCTTTGAATAGCCCCATCCTGCCAAGGTAGCATCTACATTGTGCAGCTTGCCAAAGGTGTTCTTATAATCAAACTGAGCACGGAAGGTGGTATTTTGGAAATAGGAAGTGGCACCCACATACTCATTGGTACTACTGGATTCCTTGCCATATTTCTTTAAGTCAATTATCATATCTTGACCATTCACGTTAGCCCAAGTTGGCTCGTAAACGGCATAGGACAACTTATATGCCTCGGAGTAATTGTTCCAATAGTCGATACTGAAAGCGGTCTCAAAGCTCAAACCTTTTACCCACTGGTCGAAGTCGGCCTTCACACCCACATCGAAGGTAAAGGTGCGGCTATGGTTTTTCACATAACCTGCAGCCAACATGTCGCCAAAAGCAGTAGACTGGTTTTCGCTATTACCTCCCAAGAGATACTGCCCGTCCAATACATGGAACTTAGAGCCATTAATCATCTGCTCCAAACTACTATTGTTGTGGTCCATCATAGAGATAGGCAACAAGCCAGAATACCAGTTAGGGCGAACGCTTTTGGCAACAGACCAATAATCCTCAGGACGGCCTCTATAGTTGTCAGAAATGTTGATTCCTACATTGATGTAAGCTCCCAGCCAATCTGTGATGGTGGCATCAATGTTGGAACGAACACGGAAATCCATGTCCTTATCCTTTTTCTTCTCGCCATACTTCACCAGGCTATTATTATAAACCATGCCCAAGTTGGCATAGTATCTCGCAAACTTACTGCCACCCTTCACCTCCATCGTTGCATCGGTACGGTTATAGAACTTGCGAAGATAATCGCTACTATAGAAGTCCATATCAGGATAACGATAAGGATTAACACCTGCAGCAGTATTATAAATCTGTTCTTGCGAATACTTCAATGGCTGTGTAGGGTCATCATTACGCAATGCTTCATTGTAGAGCGTCATATACTCCGCAGCACCCAAGTACTCTGGGTAAGCCTTAGGGGTATAGATACCCGTATTCACGGTAGCATCGATGCTCAAAGGCTGAATCTTACCACGCTTGGTGGTAATCAGAATAACACCCTTGGCAGCCTTGGAACCATAAAGAACTACAGCCGAAGCACCCTTAAGAACAGTAACTTTCTCCACTTCTGTTGCATTGACGGTAGATGCATCACGAGGAGCACCATCCACCAAGACAAGTGCATCCTGTCCCCAAACATTACCATTATATCCGCTGACGAGCGACTGCAAATCGTTGAGACAATGGGCACTGTAGTCCTTCTTCAATAACTTCTCAACATTCACCTCGCTCACGCCACCCATCAGGTCGGTCTTTGCCACCTGACCGAAGGCTACCTTCACGGAGTCGTCAACCTCCTGGGCGTTTGCTACGCCACTGGCAACCAGCATAGAAGCTAGCGCCAATGACATTTTCTTGTTAAATATATTATGTTTCATCATAATTTTTCAGATAGTTTAATTATTCCCAACCAGGGTTCTGTCCAAACTCAGGATAAATCTTCACATCGTCTCTCAAGAATGGGAACCAATAGTGCTTTGAACTGAAGTTACGGGTAATAAGTGGTTCCTCCTTCAGGTTGAGCACATGGTTGTTCTTTGGATCATCGTAACGATCAGCATCTTTCTGATCGGCTGCTCGATCAAAATAGACAGCAGTCTTCTGGGTATAAGGAGCCTTGTCTATCAAGAGCCAACGACGGAGGTCAGTGAACCGATGTCCCTCGAAAGCCAACTCCACGGCACGCTCACGACGAAGCTCGCTCATAAATCCATCCAAAGTCTTGGTATATTCATCGGCAACATTATCTACATGAGCACGATTACGAACGATGTTCACTGCATCTACAGCAGAGAGATTGAAAATCTTGCTAGAAGCCTTGCAATCGCCATATCCTTCTGCCACGGACTCGGCATACATCAAATATACATCTGCCAAACGAATCATACTCAGCAAAACGCGAATATACTTGGCACGCTCACCACCATCATCAAATTTGTTGCGGTATGGATCGCAAAACTTCTTCAATAAATACCCCGTAAAGCAATCCTTAGATGGAGTAGACGTGCGGTAAGTACCACCTGTGTAGAGAGACGCATATTGCACATCAGGATCTTGACCTGCAGACTTCACACACTTGACACCATCATAGATGAAGAGTTCATAGAAACGAGGGTCTCTGTTCTTGAATGGGTGTTCAGGGTCGTAACCACTATCAGCATCTTTCTTGGTAATATCCTTGATTGGCTTACCATTTGCCATACCGAAATAATCTACGTAGTTAGCTGTAGGATATACCTTGATACCACCAGCAATCAAGCAAGTAGGACGATAGTCTGTAACCTGGTTCCACACCCAGCTGGTATTACTTGAATTCTCATAGAAGATAGCCTCTTTCTCTCCTGGCAATTTCTCACCCTGATCGTAAGCATAGAAGATATTCATATAGTTCTCTAAGGTTGAAAGCTCATATTTCTGACTTTCCTTATTGAGCTTCAGGGCTTCTCCAAATGCCTCGGCTGCCTTCTGGCAGTACTCCTTATTATAATTGTTCACATGGGTGTAATCTGGATTTTCGCCACTTACCTCATTCATCAAAGGTGAACCTGCCCACAAATAGTTCTTACCCAAGAAGCTGAGGGCAGCAATTTTGGTAGGACGGAACTTGTTTTTACCCAAAGTCTCCTTACCTACAGAGGTTTTGTCCCAATCAACAGGCAAGAGTTCTGCCGCCTTCTTGAAATCCTCACCTGCCTTGTCGGCACACGCTTGGTAAGTCAAACGTGGATAGTTGAACGTTGCATCAGAAGGTATCAGGAAGTCAATGTATGGGATTCCTCCCCAATATTGCATAATCTCGAAGTGGAAGAAGGCACGGAAGAAATAGAGCTGACCTGCTACCAGATTTTTCTCCTCCTGAGTGGCATCTGTCATCTTATCTAAGTTAGCCAAGCCCAAGTTTACCTTATAGATACCGTACCAGCACATTCCCCAGAGGCATCCCTTATCATCTCGCTTCACATCGGTAGTACCAGGATGCCCCTTGTGGAATGGAGAATACTGCACCTCATCCCATGCCCAATAGTTGCCTTGGTCGATGGCATTGCTGAGCATACGAGTTTCTGATGGCTGCCAATACTCATCCTCACCATAGTTCCAACATCCATGATACCAAGAGGTAGAGGCAAGGCCTGGAATACAGTTGTATGCCTCCTCTAAGAATCCTTGGAAGTTAGTATAGTTCTTATATGGCTCTACAGGGTCGATATCACTACCAGGTGCTTTGTCCAAATAATCTGTACAGGATACAGATGTGAAAGCTACACCGGCAGCCAACAACAATGTATATATCTTTTTAAACTTTTTCATATCTACGATTCATTTAAAATGTAAGGTCGAAACCTAAGTTAAATCTGCGTACTGTTGGGTAAGCACCTACAGAAGCATTGCCGCTAAAGTTGTTCTCGCGGTCATCTGGCATGTTGGTCCAGAGGAGCAAGTTGTCACCGTTCAGATAAACACGAAGTGAATTCAAATGTATTCTCTTCACCCATGCACCACGGAAGGTGTAAGCAATCTCGGCATTCTTCAGACGGAGGTACGAGCCATCATACATATAACGTGTACCAGCATTACCATCATCCGCTACAGTTGTCCAACGTGGCAACGAGAGTGAGCCTCCTGTGGTTGGTGAATAATAAGAACCTTCCTTGAATGCAATGTGAGTTTCACGCTCGAAAGTTGGGAAGTTTACCTCACGAGTTACATCAGTTACTCCATAGAACTGAAGCGTGATGCTCAAGCCCTTCCACTCTGCACCAACCGTAGTACTGAAGGTATTGGCTGGAATAGAGGTATACTGATAAGGTGCTTTATCATCGGATGTAATCTGACCATCACCATTAAAATCGGAAATGATGTAGTCGCCCGTATATTTTTCTCCTTCATGACTACCCCATGTTGGCACAGCATAGAGGTCATCCCAGTTGCTGATGAAGCCATGATCTATGTAAGAGTGGTTCTGACCGATGGCGTAGCCTGCCTTTTTCAAGTAATCAGCCTTCAAAGGTGCATCATCGGCAAACTTCACTTTGTTCACGGCATGCGTCATATTGAAGTTGCCCCATGTACGCAAATTCTTGTTCCACACCTTGTTTACCTTCAAACTCAACTCATATCCATGAGCATCAACAGCACCCATATTGGCAACTGAGGCATCCATACCATAGTAAGTAGGAATGGCTCTATTATCCTTGGTCAGGAGCACGTCTGTTCGCTTATCCTTGAACAAATCGAAGGAACCGGTAATCAAACCTCCCAAGAAGCCAAAGTCGAAACCTAAGTTCTTCTTCTCTGAAGTTTCCCAATGTACGTTAGGGTTACCAATGCGAGACAACTGATAGATAGTATAAGGCGAATCATACCAGCCTGAACCTCCCAAATAGGTCTTGCCACCGTATGAGTACTGGTCGGAATAGAGGAATCGATCACCTGTTGAGTCATCACCGATACGACCCCAAGAAGCACGCACCTTGAACATATCCACATACTTCTTTACATTCTTCATGAATGGTTCCTCTGTAACGGTCCATCCTAAAGATGCAGATGGGAAGAACTTGAAGCGGTAATCTGGACCAAACTTCTCTGAACCATTGTAACAACCATTCAACTCCAACATATAACGCATGGCATAATTATAGGTGGCACGGAACACCCAGTCCTCACGATAGCGTTTAAACTCACTACCATAAGCAGACTCATTACGGTTGAATACTCCCATGGCACCCACCTCATGATTGCCAAACTTGCGGTTCCAATCCAATTGCGCCAAGTAGAAAAGACGGCGATAAGTAGATTTTACGTTTACTTCACCACCATTGGTAGTCCAAGCTACGGATTCATGGTAATCTTGTCCTTGGTCGTATGAAACTGAACCATCGTCAGGGTTAATCCATTTCAGCTGTGGATCCATATACTGGTCAGAAATACCTCTCTTCTCCTCTACCATCGTATTATCGAAAGAGAGTTTTGCTGTAAACTTCAGTCCCTTGGTCACAAAGTCAAGTTTCTGAGTCAAGATAAAGTCTGTAGTAATCTGAGTATTGGTACGGTTCTCCACACCACTTCGGGCAAGGCTCATCACAGAGTTAGGGCAGTCTGCCTTACGTGGAGCATAGTATCCATAAGTTCCGTCAGAATAAATAGGACGCATGGCATCTGGAGCCGCATGATATACCGAAGCCCAATAAGCACTGGAATCACTAGCCTTACTCTTACCCCATGGGAAATGGCGAACACCATTACTACCAAAAAGGTTAGTAGAGAACTGCGTGGTCTTGGTCAAGCTGTAGTCCAAGTTGGCACGCATATTGATACGGTTATAGCCGAAACCTGACTTATAACCACGTCCACTGGTAAAATCCTTAAACAAATCACCCTCATGAGCAAAGTCTACTGCTGCAAAATACTTCACGAGTTTGGTACCTCCCGAAACATCCACACTGGCATTGTAAGACATTGCAGTATTATTGAACAACTCCTTCTGCCAATCCACGTTAGGATAACGATCCCATTCCTCAGCATTGGCAGGGTTACGATACTTGTCAATAATAGCCATTGGCTTGTAAGAGCCCCATCCAGACTCATTGTTGATATTCAATTCACGTTCCACAACACGGTTGAGCAAGCGGAAAGTATCATAAGAATCATACTTCTCTGGTAACTTAGAAACCACCTTCATGGTAGCGTTCGCCTTGACATGAACAGCAGCCTTACCTTCCTTACCACGCTTGGTAGTAATCAAGATAACACCATTACCACCCTTCACACCATAAACCGCTGTGGCAGAAGCATCCTTCAATACGGAGATACTCTCTACTGAAGACAAGTCCACGGTATTCATAGCACGTTCCACACCATCTACAAGGACGAGAGGGTCATTGCTACCATTAATAGATGTTTGGGTACGAATGACTATCTTAGGGTCTTCCTCACCAGGCATACCCGTAGAAGAGAATGTAACCACACCTGGGAGGTTACCTGTCAATGCCTGACCAAGAGAGGTAACACCAGCGTGACGGTTCAACGTCTTGGCATCAGTTTGGGAGATAGAACCCACAACAGAGGCTTTCTTCTGCTGACCATAACCTACGACTACGACCTCACCGAGGGCATTGTCATCTGTCATGACTACCTTAAACTGTCTCTTCTTACCTACCTTCATAGTCTGAGGCTCCATACCTATGTAAGTAATCTCAATGGTAGCCTTCTCGGAAGGAACAGAAATCTGGAAGTTACCATCCATGTCGGAGATGACACCCGAGGTGGCATCTCCCTTCACTTTAACCGTAGCACCGATGAGCGGCTCACCAGTACCATCAGCAACATTACCCTTGATGAGAATCTTCTGAGCTTGCGCTCCTAGAGTACACATTGTCGTCAAGGCAAACAACATTGCTGTTCGTTTAAATGTTAGCGTTTGCTTTACCATGTTGTTTATTTTTGATTAAGTTTCATTTTCTAGGTACGACTGTAATAGTCGAAACACGGTTGCAAAATTACTTATTTTATGCTTAACCAGCTTTTCTACATGTTCCAAAAGGTTTGTTTCATGTTCCATGCATAACATTTATAAATATCTGATAATGAGCGTTTACACTTTACGTCGTTTCATGTAACATCATGTTTCAAATAACAAAGTATGTTAGGAAAAAACAAATAAACCTAAAATTTCAATATCTTCATTACCATTCTTCATCGGAGACCGAATAGATGGCGAGCTTAGTCACCTTCATCTGGTCTGTTTTAGACCGACGGAAGATGCCCAACTGGTATTCGCCCCAGCCACCCGTCACGGTGAAAGGAAGGGTGACATCACCATTCTCGGTGACCGTGGCATTGACGATTTCTTTCTTCGTACCCGTTTCCTTCACCAACTTAACAATAGCCTTCATACCGCTCACTCCCTTGATGTGGAAGCAAAGTTTGTATTTGCCATCAACCAACTGCAAGGAGTGATAAACATTCTGGTTGGCATCCGTCTTTTGATAATTGCCAAAGAGATAAGCAGTCGTTCCTGCATCCATCTTCCACCCATGGCGGGTTGGGGCATATTCTTCTGCCTCTATGTTTGGACGCCACTTGAGCGTAGTGTCACATGGAGAGTCTAACGTATATTGCTTGAAGAACTTCCAAATCGTCAGGGAAGAATTTCCATCTTCCGTGTTAGATGTGAAATCATTATGTCCCATGCCATCTACCTCATAGAATACCACAGGAAATCCGCCCTCTGTAGCCTGATAAACATTTTTATCATATTTTCCCTGCACGGTAGTTCTTACCGTTACAGGGTTAGCTCCATTGCGAGCCACCATATTATCAATGATAGTAGGAACCAGGGAATATTTCACGAATCCGTCTGCCTTGCCATGAATATGAATGAACGGTACAGGGCGTGAACCTACATGGTGCATGTGGAACTCATTGATAGGAAAGCCACTGATGGAACCAAAGGCTGCAAAGATGTCTGAGCAGAAGTTAGTGAGTGAATAAGTATTCATTCCTCCATTGGAGAAACCGCAGCAGTAGATTCTCTTCTTGTCCACTGTATATTCGGAGCCAACAGTCTCAACCAGGGAACGGATGAAATCAACATCTTCACTATACTCACCTGTAGCAGCCCATCCTGTAGCATCACCTCCAATTACGGGGAAGTTGCGGAGCAACCCCTGAGGGTAAACCACCACAAACTTCTCCTTGTCTGCGATGTTATGGAAGCGAGGTGACTTATCGGTCATCTTGCCTGTGGTGCCATGCATTGCAACCACCATAGGCGCATTCTCCGGACAGCCTTCTGGCACATAAAGCCAATACTGACGTTCCAAACCATTGACCATGATTGTCTGTGCGGCATCCACCTTGGTAAAGGTTTTGTTGGCAGCAAAAGAGATTGTCACCATGAGGATAGCCATCAGAGAGAGGAAGATTCTCTTCCAGTTAAGCATTCGATTTTCCATTGTTTCTTATTCAAAATATTGTTGTTTATTCTTCTGAATGCAAAATTACACCTATTATTACTAATAGGCATTCCTATTTGCACCAAAAGATTTTCTCCATGTTCCAAAGCCTTTACTAACAAGCGTTTTCTGCATATTAGACTAAGGAAATATTACAAGATACAAAATATACCAAACAAGAAAGGCGAAAAAAGGTGCGTATCACTACGCACCTTTTCCTATTTCATTTTTCTTACTATAAACCAATTTTTCAACAAATTGTTCGAACATGATTAAACTTTATTATATATACCTAAAACAAAAAAAACTACAAACCTATCTTTTCTGATGCAAAGGTACAACTTTGTTCCGAGAACAACATTTCTATATGTTCCGTTAACTTTGCTCTATATTAACACCTCTAAAAAAAATGCTTTCACATGTTGTTTGTTATGAAACGTCCAAGTAGGTACTCCATCAGAACGAAAGAAGATGGCACACTGACCATTCTGTATACGAAACCATACCACTACTATTCAGCTGGCATCTCCTGTTACCTGAGCAACAACCAATCCATGCAGGATGCCTGGGACGTATGGAACAACCACATGCCTGTAAACATGAACGCTGGTGATATCGTTGGATTCAAGTATTTCGGATTCGGCGGTCTCAGCAAAGCACAGAAAGGATTGCAACCTTTTGAGGGAACAAAAAAAGGAAACGGCACCCAGATTAATATCTTTGTGAAGGCAAAAACACAAAAGAGCTTCAAGATCAAAGTGATGATGGATGGACCTTGGGCAAACAAGACCTGGAACGGAAAACTGCTCGGTGAGCTAACGGTTTCTGCCCAGACTTCAGCACAGGGAATCCAAAAGTTGACACTGGACGTAGCTGACAAGGTAGATGGTATCGGCAAGAAACATGCTATCTATCTCATCGCCGAAGGTGAGGGCAAGCAACTTTGCGAACTGGAGGGCATCGGATTCACCAAGAAGGGCGAGAACATGGAATGCCCAGTATTGCCTACCATCGAAATCAAGATGAACGGCAGAAAGCTCAATGTTCCTACCATTCCAACGAGAATGACCAATGAGAATGGCAACTTCGGTTACAATGAGTATGATGTCATCGCCTCTTTGCAAACAGGCGAGAAGAGCGCACCACGCATCACTGCATCATCCGACAACAAGGAGGTGGAGATAGAGATTCTTCAGCCAAAGACCTTGCAAGACAAGGCTTATGTGAAATGCACCTACAAGGGCATCAGTAAGAATTACACCATCCACATCAAATAATACATGCAATACATTCTAAAAAAAACGCTTATGTGATGACAGCCACAAAGCCACCTTTTTCCCCCGATGGATATAGATACCCTTGGATGGATGGCTAAATCAGAAAAGCTGACCTCGCAACATGCGAAATCAGCTTTTCTGATATAAACGTTCCTCATCAATTAATTCTTCACAAGTCGAACCCCATAAATCTGACCAATCTGTTTTCCCTTATGAGCCACAAACTTCACTCTTATTTCCTTCTTGCCCTTAACAAACTCTGAAGGAATGGCATAATCAACGGTCTTAAACTGTGTGGTGCGCCAGCGATGACTGTTGTTTACACTTGTCAGAAGTTGATTGTCAATGTAGATATCAAACTCACTAGTGCGCCACTCATTCTCACCCAAAGCCTACCAATACATCATGTAGCGAGAATCATGAATCTCGAAGAAAGGCTGTAATTCACCTTCGATGGCATTCTCCATATGGGTACCAAGTTTAAAGTGTAATGGCTTGCCAGAAATAGGCTTCAAGTCCCTGGCGATATCGTTGAGATGTTTTGGCAAAAGGATTGGAGCCTTGTTTAGAGGCAACTTCTTTCCACCGGCATACTGTCCGAAACGACTGTCATCTGCTATGAGCGAACGCATATCCTCCGTTCCAGTCTTCATGCCGAGCAGGATAGGACCATACAGTCTTATCTTCATCAATCATAAAGTTCATACCAATCTTTTCCACGGTTTTGCCTCTTAGGGCAAAAGCATCAGCGTAATGCTTGTTGTTGATTTGGTCAAGAGCCTCTTGTGCTGACTTATTAAATTTCAGTTCTATCACATAGATGGTATCCTTTGTTTCCATCGTAATGTCTGTTCTTCCCCGGAAAGTATGCTGTTCCACCAATATACGGAAATTCGTAAGCAGGGCAAAGATGATATACATTGTCTGCTGATAATGCCCCTCATAATCGGTATTATCGCAATAAGGTACCGTCTCCCAGAACGTTTTCAATAGCTGAAGAGCACCATCCATGTTACCCTTATTGATAAGAGCCGACATCTTGGCCACGGTCGTATTGCACATTGCAGACTTTGCCGCCAAATAATGCGGCAACATACTGCGATACAAACCTATTCTCACCTCTTTGTTAGGCAGAGCCAAGGTATAGAGTTCCGTTTCCGGATCATAATTCTTGATAGTAATATAACCACTCTGATAAAGCAAAGGCATGATAGTAGTCATCGTCTCAGTGGCTGCATCGAAATCATCCTTTGACGCATCCATCTGTTCACCCAGGTCAATCGGTGTAAAGTCATATTTCCGCATCATATTAAGGAGATAGGTAGGAGTGCCTGAGCCAAACCAATAGGAATCAACCTTTCGCTTTGAAAAGCAAGTGAGCAAACTGTATGGATTGAATATGTCAGAAGAAGGCCAGGCGAAATGATAGCCATCATAATTTTCCTTCAACTTTTCCAAAGTTTTATCATACGACAAGCCCAACACATCTGCCATCTGCTGAATATCTTCATGCATTTCTGTCACAAGTTCCTCCTTGGTAATGCCGCAAATGCCAGCATATTCTGTATCCATACTCACATTTGTGATATTATTGAATTCACTGAAGATACTAAGCTGCGAAAACTTGGTAATGCCTGTCAAGAAGACGAAACGCAGCATACGGTCGCTATCCTTTAGGGGACTATAGAAATTGCGCATCACCTCCCTTAAGACGCCCAAGCTGGTATCCTCGTGCACCACATCAAGCAAAGGAGCATCGTATTCATCGATGAGCACAACGACCTTCTGCCCAGTCTGCTCATATACAGTTTCTATTAAATTAAGCATACGGACATTCGGGTCAGGAGAATCCTTTATAACTCCAAACTTTTTCTCATTTTTCTCTAATATATACAAGAGATAGCGCACTAATTGGTCTTTCTCCATGTGCTTACCACCAGCCAAGCTAAAGTGAAGCACAGGATATTTCGTCCACTCCTTCTCCAGTTTTTCAATAGCAAGTCCCTTAAAGAGTTCCTTCTTTCCCTCGAAGTAACTCTCAAAAGTCGAAACCAAAAGTGATTTGCCGAAACGACGTGGACGACTCAAGAAGAAATACTTTCCACTCGTATGAGTCATACGATAGATGTACTCCGTCTTATCTACATAGAAAAAGTCCTCCTCTCGAATCTCAGAGAAGGTCTGCATGCCTATTGGATATAACTTCGTTGCCATATTATCAACTATTTACTATTTACGTTGGCAAAAATCCCGAAACCGCCAAGCGATTTCGGGATTTATTATGTATTCAACTGTGTCCCCAATACCTTGAAGGGAATTTTATCAGTATTCTTACTATCTGTTCAGTTCCTTGATGATTTTCTCCAGATTGTCAAGCTGGCGGGCATCCACTTTCACATCTACCAGATTTCCTTCCTTGTCGAAGAGGCGATAGGATGGGAAGGAGCGAATGTTGAGATAGTTCTCGATGGCACTCTGCTGAGCCGCTGGCAAGTTATAGTGGGCGATATTGTCGCCAACCAGATTATTCAGTCTGATGATATTTTTCCATGACTCTTCAGGACTGTTGCTTGCCATGTAAAGATATACCACATCGTATGGCGCCAGGCGTTCGAACTCTTCCTTCGAATGGGCTAGAGCCATCTTGCACGGGGCACACCAGGTTCCCCAGACATCCAGCAATACAAGCTTTCCCTTATAAGGCTCCAATATATGGCGAAGAAGTTTCTCCCCATCGCTCATATCCTGCGGAGCTGTCTTGAGACTAGCTGTTATGTCCCTGTTCAGCAAAGACAGGTACTTTCGGTGTTCTGCCAATACTTTTTCCCTGAGAACTTCAGAACTGATGCCATGTTCAGTCAGGTCAAGTCCATAACTATTGAGTGGCATGGCTAGTCTTTCCAACATCTCAAGAAGGGATTTGGTGATGATGACATCTTTCTGCTGCTGGTTGCATCCCATGCTATCAGCTATATGCTGGGCATAATATACATCGAGGAGAGGAGTCTCATCCTTAAGCATCTTGGCAATATCTTCTCTTCCAATGATAGCCGTAGCGCGCTTGTCAAGGACTGAACTGGAAAAAGCATTTACTATTTCCTCCTGCTCCTTGGCATCTGTCGTCTGATATTGCTTGATAGTTATGGCATCCAGATTCTTAGCCCATTGTTCCACCGTAGCAATTTCTGAATCGGTTATCGCAATATCCCCCAGAGCCTTGTGCTTTCTCAACAGTTCCGGATAAGAATTGGTGGATAAGAATCTATAGGTCCTTCCCATGGGGGTACTGTACTTTAACCTTCTTTCCTGGCCGATGAGATCAATAGTCAGTATATTATAGTCACGAAACTGAGTATAAGGCTGCGGAATCTCCTTCCATATTTTTTCCACTTGGCTCACATATTCCTGAGGGAAAATATGGTCTTTTACGTGATATGCTCCTTGTAAGATTGATGATGCATAATTACAGAGAAGATATCGGGCAGTATAGTCCTGATAACATTTGGAGATAGATGCCGATTCTCCTATCAGTTTTCGTAAGTTCCCTTCAGCCTCTTTATATCTGGTTTCAAGAATCTGCATCATCTCCTGGGCTGGAACCTTATTTTCATACTTACCTGGATATTCTGCGTCAATCAATGGGAAAGGATGTGCTAGCAGTTCGTTTTGCAAGCGGCATTTTTTGCCCATGAAGATGGAATGTCCAGCCTTGAAGTCATAGAGCAGATAATAGGTCTCTCCTGGCTCCAATACAGTGTTGATATAAGTATGTTTCCAGTCCATGAAAACCTCGGTAGAGTTGATGAGAGGCACTTTGATCTCAAATCTGCCAAGAGAATCGAGCTTGCTGTAATTGCTAACTCCTGTGAATGTGGAAAAAAGATCATAATACTCCACACTATACTCCTGTCCTCTATCCCAAAGTTCCTTAGGCATATTTCTGAGCCATCCCACAACAATAGCCGTATCGGGCTTGTTATGAGTATCCTTCAGACATGTGGTCTCATCTTTCTGCGGATAATCCGGAAGGATGGAAGTGGTAATGAGCGAATATTCGGCTTTCTTGCCGTTGATGCTCATCGTGCGCTTGCCATGTTGAGGCTTGTCGATGTTGACAGCCAGGTCGCTCTTGCCATCGGTAAGGATGAAAGAGTACTTGTCGCCCTTCTGATTCTTCTGCTTGTATTGCCAGTAACGGCAGTCGTAGATGGCGAAATCTTCATAGAATCCTATCTCCCAATCGCCGGTCGCATCGTTTCGCCAAAGCGAGGAGAAGAGCTGTTTGATGCGGGTATCGATGCTCTCGATGCCAAATATCTTGAAGTTCATTTTGCCGTCACCTTCCAGGAAGTCAAACTTTCGGGTCTTCTTGGGGAGCGGTGCGAAGTGGAAGACCACATCCTCCCTGCCAGAGCCAGGCATATAGTGTTCCTCGTCAAGTTTCAGTCCATCACAGCTCTTGACGAGATATTTCTTGCCATCAGCAAGGAGATAGGTTTCCTTCACAAACTTTACCCAATAGTGTGGGCGAAAAGTGATGTGCATGAACACTCGTGTTTCATCATCTGCGAATTCCACACGATAGATGTTGAGCTGAGACTGACGAGGATCATTAAATAGCTGGTTCGATTCAGCTACTGGTTTTTCCCAGACAATAGGTTTCTTGCCATTCCCTGCCCAGCAAGTGCAGAGCCAGATGGCTGCAATAAGTACACAAAAGATTCTTTTCATAATTCGATTATTTTATTGGATTGATACTATTGAAAGCAGTATACCTTATTTCCGCAACACTATAATTTAATATTTTTTATAAGCACCTGAGCAACAATAAGTTGTTCAGGATTATATCATGTCAGAAATTTCACTTATCTTAGTGTTGCAAAATAAAAACAAACAAAATTCTGAATGACATGGCAAAAATACAAATAAAATCTGAGAAACTCACTTCTTTTGGAGGATTTTTTTTCTATTATGGAGCAATTTGATGCTCTTTTAGCTCAAACCATAGATTCCACCTTGGGATTGAGATGCACTATGTTTGGTTATCAATATAGCGAGATTCTACGCTCTCTGATGTGCGTATATCTTTGTGTGTAGGTAGAATTAGGACCATCGCAACAGGTACCATGAGTGCCGAGAGGACATTACCGCGATGACTGCCACCCAATCCACCACCCGTAGCACTGTAGGCTACAAGATAACGGTCGCCAATCTTCAACACATCAGGAGCCGCTCCTCTGCCGGGACGACTACTTCACGTGAAGAGACAGGTTTCTGACAGGCTTGCCTTGTCCGTCGATGAATCGGACACAGAAGTCGCTCATACCAGGTCCGTTGATGACTGCACCACGAAGGATATTTCTACCTTTCTTCAAGGTAAGCTTCTTAGAAACCACATCATCGCGAACCATTCTTCGGTCGCCTTCGAGCATCACCGCCTCCTCACCATTGAGCCACCACATGGAAGCACCATTCGAGCCAACAGACAAGCGGACGTCTTTCATCTCCTCAGGGCAATCGATAATGGTAACCGCCCAGAACAAGACACCATACTTGGACTTCTTAAACGAAGTAGCGAAACGAAAGAGCTTGACATTAAACAGTTTACTATCCAGCGCATGCCATTTCAGTTTTTCCTTGCCCACCTTCACGAAGGCTCCATCCTTAGGAACTGTTTCCATCTGTTTAGGGAAATACTGCGTATGGAATATCTCCTTCAGATAAGAATCTGTAAAAACGACATTGCTCTTGACCGGCATAGAGATTGGCTCCAGGAGCAACCATCTCTGAATAAAGCCAGCCGCATTAGGCATGACAGCCTGCTTGCCGACTGGTCCGAAATAAGGATTGATGTCTGCAGGTAAATTCCTATTTTGGGCATCCGAAGAGGAATGCCCAAAAAGGAATACACATAAACAAAACAATCTTACTATTTTATGAAAAAAGTTGTACATAGACTATTCTTTTTATTTTTGAGGTTCGATAATCTGATAACGGCCACTCGAAAGCATCACCCAACAACTGACAGAATAAAGTTTTCTTAATATTCATAATTTACCATTATCTTCTTCAAGTCCTTATCTGCCGAGCTATTGCCATAATATACCTCATAGTTACCTGCCTTGGCACGGACGGTATTAGTGGCAGCATCGAAGAGTTCGAAGTTCTTGCTGTCCAGAGTGATGACGGCTTGAGCTGTTGCACCGGCTTTTACCTCTATGCGCTGATATGCCTTCAGCGTCTTCAATGGACCATCGGTGTCAGTAGGGTCTTTCACATACACCTGCACCACCTCGGTGCCATTCTTCTTGCCCACATTGCTTACAGGGATGGTCAACTTGATTTGCTCGCCCTTCTTCAAGGTACTGCTTGATAGCTTGACATCTCCTATATTAAAAGAGGTGTAACTCTTGCCATAACCGAATGGGAAGAGCGCATCGTTCATATAGCGATAGGTTCTGCCCTTCATGCTATAATCCTTGAAATCGGGCAACTGCTTGGAGTCACGATAGAAGGTAACAGGCAACTTGCCCGATGGATTGTACTCACCGAAGAGCACACGAGCCACCGCCTCGCCACCTTCCTGACCTGGATACCAAGCCTGAAGAATAGCATCACAACTCTCTGTCTCAGGAGTCAATGCCATCGCCGAACCCGAGCAGTTGATGAAGACAATCTTCTTGCCTGCCTTCTTCAATGCCAGCAAGAAAGCACGCTGCACCTGTGGCAACTCAATGTCGGTACGGTCGCCGCCCTTGAATCCAGGAAGATTCACAGGCATCTCCTCACCTTCTAGCTGTGGTGCGATACCACCCACAAATACCACCGTCTCACAATCCTTCAACTTTTGGATAGAAGCAGTATAATCAATCGGAGTCTCATGCCCGATGCTAATCTTGATATCAGCATTATAAGTAGGAATATCCGCATAGCGAATCTCTATCTTATATTCCTTGCCCTTCTCGCCCTCAAACTCGATGCGAGAATCCGTGGTGCGCCAGATAGACTGCTCTGCCTTCTTCTCGCCATTGAGATATACTTCGTAATGACCACAACCAGCCACATCGAGCAAAACCTTGTCCGTCTGTTTTGGACGGAACACGGTCTCGTACTTGGCAGAGAAGTCGGTCAATTTCACGTTAGGAGCAAAGGAATGCTGGCCGTAGGTAGTAACCTGCACCGGATTCTTCTCATAAGTTACGGTTACTGGCTTACCCTCGCTCTTGCGATTGTTCCAGAAAGTGCCCTTAAATCCAGTCTTACCATCCATCGAGCACTGGTCGTAATAAGAATCGAGCGTCTGGTCGTTTACCAAGTCGCACCCCTTGAAGGTAACCATCTGGCTCTTCTTTAATCGGCTCTTGATGCCATCGAGGATTGTGATGGTTTGGCGAGGCGTACCATTATAGTTGCCCCACATCATCGGCTCATTATCCACATTCGGACCGATGAAAGCAATTTTCTTGGTTTGCTTGTTCAGAGGCAGAATATCATTCTTGTTTTGCAAGAGCGTCATGGTTTGGAGAGCCATGTCGAGCGACAACTGGCGATGCGCCTTGCTACAGAGTACAGACGATGGGATGCTAGACCAAGACACCAGTTTATTGTCGTCCATCTCACCCAAGTCGAAACGACCTTCGAGCAGACGAATCACATGTTTGTCAACCTCTTTTTCTGTCAATGCACCATATTTCACAGCCTCAGGCACCGACTTATATACATAATTGAATCCACATTCCACATCGGTGCCAGCCAACACGCCCTTGGTAGCAGCATTCCTGGCATTGCTCGACACCTTGTGGTTCTCCCAAAAATCGGTAACGGCACCACAGTCAGACACCACGAGATACTTAAATCCCCACTCATTTCGCAATATATTTTGGAGTAAACGGGTATTACCACAACAAGGCTCATCATCCCAACGCTGATAAGCACACATCACCTCCCTCACCTTGGCATCCTGCACCAGCGACTTGAAGGCAGGGAGATAAGTCTCCCAAAGGTCACGAGGTGAAAGGTCGGTGATGTTATCAGTATGTCGAGCCCACTCCGGACCGCTATGGATGGCGAAGTGCTTGGCACAAGCCCAGAGCTTACGATACTTGGTAGTCTCCGGTCCCTGCAAGCCACGCACCACGGCGCATCCCATCTGGGTGGTGAGGTATGGATCCTCACCGTATGTCTCCTGTCCACGTCCCCAACGAGGGTCACGGAAGATATTCACATTCGGAGTCCATACCGAGAGGGCATGAAATCGAGTTACGTCCCCACCGCTCTTCTGCAGTTCATTCCACTTGGCGCGCATCTCATCCGATGTGGCATCAAACACCCTAAACACCAAGCCCTCATTAAATGAAGCCGCCATACCGATAGGCTCTGGGAAGACGGTAACATCTCCCATGTTAGCCACGCCATGCAGAGCCTCGCTCCACCACTGGAATCTCTTGATGCCAAGTCGAGGAATTGCAGGGGAATCATCCAGCATCAAGGATGCCTTCTCCTCCAGGGTGAGGCGACTACAGAGGTCCACAGCTCTCTCATGAGCAGAGAGAGCGGGGTTCTGATAAGGAAGTTGCGCCATCAATGCGCTGGGCACTGAGGCTAATATGAGAGAGATGAAAAATGATTTTGTCTTCATTATTATATTAGGGAATAATAAATTAGAAAGAGGAATCTATTACTTATTTCTAAACAGATGTGGAACAAATTCCTTGAAACATCTGCGCCAGGTGAGCCATTCATGATGAGTGCCTGGAGATACATAGACATCAAGCTTGATACCAAGGTCTTTCAACTGCTGCGCCATCTTCTCGGTACCGAAGTTTTCCTCTGAACCGCAGCCCATAAACATATAGTTAATCTGGCTGTTGAACTTATTGGCATCGGCAAACACACCATTGAAGCAAGTCTTTACATCCACGCCAAAGAGCGCACCACTGAATGTGCCAAAGGCTGAGAACTTATCCATATTGTTCAATACGGTATTGAAAGTCTGGCAACCACCCCACGACAAACCAGCCATCGCACGATGCTCTCTGTCGGTATAGGTGCGGAACTTCTTATCTACCATCGGAATCAAGTCCTTGATGATGACATCATAGAAAGAAGCACCATAGAGTTTGCGTTCCTCATCCACATCCTTGCCAGGACGTGGCACGAATGGCTGCTTCACATCGCCACTCTCCATCACCACAATCATAGGCTCAGCCTTGCCTTCGGCAATGAGATTGTCCATGATGTGCTGCATATAGCCCTGATGGCTCCAGCCCGTCTCGTCCTCACCCATTCCGTGCTGCAGATAGAGCACAGGATAGCGCTTGTTCTGATTGGTTTCATATTCTGCAGGCGTATAAACCATGGCTCTGCGGAACTTGCCCTGAGATGCAGCATAGTAAGATACGGAACGAACCTGCCCCTGTGCCACTCCCTGCTGAGGACGATAGTAGTTGCCTTCGGCTCCCTCAGGAACCTCCAGACCACTCGCCTCTCGGCAGCAACCGAAGTAGGTTTCGCTGGCAGGATCTACTACCTGTACGCCATCTACATTCAGGAAATAATAGTGGAAACCCACTACCAATGGGTCTGAAACACCATACCAGTCGCCGTCGAAATCCTTCTTCATCGGATACTTCTTGCCACAGATATCAAAGATTACCTGCTTGGCCTCTGGTGCATGAAGTTTGACGTAAGCACGGCGTTCTTTATCTACACGTGGATAATTGGCATCGGGAATGATACCGAGCAGAGAAAGCATCATGTTGGCATAACGCTTACCCATGGTGCGATAGCTTTCAGCAATGAAATGCAAACCATCACCACGCTGCGGACACCCTTTGGAAGAAATGACATGAGCTGTAGGAATGGTCTTGGCAATATCATCAACGACTGCGATATGCTGCCAGCAACTGCCGCCCTGATCTTTCTGAACGGTCTCACCCACGAGCAAAGGTACATCTTCAGCCTTCAGATTCAAATCTTTCAGAATATCATTATATACAGTCTTTACACGGTTAGGCCAGTTGGCATCACCATTGTTGGTTTCACCCTGATGCAGGAGGATGCCCTTGATGACACCCTGCTTCTTGGCAATCTTGGCGAGTTCGATGAGTCGGGCGTATGGATTGCCATTATAGCCTGCGGCAAACTGCTTCATCCAGTCGGGCTGCTTCTTGAGATAAGCCTTATAGGTGCGTTTGTCGAAGAGGTCGATGCTGGCTCCGCCCACGGCTACGGTGATGGTACCCACCTTCACATTCTCTGGCAGATTAGCCACCATCTTTCTGCCGAAGTAATCCACTGGGGTAAGTCCTGTAGAAGGACGTGCCTGAGGTGGAACGGCTGTATGCCACTCGCCTTTCTTCCATCCAGCCTTCTCATCATCCACAGCATACATCGCCATGAATCGAGGGTCCACACCAGTTCGGTCCTCGTCCTCAATGGCGGCATTGCCCTCCATGTTCGACTGTCCGAAGCAAAGATAAATCTGAAAGTTTGGGTCTACTGCAGCCGAAACTTTCGTCAATCCCATGAGCAAAGCTCCTAAAATCAATAGTTTCTTTTTCATTCGTATATGATATGATTAAATTGTTTATTCTTTGCAAAATTACAGGAATAATCCGACATAGGCTTCGCGCCATATATCAAATACTTTATCAAACGTATCAAAATGCACTGGCGGTGTGTCATAAGCCACATCCCATACGCCCTGAAAGGGCAGAAGCTCTTAG
>ERZ1034913.539-NODE-539-length-29797-cov-17.865275_pt1 | contig 29797 bp, 23 predicted proteins | sample MGYA00520697_ERZ1034913 | MGnify/ENA primary metagenome ERZ1034913 (study PRJEB33766, sample SAMN09781786) | gut metagenome | biome: gut microbiome | host: Homo sapiens | place: Madagascar | study: EMG produced TPA metagenomics assembly of the PRJNA485056 data...
ACTAATCATTAATAATTAATCATTAATCACTAACAAGATGTCTTCCACAATCTGCTCATCGAGCAGGCGGTTATCCGAAAGCAACTGCTGCACATCATATCTATCGTAGAGACCCTTCCTGATGCCGCCCACCATCACCTTCATTTCTGAAGTACCATAGTAAGAGGCGATACGCTCTCCGAAGCCGCCATCCTTCGAGCCATCCTCCAGGGTTACCACCAACTGATGGTTTGTCTTCAAGCTATCCAGCGTCTCGGCATCCACCTCATTCAGATAACGGGGATTGATGAGCGTTGCATCGATACCCTTATCAGCCAACAGGCGGACTACATTCTCGCCCTTCTGATAGAACGAACCGGCGGCGATGACTGCCACCTTCTCGCCCTGGTGCATCACCTTGTACTTTGCCTCGTAACCATACTCAACATCAACGGCTTCTGACGTATGAACCACACCATTGCTTGGCACGCGGATGGCGATAGGTTTCTTATCCTGCAGAATGCTCCAGCGGAGCATGGCGAAATACTCCTCGCAGGTGGTTGGAGCCAGATAGATGAGCCCCGGAATGCTGCAGAGCATCGGAATATCGAAAAGGCAGATGTGGGTGATGTCGTTCATCGAGTTCACTCCGCCTCCTACCACGTTGATCACGGCTGGATTGGAATTGATGCAGAGGTCTTGCGCTATCTGGTCGTAGGTGCGCTGGATGAAGGTGCTGTAAACGGTCCAAACCGGATGCAATCCGCCCTTTGCCATTCCCGAAATCATCGCCACCGCCTGCTCTTCGGCTATTCCCATATCGATGTGCTGCTTGCCTGCCAACTTTCGTTTATCGGCAGTAAAGCCACCTGCGGTAGGAGTACCGGCGGTTACGGCGATGAGCGTCTTATCCTGCTTCATCTCGCTGAGCATCCAGTCTGAGAATAATGTGCTGTAATCCTCTGTCGGAGTCACCTCCGGGAGGGTTCCATCGGCATTCTTTCTTGGTCGGCTGCCATCTTCCAGGTTGAAAGGCATTCCCCAATGCCAAGCCTCCTTGTTGGCTACGGCTGGCGCAAATCCATGACCTTTCTCTGTATGAATGTGAACCACGGTAGGCTTATCCGTATCCTTCACGCTCTCGAAAACCTGGATGAGTTTTTCGATGTCGTTACCCTCTTCCAGATACTTGTATTCAAAGCCCCACGCCTTGAACCAGTTGTGCTCGCAGGTACCGTTGCTCTGGCGCAAGGCACGCAGATTCTTATAGATTCCGCCATGATTTTCGGCGATAGACATTTCGTTGTCGTTCACCACGATGATGATGCCCGTGCCGAGTTCCGAAGCCTCGTCCAGTCCCTCGAAAGCCTCGCCGCCAGAAAGGGAGCCGTCGCCGATAATGGCGATGATGTTCTCATCGGTTCCCTTGACGTCGCGCGCCTTCTGCAAACCGGTGGCAAGACTCACGGAAGTGGAAGTATGCCCCACCTCAAAGTTATCATACTCCGGACATTCGGCAGGAGAAGAATAGCCCGAAATGGCATTCATGTCATCCACATCGCCGAGGAATCCCGCAGCTCGTCCGGTGAGCACCTTATGCGGATAGCATTGGTGGCTTACGTCAAACACGAGCTTATCCTTTGGCGCATCAAACACGTAGTGAAGCGCCACGGTAGCCTCCACGAATCCCAGGTTCGGTCCCACATGACCGCCATGCTTGCTTACACGGTTCAGCACAGCCTGTCTGGTTTCATCAGCCACCACCTGCAACTCCTTCAAATCCAGCTTTTTCAAGTCGGCTGGCGACTTTATTTTCTCAATATACATATTTTTATACTTATAGTTATGATTATATGATGATCATGATTTCCGAGTGCAAAGATACGAAGATTCCCGAAAACACGCATTACCCAAACTACAGAAAAAATGAATAATTTTCCGGAAAACTCATCTTGGAATATTTTTCAGAAATATCATCTGGGAATATTTTTCGGAAATCTCATATTGGAAATCAGCCTACTGCCTTATCCCTATCCTTCAGAATCACAGCCATGTTATCCAGCGCCCATTCTATCAGATGATCCATAATAGGAATAAGGGTTTCAGCACGGGGTGTGAGAGAATACTCCACTCTTGGCGGCACTTCGGCATAAGCCTTGCGGGTAACGTATCCATCAGTCTCCAACGATTTTAACGTGCTGGTAAGCATTTTCTGCGAAATATCCGGAATCTGCTTACGCAGGGCATTAAATCGGAGGGGACCATCCTGATGATTTTTCAGGGTGTAGATTACCAGTAGCGACCACTTGTCGCAAACGCGCGCCAGAACGTTACGGATGGGACAGTCCTGCACAACCATTTCTTTTATCATTCTTGCCATAATCAATCTTCTTATATTCTATAATACTCTATAATATTCTACAAAACTCTGCAATAATCTGCAATAGGCTACAAAAGTAACTAATATCCGAAAAGATACCAAACATACCAAGTTAATCTAAGTTAACGCTTCATTTTTCTTTCTCCCATTCCCACGCAATAGTTACCTCCCGGTAACCATCTTACCCCCAAGTGCCCTCTTGCAGGAACCGTTTTTTTGCAGTATCTTTGCAGCGCAATTCAGAAATGAAAGCAGAAAACAGAAGTATTCACAAATTCACAAAAAAATAACAGACAAGATGAAAGAAACAAAGATTATTGCTATGGCTGCAAACTTTACAGCCGTAGATTTTGGTAAGATGAGTGAAATCAAGGATTACACCTTAGAGATGGGTCCTGAGATTAAGATTCCCGGAAAGGTATTCGGAGGTCAGAGCGTGAACGCTACTGGTGGCGAGTTCTCATTCCAGAGCTTTGCTCCTGGCACAGAGACAGGTTTCCTCCATACTCACAAGAACCACGAGGAATTGTATTTCTTCCTGAGTGGCAAGGGCGAGTTCCAGGTGGATGGCGAGGTATTTCCTGTTCAGGAGGGAAGCGTAGTAAGAGTAGCACCAGACGGCAAGCGCTCTGTTCGCAACAATGGTACAGAACCACTCGTGATGCTCTGCGTGCAGTATAAGGCCGAAACCTTTACAGCCGAAGATGCAACCGACGGCGTGATTCTCAACGATAAGGTGGAGTGGTAATCGAACTTCAGGGAATCTCCATACTTTTTTTAATGAATTTCCTTCAAATGCCTCTACTTTTTCATCCCCCAGCCCATTTTTTCCTTCCAAATCGCTTGCATTTCAAAAACTTTTCGTAACTTTGCCACAAAGAATAAAAATGCAAAGACTATGGTAGAAAGAATTTATCCTGTGGGAATACAGACATTCAGCGACATCATCAAGAGAGGATGCGTGTATGTGGATAAAACTGACTTGATATACAAGTTGACCAAGAAGTACAAGTATGTATTTCTCAGTCGTCCCCGTCGGTTCGGAAAATCCTTGCTGAGCACAACCCTCCATTCCTATTTCGCTGGCGAGAAAGACCTGTTCAAGGGGCTTGCCATCGAAGGTTTGGAAAAGGACTGGACAGAATACCCTGTCCTGCACTTCGACATGTCCACATTCAAGTATTGCGACATCAAATATTTTGATGAGAAATTTGACATACAACTTGAAGATTACGAGAAGAAGTACGGAATAGAGCGCAGCAAAAAAACCCCTGGAAACAGATTGACGACGCTGATCAAGACCATCAAAGAGAAGACTGGTAAAGACCTCGTCATCATCATAGATGAATACGACGCTCCTCTGCTCGATGTTCTTCACGACAAAGAGAAATTAGAGCAAGTAAGAACCATCATGCAGGAATTCTACACTCCTATCAAGGAATGTGACAAGTATTGGAGATTCGCCTTCATCACGGGAATCACCAAGTTCTCGCAGCTCAGCATCTTCAGCGCCATCAACAATCTGACCAACATCTCCATGGACCCAGAGTTTGCTGCCATCTGCGGCATTACCAAGGAGGAACTCACCACCACCCTGAGCCAGGACATCGAACTGATGGCGAAGCACAATGGGGTGAGCAAGGAAGAGATGGCACGGTTGCTCCAGGAGAATTACGACGGCTATCATTTCACAAGAAACAGCCCCGACATCTTCAATCCGTTCAGTCTGATGCGAGCCTTGGCGTCGGGCGAGATAGAGGACTACTGGTTTGCATCGGGCACTTCTACCTATCTCATCAATCAGATGCAGAGATTCAAGACTGACGTGACGGAGCTGGATAATGTCTTCGCCTTCTCGTCTTCGTTCGACCGTCCTACGGAGAAGATGACGGATGCCCTGCCATTGCTCTATCAGAGCGGCTACCTTACCATCAAGGACTACGACCCTCTCACCAAAGGCTACTTTCTCGGCATTCCAAACAAGGAAGTAAGGGCCGGCTTGATGGAAAACCTGCTGCCGCTCTACACGAATCTGAGCGACGGCACATCGCTGGGGTTTGCGGCAAGATTCTATCAGGCATTGGTGTATGGAAACATCGACAAGGCGATGACGCTGATGAAATCCTACTTCGCTTCCATTCCTTATCCAGAAGGCGGGAAAGATGTATTGGCAGACATGCAGAAAAACGAGTATTATTACGAAACCGTTTTCTACATCATGCTTTCAATGATGAACATAGCCGTTCTCACGCAGGTGAAGAGTTGCAGGGGCAGGGCCGATGCCGTGATGTTCTCGCCCCACACCATCTTCGTCTTCGAGATAAAGATCAACAAGCCTGCCAAGGAAGCCCTCGCCCAGATAGACGAAAAAGGCTACATGGTTCCTTTCGAGGCTGATGAAAGAAAGCTCGTAAAGATTGGCATCAGCTTCAGCACAGAGACAAGGACTATTGAGGATTGGGAATACAGGATTCTGGATAAAACTTCAACAAAACCAACACTTAAGAAAGCGTATTCTGTCGAAGAAAAAAGAAAAGAACACGGAAACGCCTATCTTCCTTGGGAAAAAGAAGCAGATGATATTCTGATAAAATTTTATAATGAAGGAAAAAAGATAAAGGAAATAGCAGAAATCATGGAACGCTCGAGAGGAGCGATTTACTCCAGACTCAAAAAGCTAGGAATTATAAATTAATAAGAAAACTCTGAATCAGCATTTCTTATGGCTAATTCAGAGCCTTCTTCTTTTTACTTTCTCCCTATTCCTTCACATCCAGCATTTCCGGATGCTCCATCCGCTCCTGTTTCTTGAGCTTCTTCACCACTTCGGAATAGCTGTGGCGAATCAGGGCCTGGATGAAATCATCTTCCAGCGTGCCATAAAGGTTTACCTGATTCCAGTATTTCTTATTCCAATGCCATGCGCCTTCTATTTCGGGATGCACTTCCCGGAGTTCGAGGGCGTAATCGGCATTACATTTCATCGTAATCCACTCAGGGCGCTCCAGGTCAACACAGGCAAAGATCTTGCCCAAAATGCGAAACACCAAGGTCTGCTCATCAAAAGGAAAATCCTCGGTTACGAGGGGAAGCGAGAGGCAATACTCTCTAACAGATTCTATATTCATAATCTTTTTTTTTTTGCAAAGATAATGATTTCTGATGAAACCGCAAGACTTATCTCATAAAAACACGAAGCTTATCCGAAAAAATTCCGTTATATTAAAATCCTTCTCTTTCCTTATCAGTAATTTTGCAACATCATTCGCATTTTTTTGCGGCATATTTACATTAAAATAAGAAAGAAGATTATGAAACATGAATTGATCATGAGCAGCTTGCTCATCCTGGGAAACCCGATGATGGCAAACGCTCAACAGACAAAGACCACTACTGCAGAGAGTATTTCTACAGCAAAGAATATTTCTACTGATAGCATCCAGGCGATGAAGGAAAAGCTGCGCCAGGACAGCATCCAATGGGAGAAACAGCTCTCGGCCGTAACCGTCAAGGGAACCCGCTCGCAATTCCGCCAGAAGAACGGTGGAATCGTGACTCGCATCTCGGGAACTTCTCTCGAGAAGGAGTCAACAGCTACGGAAGTGCTTGCCAAACTTCCCGGAATGTTCAAAAACAAGGATGGCAAACCGCAGGCATTTATCGGCGGCGCACCCGAAATCTACATCAACGACAGAAAGGTGCAGGATTACAGCGTGGTAGAAAACCTGCCCGTTACACAGATAAAAGAGGTGAAAGTGATTCATCATCCCGGAGCCGAATACGGCAACAACGTGGGCTGCGTGCTGCTCATCACAACCAAGAAGAACCTGCAAGGACTCGCCATCGTGGAGAACTCCGGCTTCCTCTTCGACTCCTTCGTGAGCAACAACCACGACCTCGACCTTACCTACACCCGCGGCAAGATGACGTACTACGCCAAGCTTGGTTACGCCAACTGGCAGGGTAAATGGAAAGAACAGGACATCACTACGAATTACGTAAGCGGCAGTAATACAGGCAATAATACCGGAAGTAATGCTGGCGATAACGCCACCACCTATATTGCCTCCTCCACCCTCGACTGCAAGCACAACTACAACGACCACTTCTACTGGAGTGCCGGAGCCGACCTCGCCCTGACGGAAAAACAAACCATCGGAGTGAAATACGACGGCTACAACATCCATCAGCCGATGCCATTCAAGATGACGAGCTATGCGATGACCAATGATCACGTAGATGACAACGTAACAGGCAACAACAAGTTCCTCTATTACGACTGGCAGCACCACGTAAACGCCTTCTATCAGGGCAAATTCGGAGAGAAATGGAAGCTGAACTTCTTCGGCGACTTCGTGAAGCTGCACACAGAGCAAGGCCAATTCGTGGATGAGATTTCGGAGAAGAATCTAGCGAATGGAGTTAGCGAGGAAGACGCCAGAAACAAGTTCACACTCCTGCCTCAAAGCGATGGAACCATTTGGGGAGCAAAGGTCCGCGCCAACTACACCATCAACGACAAGCAAACCTGGATGATGGGCACCGAGTACAACTACGTGAAGAGCGAATCGCGCGCCGATTACACTCCTGCCGACAAGGGAACCTCCACCCACAGCATCACCAAGGAAAATCATGCTGCCGTCTTCGCCGAGTATTCACTCGATTTCAAGCCCTTCTCATTAAGAGTAGGATTGAGATACGAGCACGTGGATAGCCGCCTGGATTATCTGAAAGATGAAACTGGAAGAACTGGAATTGGAAGTTCAGAAACTGGAACAACTGGAACTGGAACGCCAGAAACAGCCTCCACCGAGCCGCTTCATCGCAAATACGACAACCTCTACCCTTCCCTCCTGCTCACTCATCAGGCGGGCAGATTCTCCCAGTCCCTGAGCTACCGCTCTTCCGAAACCCGCCCATCCTTCCAGGAACTGAACACGGGCACGGTTTACGCGAACCGCTACATGAGACAGGTAGGAAACAGCGAGCTGGAGCCATCCCAGCGCCACGACTTCCAATACCAGGCAAGCTACGGCGACCTCTTCCTCCAGGCAAGCTACACCTACGTGAAGAATTACATCACCAGCATCATCGCCCCTGATTCCGATGACCCGCAAACGGGCTACATCACCTGGACCAACATCGACCATTGCTGGAACTGGGGCAGCTTCCTGGGCTACCGCCATCGCTGGGGTTTCTATGAACCACAAGTACAGGCAGGCATTCAGCAGGGCTTCATAAATGCCATCAGTATGGGCAAGGAGAAAAGTTTCCACGACCCCTACTACATCTTCAGCCTCTACAACGGCTTCCACCTGCCTAAGGGCTGGTACATGAACCTCTCGTTCTCCTACCGAAGCAGCGGCACCTACGATTTCGTCACCATCAGCAGCGTGCACAACTTCGACTTCCAGCTCTACAAGAGTTTCCTGAAAGACCGCCTCTCGCTAAGCCTGAACGTGAACGACATCTTCAACACCAAGCGCCAAAAGACCGATGGCACCTACGGCAACGTGCGGTTCCAGCAGCAGAAGTGGGAAGACACCCGAAGTGTGCAGCTCCGCCTCACCTACCGCTTCAACCAGGCCAAGAAGCAATACCGTGGCGAGAACTCCGCCCAGGAAGCCGTGGGAAGAATGGGGGGAAAATAGAGCAGAGACTTTTTTTTCAAAAAGGGGTATAATTTTATAAATAAACTTGCATATTAACTTCAAAAATAGTATATTTGCAGCGAGATTCTTGCTTAATTGCAATTTCGCAGCATAAAATCAACTAAAAATAAAGCTAATGGTTGACTGTCAGATAATAAGAGATGGAAAGGTAGAAGGAGAGGTAAGGCAAAACGGCCTTACCTTCATCGACAACCATGGGATGGAACGGAGCAATCACATCGAATCGGATGCATTGGAAGTTTCGCTCAAGGAGTGGCATTACCAGAAGTTTGGCATTATGAACCAACACTATCTTGGCAAGGCGAACAACACCAAGTTTATCGCACAGCACGAGGTTCGACCAGCCCTGCTCTTCTCCATGCCAACCCTTGGCAGCAGCATGAAAGAAGTGTACGGCAATCGTGGTGCAAAAAAGGAAATGATGTGGAAAACAGGCGAGGCAAGCCTCTGTTTTCTAAGCGGCGAAGGTGGTGCCAACACGCACTTGAACCAGGGCACCCAATTCGAAATCTTCAACGTGGTCATCCCGCAGCAATTCATAGAAGAGTTGATCGAGCACGACCCGGAGGCTTTTGATCAGCTCTCCCCCCTAACCAATCCTACCTTCGATACCCAGACCATCATCAAGTACAACCAGCCCGCCATAGCAGCAGTCATCAAGGCGGCACGAGACATCCAGCGTTCCCGCCTGTTAGGCAACCAAGCCTCCAAATACCTGGAATCGAAGATTACCGACTGCCTCTCGGGATTCCTCCTGCCTGCCAGTCTCTTGCCAGGCAGCCAAGCCCTCAGCCTCAGCATCCGTGACAAGATACACGATGCCCAAAGCATCATCCTCACACATTACCAGGAAATGCCATCGCTCCACGAGTTGGCGGCAATGGTGGGCACCAACGAATGCACCCTGAAGAAAGCCTTCAAGCAGGAGTTTGGCACCACGGTATTCCAGTATCTCTTCGATTTCCGCATGGATTTAGCGGTTCATTATCTCCTCGACACAAGTTTGCCGATTGCCGACATCGGGGTCAAATTGGGTTACGATTACCAGAGTCATTTCTGCACGGCATTCAAGCGGAAACACGGGGTAAGCCCGATGGAATTCAGATTAAGACGTGGAGTTATCGCAAGAACCTGATGATGGCTTGCAATAACTCCAGAAATCCTGCAGCCTCGCCACCTTGATAATAGGCTATTTTTCTCATGGAGATTTCAACATAAGGGAATAAAATGCAAGTTTTTAGAGAAGATAGCCCCATTACATACCATCTAAAAACAAATTCTTTCCTTTTTTGTATATTTTTCAACAAAATATTTGGTAGTTACAAATATTTATTGTAGATTTGCAGCAGAATTTTAAAATAACAAGCCGATGAAAAAAGGACTGCTATCCCAAATATTCCATCTCTATTACGATGGTTTCAGGAAGATGACCCTGGGCAAGACGCTCTGGACCATCATCCTCATCAAACTTGCCATCATCTTCCTGGTGCTCAAACTCTTCTTCTTTCCTAATTTTATCAATACAAATGCAAAGAACGGAGACAAGGCTGGCTTCGTATCCAAGGAGATTCTCAACAGATAAAACTCTGGATTTCAATCCCATATTATCGGATATCATCGAATATTATCGAAAGAAATAAATAATAAATAAAATACAAAAACATTATATAATAACAATTTTAAAACCATTAAGCTATGATGACAAATCTTTTGTTAGACATTACATCAGCCACCATCGACTGGTCGAGGGCACAATTCGCACTCACGGCCATCTACCATTGGCTGTTCGTCCCGCTCACCCTGGGACTGGCAGTAATCATGGGCATCGCCGAAACATGCTACTACCGCACCAACAAACCGTTCTGGAAACACGTAACCCGTTTCTGGCAAAAACTCTTTGGCGTCAACTTCGCCATGGGCGTTGCCACAGGAATCATCCTGGAGTTTGAATTCGGCACCAACTGGAGCAACTACTCCTGGTTTGTGGGCGACGTATTCGGCGCTCCCCTCGCCATCGAAGGCATCCTGGCATTCTTCATGGAGAGCACCTTCGTGGCGGTAATGTTCTTCGGCTGGGATAAGGTGAGCCGAGGCTTCCACCTTGCCTCCACCTGGCTCACGGGACTTGGCGCCACCATTTCTGCCTGGTGGATTCTCGTAGCCAATGCATGGATGCAATATCCTGTGGGACAGGAATTTAATCCAGACACCATGCGCTTCGAGATGACCTCGTTCCTGGATGTGGCACTCTCGCCATTCGCCATCAACAAGTTTACCCACACAGTCACCTCATCCTGGATCATCGGAGCCACCTTCGTGGTAGCCGTAAGCTGCTGGTATCTCCTGAAGAAGAGAGAAACCCAACTGGCTAAGGCGAGCATCAAGATGGGTGCCGGAGTAGGACTCATCGCCACCCTGCTGGCTGCGATGACCGGCGACAATTCCGCCTATCGGGTGGCACAGGTGCAGCCAATGAAACTGGCTGCGATGGAAGCATTATATAATGGTGGAAAGGGTGAGAGCCTTACGGCGATAGCAGCCGTTCACCCCTTCCAGCAGCCCGATTACGAAAGCGTACAGGAGCCAGCCATGCGCATCGCCATCCCCAACATGCTCTCGTTCTTAGCCACCCGCACAGCCGATGGCTACGTGCCTGGCGTGAACGATATTCTCAAAGGTTATACTAAAGAGGATGGTACCCGGGAACCATCTGTAGAGGAAAAGATAGCCCGGGGAAAGAAGGCGATAGTTGCCCTGAAAACCTATCGCGAAACCCAGGCGAAAGACCAGCTCCCTATCCTCAGGGAGAACATGAAATACTTCGGATATGGTTACATCAAGGACGCCAAGGAACTGGTGCCGAGCATCCCTATCTGCTTCTACGCCTTCCGCCTGATGGTGGGAGTAGGCTGCCTGCTCATCCTCTTCTTCGCCCTCAGCCTATTCCTGGTTTATAAGAAGGAAATCGCCCAATACCGATGGCTCCTCATTTCCGCCATCATCATGATTCCGCTGGCTTACATCGCCTCAGAATCGGGCTGGATAGTAGCAGAAATCGGTCGCCAGCCTTGGACCATCCAAGACCTGCTGCCAGTAAGCGCCGCCATCTCCGACATCGAGGCAGGCAGCGTGGCCACCACCTTCTTCATCTTCCTGGCACTCTTCACCACCATGCTTGCCGTAGAAATCAGCATCCTGGTGAAGCAAATCAAGAAAGGACCGGAATACGAATAATCTCTCTGATAATCAATGTTTTTTCAGAAAGATTTCGAAAATAATCATAGGATAGTTTTTCAGTAAACAACAAAACCCGAAAGTATTATGACATACGAATTTTTGCAATCATACTGGTGGTTCCTCGTATCATTATTAGGAGCCCTGCTGGTGTTTCTCATGTTTGTACAGGGAGCCAACACCTTGATTTTCTGTTTGGGAAAAACAGAAGAAGAGCGGCGCCTCATCATCAACTCCACGGGCAGGAAGTGGGAGTTCACCTTCACCACGCTCGTCACCTTCGGCGGAGCCTTCTTCGCCTCGTTTCCATTGTTCTACAGCACCAGTTTCGGCGGAGCCTACTGGCTGTGGATGATTATCCTGTTCTCGTTTGTGATTCAAGCCGTGAGCTATGAATTCCAGAACAAGATAGGTAATTTTTTGGGACCGAAGACCTTTCAGATCTGCCTCATCATCAACGGCATCGTAGGTCCTCTGCTCCTTGGCGGAGCCGTAGCCACCTTCTTCAACGGCAGCAATTTTCTGATTGATAAGGTCAATATTACCAACAGTCTGCAACCCGTTATCAGCCGCTGGGCAAACGCCAGTCATGGTCTTGATGCCCTGCTCGACCCATGGAACGTGGTGCTGGGACTTGCCGTACTGATGCTAGCCCGCATCCTGGGCATGCTCTACATCAAGAACAACATCGAGCACCAGCAGATTCAGGAACGCTGCACCCGCCAGTTGCCATGGAATGCCCTGATTTTCCTATTGTTCTTCCTGCCATTCCTCATCAGATTAATGGTAAAGGACGGCTTCAGCACTTCTTCTTCCAGCATTACGATAGAAAGCATGAAGTATCTTCACAATCTTCTGGAGATGCTAATCCTGCTTGTAATATTATTAATAGGTGTAGTACTCGTTCTCTTCGGCATTTACAAGTCATCGAGAAGCGTGGAGTATCGCAAGGGAATCTGGTTTACGGGCATCGGAACCGTGCTCACCGTGCTGGTTCTGCTGCTGATAGCCGGCTGGAACAACACCGCCTACTATCCATCGAACATCGACCTTCAGAGTTCGCTCACCCTCGCCAACAGCTGCAGCAGCGAGTTCACACTCCGCACCATGGCGATAGTTTCCCTCCTCATCCCGTTCGTGCTAGCCTACATCGTCTTCGCCTGGCGTGCCATCGACCGCAAGCGCATCACGCAGGAAGAAATAGAGCAGGGAGAAGCGTATTAAAAAAGCAGGAAAAGCCTATTGAAAAGGCAGGAAAAGCCTATTGAAAAGGCAGGAAAAGCCTATTAAATATGCGCCACACGCCCTGAAAGGGCAGAAGCTCCTAGCCCAGGGCATCGCCCTGGGTAAACATGCAAGCAACAACGTCGCCCTGTAAGGGCAAAAGCTTTATCATCGCCGCATTTTAAAGCTTTTGCCCTTACAGGGCGCATTGCTAAAATCTTGCTAAAACCCAGGGTGTTGCCCTGGGCTAGGAGCTTCTGCCCTTTCAGGGCGTGTGGAGAAGGCGTCCCATCAAACAAAAATCTGTAACCAATATTTTGCCCTTCCAAAGAAAAGCAGTATCTTTGCAGGCATGAAACAGGAAATCATAGATAAAATCAATCAGCTGGCAAGCCAGGATGAGCCTTTTCTCTTTGTTATTAACTATCAGGGAGACAAGGCCTTCATCCGCTTGCTATCCGATATAAATCCCGAAGAATGCCTCTTCGATTTTGAAGGAAGAGGGAACTTTTCTCATGCCAGGAAAGAGACTTGGAAGGAAGGGACTTGGAAGGAAGAGACTTGGAAGGAAGAGACTTGGAAGAAAAAGATTTCGGAGGAAGAGATTTCGGAGACCACCTGGCAGATAGAACCCCCACTTTACGAGGATTACGAGCGAAGCTTCAACATCGTGAAGAGCAACATTATGGCGGGCAACAGCTATCTCACGAATCTCACCTGCCGGGTTCCCGTGAGCTGCAATCTTCCATTAGAAGAAATTTTCCATCGTGCAAAAGGGAAGTATAAACTGCTGCTCAGAAGAAAGAGAAATCTCACCCCCTTCGTCTGCTTTTCTCCCGAAACCTTCGTCAGAATCAAGGGCGGAAGAATCTACTCCTATCCCATGAAGGGAACCCTGGATGCATCCCTCCCCGATGCCGAAAAGCAGCTGATGGAAGACCGGAAAGAGGCGGCAGAACATGCTACCATCGTAGATCTGATAAGGAACGACCTGAGCCGGGTGGCAGAAGATGTAAGGGTAGATAAATACCGTTACATCGACGTGCTGCATACCAACAAGGGCGACATCCTGCAAACCAGTTCAGAAATCAGCGGTCGCCTGCCCGAAGATTACCCGCATCATCTGGGCGAAATCCTCGATGCCCAGCTCCCAGCCGGTTCCATCACGGGTGCCCCGAAAGATAAAACCATGCAGATTATCCAAGAGGCAGAAGGCTACGACCGCGGCTTCTACACGGGCATCATGGGAATCTACGACCAGGGCGAGCTCAACTCCGCCGTCATGATAAGATTCATCGAAGAAGAAACATCGCCGGTTGATTTTGAAGCAGATGGAGAAAAGAATTTCAAGGCAAAGGAAGGAAAGGCAAGCGAAGGAAAGGAGCCGAAGGCAAACCGAAAATTGTATTTCAAGGCAGGCGGCGGCATCACCTCGAAGAGCGATTGCCGGAAGGAATACGAGGAAGTGATTCAGAAAATCTATCTTCCGTTTTAAACTCGCCTTTCATTCCCCCCCAAAAAATTACACGATTTTAAAAAAATATGAAACAGCAATTTGTAGAAACAATAAAAATCAAGGACGGCAAGGCCCTGGCCCTGCCCTATCATCAGGCAAGAATGGAGAGAACCATCCGCAGGTTCTTTCCATCCTTTCCATCCCTCGCATCTGAAGAAATAAAACTCTCATCCCTCATTTCCCCAAATGAGAAAATGCACCTTTACAAGGCACGAGTGGTTTATGGTGCCCAGGGCGTGGAAGCCATCGAATACGCCCCCTACAAGATGAAGGAGATTCATTCCCTCAAGGTGGTAGAGGATAACAATATCGACTACACCTACAAGAGCACCGACCGAAGTGCGCTCAACGCCCTGATGGCGCAGAAGGGCGATTGCAATGAAATCATCATCGTAAAAAACGGCCTCATTACCGATACCTCCTTCACCAATCTCGCCCTTTTTGATGGCAACAGATGGCTCACCCCCAAGCATCCCCTGCTCCTGGGAACCAAGCGAGCCCAGCTTCTGGAAGCCGGCATCATCGAGGAAGCCGAGCTCACACTAGAAGACCTCAGAAAGGCGGAAAAAGTGAGCCTCTTCAACGCCATGATTGATTTCGGAGAGCGGGAAATAACCGAAATTTTCCTACCGGATTCAGCCGATTAAGTTGATAAAACTCACCATTAAAAAGTCCCACAGATTCCACAGATTTACACAGATTCATTCTTGCCATAATCGGGAGAAGGATTCCCCCCAAATATCCAAACAAAAAATCTGTGTTAATCTGTGAAATCGTAGCGTTTCCCGTACCCAGCATCGTAATTTGATTCGCAATCTTATTCGTTGTCTTATCCATTGTCTTATTCGTTGTCTTATCCGTAATCTTATTCATTATCTCGTTATTTCTCGTTATGATTCATATTTCGTTATCTATTTGATACCAGTCCGCAAAACTACTCATTTTTTGATAAACCACCAAGAAAAAGCCCCAAAATCTTTGCGTATTCCAAATAATAATCTTAACTTTGCGGCATCAAACAAAAAATGGTTTCGATTATGGCAAAAATAGAAAGAATAGAAAGACAAAAGCGAATCTATCGCAAACGCATCCCTTACGGAATGCAGAACTTTGAAGATGTAATGGAAAGAGATTGTTACTATGTTGACAAGACCCCATTCATTGAGAAAATAGAAGAATCTAACATGTATTTCTTCTTCTTTCGCCCTCGCCGATTTGGCAAGAGCCTTACCCTCTCCATGCTCGAAAACTATTACGACATCAACAAGAAGGATAAGTTCGAAAGCCTCTTCGGCAAGCTTTACATCGGAGAGAATCCTACCCCCGAACGCAACAGCTACCTCATCCTGCATCTGAACTTTGCCATGATTTCAGCAGGATTGGATAATTACAAGAAGGGACTTGATGCCCACTGCTACAACAAGTTCAATTCCTTCTGCAACAGATACGCCAACCTTTTGCCACCAGGCATAAAGCAAGAGATGAACCAGAAGGAAGACGCCGTTGCCCAATTAGGATTTCTCTGCGACCAATGTGCAGAAGCAGGCCTGAAGATTTACCTCTTCATCGACGAGTACGACCATTTTACCAATCAGATTCTTGCCCACAAGGAGCATGAAAAACGATACCGCGAGCAGACTCACGGCGAGGGATATTTGCGCCATTTCTTCGACACCATCAAGGGAGCCGCCGGAGATTCACTGGGCAGAGTTTTCGTTACAGGAGTTAGTCCCGTTACAATGGACGATCTGACCAGCGGTTTCAACATCGGCACCAACTATTCCCTATCACCGGAATTCAACGAAATGGTGGGATTCACCGAGGAGGAAGTGCGCCAGATGCTGGCCTATTACGCTAGCGTGCTGCCATTCCGCCATAGCGTGGATGAACTGATAGAAGTGATGAAGCCATGGTATGACAACTATTGCTTCGCCATCAAAAGATACGGCAAGACAACCATGTACAACTCTGTAATGGTACTCAATTTTGTGGACAATTATATCCGCAACGATTACGATATTCCTGATAGCATGTTGGAAACCAACATCCGCATCGACTACGACAAGATACGCATGCTCATCCGCCACGACAGGGAATTTGCCCACGATGCCAGCATCATACAGGATATCGTGACCAAGGGATTCACCACGGGAACCCTGATGGAGAATTTCCCTGCCGAACGCATCAACGATCCCGATAATTTCCTGAGCCTGCTCTTCTATTTCGGCATGGTAACGATAGACGGCACCTACCAGGGCAACACCCGCTTCGTGGTTCCCAACGAGGTGGTGCGCGACCAGATGTACACCTATCTGCTGGATACCTACAAGGAGAACGACCTCACCTTTGAGCAATACGACAAGACCCAGCTGGAGAGTAAGTTGGCTTACGAAGGCGCATTCAAGCCCTACTTTGCCTACATAGCCGATTGCCTGAAGCGCTTCTCCTCCCAGCGTGACAAGCAGAAGGGCGAGGCTTACGTTCATGGCTTCACCCTGGCGATGGCGAGCCAATGCAAGTTCTACCGTCCTATCTCAGAACTCGACAACGACGGCGGTTATGCCGACATCTTCCTGCTGCCCCTCTGCGACATTTATAAAGATATGGAAGATTCCTACATTGTGGAGCTGAAATATTGCAAGTCGGGCACCAGCGATGAACAGCTGAATCATCTCTTCGAGGAAGCTTCAGCCCAGATAAGGCGCTACGCCGATAGCGACATCGTGCGCGAATCCGTGAAGACCACGAAGCTTCATCAGCTCGTTGTGATTTACCGGGGAGTAGAGATGGCGATGTGCGAGGAAGTGGAATAAAGTGAAATAAAAGACATACAGAGAGAAAGGGCAAAAGCATTTACCCGATAGATAGGATAATGCTTTTGCCCTTTTATCGTTAACGGATAATGTATTTCAAAACGCCGATGGTAGCAATCTTGGCTTCATTATCTTCTGGAATTTCTATGGTCTGGAAGCCATCTTTATTGAGTGGCTGCAGTTCTATCTTTGAATGAACTTCCACCCCTTCTTCATTCACGAATTTCTCGCTATGAAACTTTTTAATGGTATATTTTCCGCCATACTCCTCGTAATATTCATTCACCTGCGAGAGTACGATTTCTCCTTCTCTCGAACCTCCATGATAACGCTCAAACACGCATAAGTCTCCATCCTTAATTTTCGGCAGCATAGAGTTGCCTTTGGCGTGAACCACAAACATTTCCCTATTCGGAGTGAATGGTAACGAGAATACATCCACCCATCCTTCCGCCTCAGGTTCCTCATATTCATCGAAGTAGCCGCAGGCTGCCTGAATGGAATACAGAGGGAGAAAACGGGTGAAGCGGTCGGAAGGAGAGATGCTATTCTCCTTTAGAATCTTCCAAGCCTTATTCTTCGTTTTTAATGCCCCAAAATCAATAACAGCCTCTTTAAAATCCGTATTGAATGCAGCTTCTCTTTCCTCATTATAGAAAGGTAATCCCCATACATTAAAGCTATCAGCCTTAGTTATCCAATGTACGTCTGCCATCTGTTGAATTTGCAATAGAAATTTTTCTTTCCATTTATCCTTCAGAAGCAGTTGGTTTCCCTTCGGTTCTATAAAGATCTGCAAATTATCATACTTAGCATCATCTCCCTTTATGCGAAGAAACAATATGTAATCAGGCTCAAAAGCACCACCTTCATCAAAGCTGTAGATGCAGACATCCTTCTCATTACGTACAAGATATATTTCATCATACTTTTCTTTGAGTTTTGGCATGATTCCATCAATATACTTTACAAGTGCCTTTTCTTCAGAAGTACCGAAATTATCGTTATAGGCATACCAATCTTTTTCAAAAAGATCAAGGGTATAATCGATATTTGCCGGATTCTTCTGCGAACGCCCAAATTCTTTTTCTCCTCCAGATACGTTTACCTTAAGAATTATATTATCTCGAAATTGCTTATTAAACGGCAACGGCAGAAAAGTCTTCGTTCCCCGATAAGTTTTCCCGCGAGTCCTAAGCAAAGGTTCTAACTGTCTCAGAAGTTCTTTAGCTATATATAGTTTATCAGCTTGCCCGTATTCTGCAAGCGAAACATATTTGCCTATTACCTTCACCTGAAGTTTTGCAAGATAATTATCCGATGCTACAAATTCAGCACAAGATTTTAAACTTGGATACAACTCATGCAACACCTCGTAAGTATAAGTAGAAAACCTATTCATAGCTGAACGAACAACGTGACTTCCAATCCGTAAAAAATCAAATTGCGGTATGGTAAGACTAGTCAACTCTTCAGCCGAAGCATTATCTCCAAAGATGATTCCTGTAGCCATTTTTCCAGTCGGCATTTTGACTGTAAATACTTTGTCGAGAATAGATTTTCCTAAAGTGCCATCATCCTCCAGTTCTGCCATTTTTTTTCTTTCATTTACAAACACAATCCCTTTGGTATAGAGGCGACTTTTCTTAAAGTCATCTTTCATAAAAAGATTGATTTGTACATGATGCTCGGCCATAATACCAGTCTGAATAAGGGCGTTGCGCAACTCTTGGATATAGCGTGGATTATGAGCACTATGATAATGCAGTTTTTCTACTACGCGACAAGGATTAGCAACATCACAATCGTATTTACGCTTATCTATCGGCAAAGAATCATCAGAAGGGTCTCTGAAAGGCATGTAGCGGGCACCTCTTCCTATAAGCTGAGCTTCCTGCATAGTTGTTTTTCCAGGTTTGCCTCCGTTAGCATCACGAGTATCATAAAGTCGTACTATATCATAGAGATTCAATACATCCCATCCTTCATTCAGCATATCAACGGCAAAAATCGCTCTGATGCCATTTGAAGCATCTTCTAGAGAATTAAGCAGCCTTTGTTTCTCTGGCGTAATCGTTTTACCATCCACAAGCAACAGACGCTTTTCGGAAAAATCATTCTGCAATTCCAAAATAAGATTTTCATCTGTCACACCATTTGATTGAAAATAATCAAAAGCCGCCAACAGGTCTTCCTTTGCTCTATTTCTAATATTGCTAATATCTGATAGTTTGAGTGTTGCAACACGCTCTTTGAAAGCTTCATAGTTAGCCTTATTCTCCTTGATGGTTTTCGACTTCAGCATTATTACAGGCTTGATGTCTTGTCCCAACTTTACAAAAACCTTGCGTTTGTACTGGCTGAGAATCATAGCCTGAAGAGCACGATCCAATTCGTCCAAGTCTGTTACGAAAGTCTCAACCTCCTTGGAATAACCATCTTCACGAAAACGCTTTAATGTATAATCAAAGATTATTTTATCATCATATTTTTGGGCAATAGCCTGATCTGCTAAATCCATAGTTGCAGTAAACTCCAACAAAATATTCGGTAGTTTTCCATTATCTCTCTGAAAGATATTGTCAATAGTCCGCTCCCAGTTTTGAACGTTTTCGGCCTCTTCCCTGCTACGTTTGTTTGCCGCTTTTGTCTCAGCATTCAGATGATGTGCTTCATCAGCAATCAGCACAACAGGTTCTGCCGTAAAATCTTCATAAGTTACAGCATTCTCTTTTTCCGCAGTCAAATCTGCATGCAAACCTTGAATGGTAGTCAAACAAAGGTTGATGCTATCAGAATCTGTCCCCTGGAAGTTTTTTACTTCTTTCACTTCCACCTTTCTGCCTTCTATAGTAAGAATTGGTGCAAACAGATATTTTGAAGAAGACGAATTTAAGAAATTATCACGCGTCTTTTCTACAATATTATTACTGCTGACAAAGAACAGAAAGTTTCTATATCCACGTTCATAGAGATAAAGCATAGCAAGTGCCATCATCATCGTCTTTCCTGAGCCTGTAGCCATATGGAAGAGCAGATGAGGACTTCGTTGTTTTCCGTAAAAGTTTTTATCGGGATTCATGTAAGTCAGAAAATACTTCATACATTCCTCCTGATATGGGCGCAGACGTTTTGAAGGATTCAATCCCGTTTCAAAATATTCCGGCAATTGCGTTTGGGCAATATTTAGTTGCCCAAACATTTTATCTAAAGTATCTTGTAGTTTTGCCATCTTTATCAGTTTTTATGATAGAACTCACGTGTCAAACGCTTATCCTCATCAGTCACACCATACTCATTACTGTCTATATCAGATAGAGGGACATAAAGCAGATTTTTGTCCAGACATTCTATAAGGAAGCGTTTCTGATCGTCCAAGTTCAAACCTTCAAAGTCTGCCACGTTGGCATCTACTTCTTTTACGTCAACCTTATAGTTCAAATAATCTGTAGCCTTCATGCGATTCCAGATATCCATCAATTGACCGGCTGTTTCTGCATTTTCTATCTCATCAGCAAATTTTCCATTCGCTTTTGAAAGTTCGCAATAGACGAAAGAGCCTCCACCTTGCCAGCCGATGCTCTTGCTGATGCCTGTTTTATCGCCGTTAATGACATTTTGGAGTCTTATTGTACTATCATTTTTTCCATAATCCAATTGTTCTACACCAATATACTGTCTTTTTAATTTGTGAGCAACAGCTGCAGTTGTACCGCAACCCAAATGAAAATCTAAAACGAGATCCCCTTCATTTGTGGTCATTTCTATAATTTGCTTGAGTAACTTTTCAGGCTTTTTCCCATTCTTAAGTTTAACTCCACCTTCCTTTGCAATACCTGCCCAAGAAATATGATTCCAAAAGTCTGTTAATAATTCAGTAACACACCTTTCTCCATCGATCACTTGCATTTTATTAGAATAGAAAGCTAAAGCTCCTCCATTATAGAAATAAGAAATTGTTCCATCTTCTTTTTCATAAGCTATAACATGACCAACTTCCTTTGATTGTTTCATTAACGATTTTACAGTCTCTGTTGGTTTATGAGGATCACGTACACTTACAACATTATCAGAATGATTAAAGGCATATTGAGATATCAATTGACTTTTTAATGTCTTCCACATATCTCCATACCTATCCTTGGCTTCTTTTTCTGTTTTGAAACCTAGTGATTGTAACATCGCATCTTTTATTGGAGTAAATTTCCATTTGAGAATATCTTCATTCTTCTCTAACACAAGATTATAATTAACGTTATAACCAACTGGAACATAAGCCTTTTTAAAATTAAAACTATTTTTATGTTTCGTATAAAAAAGAATGTATTCAGTTACATCTATTGGTCCAGGGTTTACAGTCTTAAAGCCTGCAGGTGTTGCAGTCTTAACAGAAATAACTTGTACTTTATTTTCTACTCCAAAAATAGAATCCAGCAAAGCGCCTATATAATAGAGTTCATGATGATCTATATGAACAAAAATAGAACCTTCGTCAGATAAAAGCATACGTGCGACTTCTAATCTGTTTTTCATAAACGTTAGCCATGAAGAATGATTAAAAACTATCATTATAACCAAACTCATCACTTCCTGTATTGTACGGCGGATCAATATAAATCAATTTCACTTGCTTCGCATACTTTTTCTTCAAAGAATGTAAGGCCAGCAGATTATTACCTTTGATGATTAAATTATCATTATCAGAAAGATGATCCACCTGATGCTCACCTTCCTTATCATAACGCTTAAAGTTAGAGAAGACCTTTGGTTCTGTCAATCGGTTTACCTCATCTGGAGCCAGAGTCTCATTCCAAAATACTTCGTTTCGCTTTGCATCTTCTTTCGTTTGACCACCTTCAAGCATACAGTCCTTATAAGGCCAAGAAAGAACCACCTCTCTGCTTTCACTCACAAAGCGGCCATTTTCATTTGCCAAACCGATTTTGTTTTTGAACATCGTATAACTGCCGCCCAAAAATTGAGTATCAGATACAAAACGCTGGAACTTGACCTTATCAAAGACCATTACTCCCTCAACATCGGTAAAGAACGCCTTCTTCATTTTTTCATTACCAAGAAGTTCCTTTACAAGAAGAGGTTGAATGCTCAAAGCATCCTCCACAATTCGGTTCTTCAATAATCTACCGTCATCCATACAATAACGGCTATTCTTTCGCAAGAGCTGTTCAAGCTCATGATAGAGATTTAATTTGTCCATTCTATTCAACAGTTAGATTCTGCATCCAACTATCATCAGGCTACACACAAAGAGACACAAAAGAAGGGTGTGAACTATTCTTAAGGTCTTCCGTGGCAAGCCTAGGAAATGTCTGAACCACCGTCAAATATAAGAATGCTCACACCCTATATCGGGCATGAACATTGACTCTACATATTTGACGAGAGGCTCACCTATGCTTGCCACAGATGAAGCCAACCATTATTGGTGCGGTCGTATATTCAGAAAGAAAGTTTCCTAGGTTTTTTCCGGAAGACCACAATAATAGTCAATGCTTTGTTTTTACTAAAATGTCTGGAAGCGGCTCATGCCGAATCCATGCGCAAAGGTACGAAGAAACCGGCAAAAAACAAAATGAAATGGGATTTATTTTCATTTTTATAACTCATTAGCTGGTTTAAGAAAAGTCTTTATGCTACTTTTAAACAGCATTTCGCCAACAAAAAACCTCTTTAAAATAGGAAAAAATACGGAAAATACAGCTTTTAATATTAAATAACGTGAATTTTTCACGAAAACTGAATTTTAATTTTGCGCTTCTGCTTTTTTATCGTATATTTGCACCAAAATAAAAAAAGAATAGCTATGATACAGGAATTTCAAATACAAAACTTCTTCAGCATCAGGGAAAGGCAAACACTAAGCTTCCTTCCTACTAATGATGACAAGATGAGAAGCCAATACCTATACGAAGTGGCAGAAGGTGTTGAGCTCCTCAAGATTGGTATCGTGTATGGTAGCAACGCCAGCGGCAAAACCACCCTGCTCGATGCCCTCGCATTCTTCCGTCGCACCATGCTCGACAAGCCGGAAAACAAGAATATGGGAATGGGGTACGTTCCTTTCCTTCTGGATAATCACAGCCGCAAGGAACACTCCTCTATGCAGATGACCTTCTGGCTCAACCGGGAGAAATACATCCTAAGCCTGGAATTCGACGAAAAGCGAATCTACGAGGAGACGCTGATGGTTTATACAAGCTCACGCCCTACCAAGCTATACAGCCGCAGCTACCAGCAGGAAACAGACCACTCAGAAGTTACCTTTGGCAGCAAATCGGGCATCAACAAAGCCACCCAGCGAGCCATCGCCGGCAATACTACCAACAACTGCACGGTTATGGCCGCCTTCGGACAATCGAATGCAGCCACATCACGACTGAATATCGTGGCAGAATTCTTCTATTCGGGAATGCGAGATACGCTGAGCCCGCGCGACTCCCTGACCTTCAATGTGAAAGACGAATTGCGCCATGACAAGGAGGACAAGAAGAAGCACTTCCTGTTACAGATGCTGAAAGCGAGCGACTTCAATATCACCGACCTTTCACTAGATGAGCGCGAAGAGAGTATCACTCCGGAAATGGAAAAAACCATCAAGAGTGCTCCCATCCCAGAGGAAGCTAAGGTAGAAATGCTTCGCCGTGGCACGCTTAAGCATGATGAAATTCTCTTCCAGCATACGGGCGACGGCGGCGAATATACTTTACACGAGCGTCTGGAATCGGCAGGTACCCACAGATTTCTGGGCATGTCGGTGGTGCTTTACTATGTGCTCCACCACAACAACTTCATCCCTATCGACGAGGTGGAAACGAGCATCCATTATGAGCTTCTCTCCTACTTCATCAAGTTGTTTCTTGCCAACAGCGAGGGTTCTAGCCAGCTGCTCATGACTACCCACGACATCAATCTGCTGAACGAAGACTACATCCGCCGGGATGTGGTATGGTTTACAGACAAGAGCCGTGAAGGCGCCACCCAGCTGAAGCGTCTCAGTTCGCTGGGCCTGCACAAGACGATGAATCCATATAATGCCTACAAGCAAGGCAAGCTGGTGGATTTACCATTCCTTGGAAGTATTTATCTAGATAAGGAGGATTAGAATATGGCAGTAAAGAAAAGTATAGCTATCATAGGTGAGGGCGAGACGGAATGGTTCTACTTTGACTCGCTCCGCATCGCCTGCCGCTACCCCTTTAAGGTAGCGCCCGATTTTCCCCAACATTCCGATATTCCTCACATGGCAAAATTGGCAGAATCGTATGTAAAATGCGAAACTGACTATGTAATCTGCCTTGTTGATATGGATCGCCTGTTGCAGAATCCAAAAGAAATGGAAACTTACTCCAAGATACGCAAGAAGAGCAGCCGTAAGATTATGTGGGTGGAGACCAATCCATGCACGGAATTCTGGTTTCTGCTACATTTCCTGCCTCAACTATCCGTGAAGCATTACGACAGCTACGAGCAGCTCATTCCTGAGCTTCAGCGCTACATGCCTAGCTACGAAAAGACCGTAAGATATTTCCGCAAGAACAAGCTCTACAATTATCTCACGGAAAACGGCGACCTTCAGCGGGCTCTAAGTTACGCCAAGGAACTCTCCCGGCTAAGCGAAGCTACGCCAGAAGATAAGATTGCCTATACCCAGATGCATCAGGTATTCGAGTTGTTAGCATCGATGAATCATGATGAAACCTGCAAGGAAAGCGTCATACCGAATGAACAAATCCCAATCGGAGACAACCAGCAGGAGATTGTCAATTTTATCGTCAATAGCGGAAAAACAGATTTGAAATCCATTTCTAAAGCCACAGGTCTCAAAGTTTCAAGAACACGAGATTATCTCGAAATGCTCGTTGCCAAAGGACTGATAGAAGTGGAGAGAGAGTATAACAAAAAAATATTTAAAATAAAAGGAATTCCTAATATATGACAACAGACCAAAAAGAAAAATGCCGCAAGGCATATTACCATTCTGATATCGAGCCTACACTAGACCGACTCAATCAGATAAAGGAAATAGTCTCTAATTTTGAGAAGGATGGAGCAAATCGCCTTACCTGTGCCCTGGGAATGAAGCATAAGGATCTAGACGAAATAGAACAACTCTCTGCATTTATAGCCCAGGCTCGTGACAAGATGGAAAAAGAACTGGAACGACTGAAAAAGTTTGAACCCACTTTCAACAATCAATTTGCCACAAACCATAACAACTACTACAATTCTGTAAGCGAAGTTCTAAGACATATCAGAAGCCACTTATCTCCTCTGAAAATCATCCTCAAGAAATTCTGCCCGAGAAAGCATCCTTCGGTTGCAGAATGCGAAATGTATAATATTCCACCCAAATCGGTAATCGATGCTTCATTACTTGGAGACGAAGTTTACCAGCCAGATTTGTTTGAACTGGAAAGCTTTCCGCCAGCAGTACAGGGGCTGTATAACGAGATGATTAAATTCTTCAAGGCAGAAAAGGAATGTATGGATATCTGTACAGAAATTCTACAAGAAGAACTGGCTATACGCAAGGATCCTATCAAGAGTAAATGCATATTGGATAAATACAGACAGAATGCATACAAACGTATGGAAAATGCGATTATGCTCATCTCTGAAGATACGATAGAGAATCTCAAAGCAACAACTCCCGCTTACCAGGCGTACCAGCACTATGCTTCGGAGGAAGGATTTGCACAAGGAGAATTCCATAAGCAGAACTGCGCTTCTATGGATCATCTCTGCCTTATCGAAGCTGTGACAGAAACTGAGGATATTACCATCAAAGAGAAGGTGCTTTGGGGCAACAACCCGAAAACCATAAAGAAAATTAGATATGTAATAAGCCACTTCGACGAACTGCTACCAGCAGATTTCAAGCATAAGCTGATGGGAATGTATGAATATATTTTCAGCCAATGGGCTTTGCCTGATAATGTGAAGCAGGCAGTAGAATACTTCATCGAGCACTACAACGGAATCTACAAACCCGTAAAATATGCCGCAGTAAGCAAGCATAGTATGGAATACGACAAGAGTTCTGATATCGTAAAAAGTTTCTCATCCGGCATCAATGTGCTATTTGCAAATAGCAATAATGCAGAACTGATGGATTTTAGTGCTTAAAAAAGTAGATTTTATTGGGAGTCGAATGGCTCAAAACATACAAAAAGTATATTAGCTCGCATAGCTGATACACTTTTTTTTGTGATTTATTGCCGTGACAATCTACTTTTTATGAATACTAGATTAACTTTTTGTGAAAAGTAGATTATCAGCAGCCAATCTATCTACTTTTTGATTTTATAAAATCTACTTTGATATCAATCAATCTACCTTTTAACTTATCTTAATATCAAGAATCCTAAAAATATAAACTTTTTTCATCTATCTACTATCTACTTTTTTTCTTGTCTATCTCTCAAAAAATACCGACCTTTGCAGCACCAAACCACATCAGGCATGGGCAAGCGAAGACCGAAGCCTGTTTCGATTTTGACTGATGCAGAATGGAGGCCCCCTCTCATCGAAACGGAGGGCATAGCCGGAAAGACTATAATTATGTCTAATCATAATTTCTACCCCAACACAGAGTTGGGAATCGACCTCAAGTTGCTTACCCGCAAGCCTGGACGCCTGGGCATAGGCGAGTATCTGGACGGAGCCATCACGCACGACGGCGAAGACCACTTCACATTCGTGCAGAACGACTCCGAGAAGAAGAAGGATAAGGTGGTGCAGAGAAATCCGCACGTGTATGAAGGTACATACATCAACGTGAACCGCAAAAACGACGGTACACTCTATCCAACCTTCAACCGACCTCGGTTCACGGAGAAATTCACCTTCCAGGACTTCTGCCTTCAGGCTGCCAAGGAGCTCTGGGTTATCAGCGACTTGGAGAAAGGGCAGCCTATAAAAATGAAATAGAAAATCTCTCAAATCTCAGTCTCAGTTAGGAAAAAAGTCACAATCCAACCCTTTACCCGCTTTTAAAGCGTTTATAACTCATTGATAATTAATTAGTTATATATATAATATAAAGGAATGGATAGCACATTTAAAACAACTGAGAGACTGAGACTGAGATTTTTGACCAGCCAACGACAAGTAATATTTTAATTTAATTCTCTAGAAAGCAATGAGTTACAATATTTTCAGCAGCACCGCTCCGGCGATGCCCAAACCCAGCAAAGGCACGGAATTCGTGAAATTCGCCATCTCGCAGGCATCAAAAGACATGCGAGAAGTGCTCATTCCGATGGCAATTCCGGCTTTGGCAGCCCATCTCACGGGCGTAAGATTCATGTATTCCGACAACAAATTCTATGAAATGTGCGGTCAGATGGGACATTTGATAGGCCCTTCGGGTATCGGAAAGGCACAATTAGGTCATCTTGTAGAGGCCATCATGCGCACTTTTCGCAAGCATGATGAGACTGAGTTCAAGAAACTGGTGGATTGGCAGCGACAGATGAAGACCAAGGGCGCCAACAAGGAAAAGCCCGAGCGTCCTGACGTGAGTTTCTGGTTTCCACCTGCCGACGTAACCAACCCCGCCTTCATTCAGAATGCCATGGCATGCGAGAAACTGGGCGAGAGAACCCAATACATCAACCTGCCCGAGGTGGAGATGGCGGATAGAATCTGCGGTGGCCATAAGCAGGTGAGCCAGATGGTGAGAAACATCTACGACTGCCAGAGAGCGGGTGCCTTGCGCGCCACGGCTGATGGCGTAACGGGCAATCCCGTGCTCCGTGTGAATCTTACCTTCACTTCTACCCCAGAAGCAGCCCGCCTGTTCTACAAGAAAGACATCACCAATGGTTTCTTCGGACGCATTCCCTTTGCCTACAAGGCTCGTGGCGAGCGTAGCGGCAGGATTCCACGACAGGGTTCGTATGACGAGGAATTCCTGAAGAACCTAGACGCCTATCTGCTTCGCCTGGACAACTGCAAGGGTACCTTTGTGGTGAAACAACTCAACAAAGTGGCCGACCAGCTGGCAGAAGAAATGGCAAGGCTTGCCGATCTTGCCGATGACGATACCCTTTGGGAACTTTCCCACCGCAGCATCTTTTCGGCATGGAAGAAGGGGGCTGTGCTCTGGATTCTGAACGACCAGACGTGGACGCGCTCCATCGGCGAGTTCGTAGTATGGTTTTGCTATTACGACCTGTGGTCGAAGGTGAAGGTGTTTGGCGACATGTTCAAGGGATATGATGCCCACGAAGAAGAGGTGCAGAGAAGTGGTCCTAAGAACATGCTCGACAGTCTTGAACATTCTTTCAACGAGCAGCAGCTGGAAGCGCTCCGCCTGAGCCTTGGAAAGAGCAAGGAGGGCACCAAGCATCAAATCGACGTATGGAAGAACCGCAAGTTCATCACCTACAGCAACCAGACGGGACTTTACACCAAGACGCAGGAGTATCTTACGGGCACGCCGGCAGCAAAGGTTAAGGGTAAGGAAAAATGAGATTAAATTGGAGAAATATAAATTTTTGAAAATGAAATTTTATGGAGAAATATGAGATTCAGAAGCTGCGCGACCTGCCGATAGAGGGGGTTGCGCAGCAGATGGGGATGGTGGTGAAGCGGCACAAGGCGCTCTGTCCCTTTCACGACGACCACCATGCCAGCCTCTCGTTCAACACGAGGAGGAACAGCTGCCGATGCTATGTTTGCATGGGGGATTCCGTGGGCACCATCGACCTGGTGATGAAATACCTGGAGAAGGATTTCCTCTCGGCCTGCCGATGGCTGGCGGAGGTGAATGGGGTTTATCTGGAAGATTCGCATCCGAAGGTGGTTTCTTCCTCTTCACCCATCTCCCTATCCTCTTCCTCTTCGGAAACATCTTCGGAAACTTCTTCCGAAACTTCTTCCGAAACTTCTCCGAAGGCATCACTATCCTCCTCCTTCGATGCCGGGAAGTATGCGAGATTCTTTGAGCATCCCTGGCTCAACGGGGCGGCTAGGAGATTTCTTTTCGAGGAAAGAAGGATTGATGAGAGAGTGGCGAGATGGTGCAGATTGACTTCGTGGACGGATAGAAAGGGGGTGAACTGGCTGCAGATTCCCTACTTCGACATGGAGGGGAACCTGATCGGGATTCAAAACAGAAATCTGGATTACAAGAAGATGCCCACGGAGGCGAAGGGGCTTGCTGCTGACAAATCGCCCACAGATTTCACAAATGACACAGATGATACAGGTTTCACAGATGACACAGGCTTCACAGATGACACAGATGCTCCTTCACACGGGGTGGAAGGTTCACATCAGACGGAGCCGACGGCTCCCCGCTTCCGCTTCCCTTATGGTGCCCGATGCAGCATCTATAATCTTCCTGTGGTGAAGATGCTGAAGCCGGGCGAGAGGCTTTTCATTACGGAGGGAAGCAGCGACTGCTGGGCGATGCTCTCTGCCGGGCACAAGGCAATAGCCATCCCTTCTGCTACGCTGCTGAAGCCGGAAGACAAGAAATGGCTGGCGGAAATAGGAGAAAAGCTCCACACGGAGTGGCACATGTTTCCCGACAGGGATGCGCCGGGCGAAAGCCTATTTCTGCAGCTCAAGGAGATTCTGCCCCAGCTGGTGCACCACCAGTTGCCGCCGGAGTGCAAGGACTTCAGCGAGTATTATCTGAAAGAGAAAAAATAGAGTTTAGTAATATTTAATGCAAATTGAAGGATTATGATGATAGAAGATTTCAAGATTCGTATGTACACCAAGAAGGAACTTGCCTTGATGTACTTTCCCGAGAGTTATCCTCGCACGGCTGTCAACCATCTGATGGTCTGGATTCGCCGCTGCACCCCGCTATGGGAGGAGCTGCAGATGATGGGATACTCAAAGACTAGCAAATCGTTTTCGCCCAAGCAGGTGAAGGCCATCGTTGATTATCTGGGGGAACCGGGATAGAGCTGAGAGTTTAGAGTTAATAGTTTAGAGTTTA
>ERZ1034913.542-NODE-542-length-29689-cov-25.608996_pt1 | contig 29689 bp, 29 predicted proteins | sample MGYA00520697_ERZ1034913 | MGnify/ENA primary metagenome ERZ1034913 (study PRJEB33766, sample SAMN09781786) | gut metagenome | biome: gut microbiome | host: Homo sapiens | place: Madagascar | study: EMG produced TPA metagenomics assembly of the PRJNA485056 data...
CCCCAGGCCCCGCAGCCCGCGCGGGAGGGCAAGGCCCCCGCGCAGCCCCGCGAACCCCGCAAGGCTGCGCCCCAGAACACCGCGGCCGCTGCACCCAAGCCCCCGCGTGAGGGCGGTGCCCCCCGCAGCGGCCGCCCGCGCCGTGGGCAGGGCCGCTCCAACACTGCCGCCCAGCCACAGCAGCCGCCCAAACAGGCCGCCCCGGCCCCGCGCCAGCCTGCGCCGCAGGCCAAGCCCGCTGCACCCCAGCCGCCCCGGCGCGGCAACAGCCGCTCGGCATCGGCCATCCCCAGCGCCCCGCTGCGTGACCAGCCCAAGGCACCGCGCCCGCAGCGCAGCCGCGCCCAGCACTCCGCCGTGCCCAACGAGCCGGGTCTGGATCTGATTTCCCGCCGCCCGCCGAAGCAGAAATTCGCGAATTTTGAGGATTACCTCGCGGCCCACGGCGGTATGACCGTACCGCTGCCGCTGGCAGCTGCGGACGCGCCGGAGGCAGAGAAGCCAGCCCCAGCTGCCGAGGCCACCGAATGACCCCCGAGACTGCGGCAGCACTGCGCTGCCCGGTATGCGGCGGGCCGCTGCTGCTGACCGGCCGCAGCCTGCGCTGCCCCAAGGCCCACAGCTTTGACCTTGCCAAAGAAGGCTACGCCTACTTACTGTCGATGCAGAAAAAGCACACTGCCGACCCCGGCGACGGCAAGGCCATGGTCCGCGCCCGCCGCGCGTTTTTGTCGGCCGGGCACTACGCCCCGCTGATGGCGACGCTGGCCGAGGTCTGTGCCGCGCTGCCGCATGACCATATTGTGGACGCGGGCTGCGGCGAGGGTAGCTATGACAAGTATTTATATGAGACGCTGGGTGCGCCGCAGATTGTCGGCTTTGATTTGTCCAAGGAGACCGTGCGGCTGGCGTCCAAGCTCCTGCCCGGTGCGGCGTTCTGTGTCGGCGGCAGCTTTTGCGCCCCGGTGCGGGACGGCTGGGCCGACCTGCTGCTCAACATCTTCTCGCCCATGGCCGAAGCTGAATTTGCCCGGATGCTGCGTCCGGGTGGGCATCTGGTTTACGCCGTGCCCACCGCGCGGCACCTGTTCGGCCTGAAAGAGGTTTTGTACGAGCGCCCCTACGAAAACGAGGTGCGCCAGACAGAATATGACGGTTTTACGTTCGTTAGGGCCGTCGAATCCGAGGCCGTGCTGACGCTGGAAGGCCAGGCCGTGCAGGATCTGTTTGCCATGACGCCGTATTATTGGAACACGCCCGCCAATGGGGCCGCACGGTTAGCGGCGTGCGGGAGCCTGACAACCGAGATCGGGTTCCGCTTTTTGGTGTATCAAAAAATGTAAAGCCTTCCCCCTGTGGGGGGAAGGTGGCCGCGCGAAGCACAGCCGGATGAGGGGCGAGTTTGCCGTTGCCGAACTGTAAAAGGGGAGGCCGGGCAAACTCGCCCCTCATCAGTCCGCTTCGCGGACAGCTTCTCCCGCGGGAGAAGCCATTTTTAAATCTCCTCCGGCGGCACAACGCCCGGGCCATACGGCTCTTGGGCGGGCGGTACGATGACCTCCTGCGTTGTCTCCGCGGGGTCATCCTCGTTGTACTGTTCGTCAGGCACTTCGCTCAAATCCGTCCACAGCTCCTCGCGCTCTTCCTCTGCACCGTCGGGGCCAAATTCATCAAACATTCGCAAACACTCCTTTATAATAGTGTATAAGTGCGGCCCGGCTGGCCTACACTCTGGGCATAGTCTTTGCAAGGGGTGTGTAGGTTATGCGTTCACATCGCGGGATTTTCTGGTACAGCCTGGGGCTGACGCTGCTGTTGTTGCTGCCCATGGTGCTGACCGTGGCATTTTTCGCCGACCAATACCAGAAGCAGCAGCTTTTGCGCCAGGCATCGGCAGCGGACAGCACGCTGCGCATTGAACCGGGTGCGCAGGGCGTTTACCGGCTGCTGCTCATCGTCCAGCAGGAGGAACCGGCCTTTGTGCTGGCCCGGGCAGACGGCCCCAAGCAGGCAGTGACCCTCTGTGCGCTGCCCGGGTCACTGCTCGTCAACGCGCCTGCGGGCACAACGACGCTGTCCGAGTGCGCGTTGAGCGCCGGAGCCGGGCGTGCCGCGCAGCTGTTGTGCGGCACCGTGGCGACTGGCGAGACAGCCGCGCCGGAGCTGCACTATATCGCGGCCACGCCCGCCACCTGGGCCGCCTGTGCGGGCAAGAATGCTGCCGTGCGGTTTGACACGGCGGCACTGCTTACCCCCGCCGCCCGGGAGCGCCTGGGTTATGGCGACGACCCGGTGGCCGCCTGCACCGCCGCCCAGGCAGGGGAGCTGATTGCCGACTTGCAGGGCGCACTGGCCGGGGCAGGGGAGAGCGCCGACGCCCGCGCCGCCGTCTGGGCCGCCTTTGCGCGGCAGGACCCGGCGCTGCTGGCAGCGTTCCCCACCGGACTGCGCAGCCAGAGCGCCCGCCTTTTGACCGACCTGCTGGCCGCCGATCTCAGCGCGTTGGAGAATACGCTGACCTACCTCAGTACCCGCCCCGCGCTGGCCGTGGATTACGTAACCGCCGAAACTGCTAAAGCCAAAGGCGGAGTATGTTTGACGGATGAGGGGATGGCAGCGGTGCGTGATTTGTTATCGTAGGGGTCGGCTCCCCAACGACCTGCGGGCGGGCATTGCCCGCCCCTACGTTGCGTTCCTCGCCACGGCGTCAAAAAATTACAAAAAAATTTGCAAAACCGCTTGACGTAAACCCGCTTGTGTGTTATCATGATAGCACCTCTTTTGCGGGTTTATTTTTTATGCCCTTTTTTCTAGGGCGCCTGCAAGCGCGAGGGAGGCTTATTAACCGATAATGGAGGTGCCGAACAATGACTGTCAAGATCACCCTGGCTTGCACCGAGTGCAAGCAGCGCAACTACAACAAGGAGAAGAACAAGAAGAACTCTCCTGACCGTCTTGAGATGAAGAAGTATTGCCGTTTCTGCAAGAAGCATACCCTTCACCGCGAAACCAAGTGAGGATAGGAGCTTAGAGATGGCAGACAAAAAAGCAGCCACCGCTGCAGCCCAGACTCAAAGCGACAAGCCCAAAAAGAACGACGGCGTGAAGAAAGTTTCTTTCTTCGGTAAGGTCAAGAACTTTTTCAAAGGAATCGGCAAGTATTTCAAAGATACGAAGAGCGAGCTGAAAAAGGTCGTGTGGCCCAGCAAGCATGATGTCAAGAACAATACGATCACCGTTATCGTGGTCGTGCTGATCGCGGCGGTCGTGCTGATCGCGCTGGATCTCATCTTTGGCGGCGCCATTCACCTGTTGATCGGCGCCTGAGCGCGTTGAGCGGAGGCAAAGACCATGGCTGAGCAAGCAAACTGGTATGTAGCACATACCTATTCCGGGTACGAGAACAAGGTCGCTACGGACCTGATGACGATGGTGGAAAACCGCCATCTGCAGGACCTGATCTGCGACGTCAAGGTTCCCACCGAGACCCGCATTGAAGAAGTTTTTGACAAACGCGGCAACAAGACCGGCGAGAAAGAGGTTCAGTCGAAGCTCTATCCCGGTTACGTTTTCGTCAAAATGGTCATGAACGACAACACCTGGTACATCGTACGCAACACGCGCGGCTGCACCGGCTTTGTCGGCCCGGAGTCCAAGCCCGAGCCCCTGACCGAGGCGGAAGTTGCCAAGATGGGCGTCGAAACCACGACTGACATTGAGGTCGAGTACAAGGTCGGTGATACTGTCGAGATCACCGCAGGCCCGATGGAGGGTTCCGTCGGCACTGTGGAGGAGATCGATATTCCTGCGCGCAAGGTGCGCGTAAAGATCACCATGTTTGGCCGCGAGCTGCCCGCAGAACTCGAGCTGCATCAGGTCAAGCTGTTCTGATTTTCAGAACACCCTAGTTTCCGGTAAAGACCGCGAAAGGAAATTTTTCCTGGGTACGGTTTTTATAGGGCGTGCGGAGGTCGTGCGCCCGTGGGAGGTCTGCACCGCAGGCCGCAACTCACCACAAAATTTGGAGGTGCAAGTATTATGGCACAGAAAATCACTGGCTACATCAAGCTGCAAATCCCCGCCGGCAAGGCAACTCCGGCTCCCCCTGTTGGTCCTGCTCTGGGTCAGAAGGGCGTCAACATCATGGCGTTCACCAAGGAGTTCAACGAGCGTACCAAGAACCAGATGGGTTATGTCATCCCCGTCGTCATCACCGTTTACGCTGACCGCTCCTTCACCTTCATCACCAAGACTCCTCCGGCGCCCGTTCTGATCAAGAAGGCTGCCGGCATCGACACTGCTTCCGGCGTGCCCAACAAGAACAAGGTTGGCTCCATCACGCTGGCTCAGGCCGAGGAGATCGCCAAGACCAAGATGCCCGACCTGAACGCTGCTTCTCTGGAAGCTGCTGTCAGCATGATCAAGGGCACCGCCCGCAGCATGGGCGTTACCGTTGAGGGTTGAACAGGAGGGGAATAAGCAATGAAACACGGCAAGAAGTATACCGACGCTGCTAAGCTGATCGAGAGCAGCAAGACTTATGATCCTAGCGAGGCCCTGGAGCTGTGCTGCAAGACCGCTACCGCTAAGTTCGACGAGACCGTTGAGCTGCACGTCCGCCTGGGCGTTGACAGCCGCCACGCTGACCAGCAGGTCCGCGGCGCTGTTGTCCTGCCCAACGGCACCGGCAAGAACGTTCGCGTTATCGCTATCGCCAAGGGCGATGCTGCCAAGGCCGCTGAGGCTGCAGGCGCACAGGAGGTCGGCGATGACGATCTGATCGCCAAGATCGCCGGCGGCTACCTGGACTTCGACGTCCTGGTCACCACCCCCGACATGATGGGCCGCGTTGGCCGTCTCGGTAAGGTCCTGGGCCCCCGTGGTCTGATGCCCAACCCGAAGGCCGGCACCGTTACCCCCGACGTCGGCAAGGCTGTTACCGACGCTAAGGCCGGTAAGATCGAGTACCGTCTGGACAAGCAGAACATCATCCATGTGCCCATCGGCAAGGCCTCTTTCGGCGCCGAGAAGCTGATGACCAACCTGGACACCGTCCTGGATGCCATCGCCAAGGCTAAGCCCGCCGCTGCCAAGGGCCAGTACTTCAAGAGCGCTACCATCGCCACCACCATGGGCCCCGGCGTCCGCGTTGCTACCAACAAGTATGGTGTTTAATTGAGCGCGTTGCGCATATGCGCGCTCAATTAAACGACGCAAAGCGGCGTTCCTCTGTTACCCGCCCATGAACATGGGCAATGAATTAAGTAGAGAAATTCCGCTTTTTCTATTGACAAACGCACGTTCGCGTGCTATAATAACTAAGCTGTTTTTGAGACAGCAGGTGCCGCAAGGCATAACGGGTTTTACCCACCTGCCGAGAAACGTGCGTTTGATTGCAATGCTTTCAAGCCCTTTCCCGGCGACGGGAAGGGGCTTTTTACTGTTTAATCCCATAAAAAGCCGCTTACCGAAACCAATCTGTAAGTGGAATGAGGTGAATTTCAAATGCCCAGTGCAAAGATTCTGGAAGCTAAGAAGGCTCTGGTTGCCGACCTGAACGAGAAGATCGTTGGTTCTCTGGCCGGTGTTGTTGTTGCTTACAACGGCATCAGCGTCGCTGACGACACCAAGCTGCGTAAGGAGTTGCGTGAGGCTGGCGTGCACTACATGGTCGTCAAGAACACCATGCTGCGCCTGGCTGTCAAGGGCACCCAGTACGAGGGTCTGACCGAGTACTTCAAGGGTGACACGGCTATCGCTCTGTCTCCGGAGGATCCGGCTGCTGCTGCTCGCATCCTGTGCAAGTTTGCTGACGCCGACAAGTCCAAGCGCTTCGTCGTCAAGGGCGGCTTCTGCGATGGTCAGGTCATGGACGCTGCAGGTATCAAGAGCCTGTCTACCATGCCCAACCGCGAAGGCCTGCTCTCCATGCTGGCTGGCTCCCTCAACGGTATCGTTGGCGGTCTGGCCGTTGCCCTGCAGGGTATCGTCGACAAGCAGGACGAGACTGCTGCCTGATTTTAGGCACAGCTGCTTGAGCGCCCAGGCGCAGCGCTCTAATACAAACCGCGCCGCTTAAAACATTACAATTTATGGAGGTAACTACCATGGCTTCTGAGAAGATCACTGCCATTGTCGAGTCTGTCAAGACTATGACTGTCCTGGAGCTGAAAGAGCTCGTTGATACCATCTGCGAGGAGTTCGGCGTTTCTGCTGTTGCTGCTGCTGCTCCCGCTGCTGCCGGCGCTGCCGCTCCCGCTGAGGAAGAGAAGACCGAGTTCGACGTCATCCTGGCTGACGTTGGCGCCAACAAGATGCAGGTCATCAAGACCGTTAAGGAGCTGACCGGCGCTTCCCTGATGGAGGCCAAGAAGCTGGTTGAGACCCCGAACGCCAAGCTGAAGGAGCAGGCTTCCAAGGCTGACGCTGAGGACATCCAGAAGAAGCTGGCTGAGGTCGGCGCTAAGGTCGAGCTGAAGTAATTTAGCTTACCAATAGCTTTTCAAGTACCGTGTGGTTTGTACCGCACGGTACTTTTTGTTTGTACACCTTAACAAATACTTCATCATATCTTTGTACATTCCCACAGATTTGACCGTGTTCCCGCGTGCTTGCTTTTCGTATAATAATGATGTATCCTTTTTCTATTAAATAAAATGGGAAAGTGAGGCTGTATACCCTTGGAGAACGAGAAGCCAAAAGGCAACGGCATGGAAAAATTGGCCACGTTTATCGTTGATAAGCGCAACCTGTTTTTCCTTTTATACATATTCGCGCTGATTTTCTGCGCCATCGCCACCGGCTGGGTCAAGGTCGAGGATGACATCACGACCTACCTGCCCGACACAACCGAGACACGCCAGGGCCTGACCGTGATGAACGACAACTTCGTCACCTACGGCACCGCCAACGTCATGGTGTCCAACATCACCTACGACACGGCGCTGGAAATCCAGGAACAGCTTGAGGATATCGACGGCGTGACCACCGTTGATTTCGACGACACCGACGAACATTACACAAATGCGTCAGCGCTGTTCAGCGTTAGCTTTGACGGCGAGGTCGGCGACGCCCACGCCGAGCAGGCGCTGCAGGAGATCCGCGACAAACTGGAAGGGACCTACGACACCTCGATTTATTCCGAGGTCGGCTACGATTCCTCCGCCGATCTGCAGTCGGAAATGGTCGTCATCGTCATCATCGCAGCCATCATCATTGTGCTCGTGCTGACGCTGACCTCCCGCTCCTACGCCGAGGTGCCGGTCCTTATCATGACCTTCGGCGCGGCCGCGCTGCTAAACATGGGCACCAACTTCCTGTGCGGCACCATCAGCTTCATTTCCAACTCCGTCACCGTCATATTACAGCTGGCGCTGGCCATCGACTACGCCATCATTCTGTGCCACCGCTTCAGCGACGAGCACGAGACGATGCCCACCCGCGAAGCCTGTATCGCCGCGCTTTCCAAGGCCATCCCGGAGATTTCTTCCTCCTCGCTGACCACCATCAGCGGTCTGGCCGCGCTGGCGTTCATGCACTTCGGCATCGGCCGCGACCTGGCAACGGTTCTTATCAAGGCTATTTTGTTCAGTCTGCTCAGCGTCTTTACGCTGATGCCCGGCCTGCTGGTTCTGTTCAGCAAGCTGATCGACAAAACGCGCCACAAGAACCTTGTTCCCAAAATTACCGCCGTCGGCAAGTTCGACGTCAAGACCCGCTTCGTCATCCCGCCAATCTTCGGCGTCATCATCGTGGCGGCAGCAGTGTTCGCCAACCTGTGCCCCTACTGCTACACCTACACCGATCTGGTCACGGCCAAGCAGAGCGAGCGCCAGATTGCCTACCAGAAAATCAAAAACACCTTCGGCAGCAGCAACATGGTAGCCGTCATCGTGCCGTCCGGCGATTATGAGTCCGAGGGCAAAATTCTCGACGAGCTGGACGGCTGCGCCGAGGTCAAGTCCACGATGGGCCTTGCCAACATTGAGGCGATGGACGGCTATATGCTGACCGACGCCCTGACACCGCGCCAGCTGGCCGAAATGGCCGACCTGGATTACGAGGTTGCCAAGGCACTGTACGGTGCCTATGCCGTGGACCATGACGAGTACGGCGAGATCATCAACGGCCTGGACGACTATAAAGTGCCGATCTACGATATGTTCAAGTTCCTGGAGCAGGAGATGCACGACGGCAACATCACGCTCTCGGGCGATGTGCAGGACACGCTGGACGACCTGTTCGATCAGCTGGACGAAGCCCAGAAGCAGCTGCAGAGCGAGGATTACAGCCGCCTGGTCGTCTACCTGAACCTGCCCGAGGAGACCGACGAGACGTTTGCCTTCGTCGATAAGATGCACGACATCATCGGCAAATACTACACCGATGACTACTATGTCGTCGGCAACACTACCAGCGCCATGGACCTGTCCAGCTCCTTCGGCGAGGATAACCTGCTCATCAGTGTGCTGTCCGCCCTGTTCGTTATCCTGGTCCTGCTGTTTACGTTCAAGTCTGCGGGCCTGCCGGTGCTGCTGATCATCGTTATCCAGGGCAGTATCTGGATCAACTTCTCGTTCCCGTATCTGCAGGGCGAGTCCCTGTACTTCCTGGGTTATCTGATCGTCAACTCCATTCAGATGGGCGCAAACATCGACTACGCCATCGTTATTTCCAGCCACTACACCGACCTGAAGAAGGTCATGCGCCCGAAAGAGGCCATCGTCGCGGCCTTGAACGAGTCGTTCCCGACCATCTTTACCTCCGGCTCCATTCTGGCATCGGCTGGCATCCTGATCAGCGTATTGACCACGAACCCCGTTATCGCCGCCATCGGCACCTGCCTGGGCCGCGGCACCATCATCTCGATGCTTCTGGTTCTGCTTGTCCTGCCGCAGATTCTGATTTTGGGCGACACCATCATCGAGCGCACGAGCTTTGAGATGAAGGGCGTTGCCGGTATGACCCGCACGGCCAGCGGCACCATGCACATCAACGGCCGCGTGCGCGGTTACATCAACGGCGTCGTCGATGCCGACATCAACGGCGTGCTGCACGGCCAGTTCAGCGCCAACGTTGCCACCGGCACCGAATTCGAGGTCGATAAGCCCGATATGTACCTGTCGGAAGAAAACATCCATGAATCCAGCGACACCGGGGAAGAAACCGCCCCGGATACCCCCGCCGCTGACGACACTGCGAAAGGAGGCGACGCCGAATGAACCGTATTTTCCAACTGACGCGCCGCCTTTGGGCCGCGCTGCTGGCGCTCTGCCTTGTGCTGGCTTTGACCCTGCCTGTCTTTGCGGAAGGGGAGAGCAGCGCCGACACCACTGAAAAAGAGACTTATCACATCGGTACCGTGGACGAGCTTTTACAGCTGGCCGACTACTGCCGCCTGGACAGCTGGAGCGAGAACCGCACCGTCATGCTGGACGCTGACCTGGAACTGACCGGAAGCGGCTTTAGCGGCATCCCGTCCTTCAGCGGCGTGTTCCTGGGCCAGGGGCACGTTATTTCCGGCCTGAGCCTGGTGAATGACGGCTCGGTCGTGGGCTTCTTCCGCTATGTGCAGAAAGGCGCCAACGTCCGCGACCTCGTTGTGCGAGGCCGCGCCATGCCCACCGGCAGCCGCACCACCGTGGGTGGCATTGCGGGCAGCAACGCCGGCACCCTGCATAACTGCCGGTTTGAGGGCGTATCCTCCGGTGCGTCCATCGTCGGCGGCATCGTCGGCACGAACCTAGCCTCCGGCGTCATCGAGAGCTGCACCACCACCGGCAGTGTTTACGGTGCGCACTTCATCGGCGGTATTGCCGGTGAGAACCACGGCATCATTGCCAACTCCACCAACACAGCCAATGTGAACACGACGGTGGAGCAGAACGATATTGACCTCTCTGAGCTGACGCTGGGTGACCTGATCGGCACCGAGAACGCGGCCGATATCACCGATATCGGCGGCATCGCGGGCCAGTCCGGCGGCGTTATCCGCGCCTGCATGAACCGCGGCACCGTGGGCTACCAGCACATGGGCTACAACGTCGGCGGCATTGCGGGCAGCCAAACCGGCTACATCGAGGGCTGCGTCAACTACGGCACCGTCTACGCCCGCAAGGAGGGCGGCGGCATCGTCGGCCAGATGGAACCCAGCAGCACGCTGGAATACACCAAAGACACGCTGCAGGAACTCAGCGATGAGATGAGCACCCTGCAAACGCTGGTCAACCGCGCCTGCGACGACGCCAGCGCCGCCAGCAGCGATCTGTCCAACCAGCTGAACGCACTGAAAAGCAGCGTGACCAGCTCCCGCAACGCCATCGAGAACCTGCTGCAGCAGACCGAGGACGGCATTTCCATCAGCAGCCAGACCGTCAAGACGGACCTGAGCCAGTTCAAGCAGAATTTGAAAAACACCACCGGCGACCCGGAGGACCCCAACGCCACCAAGCAGCCTGACGGCGCGGTCATCGACCCCATCTACTCCACAGGCGACCTGACGAACCGCAATAATGACGACAACGGCGACGATTCGGACAGTGACATCGATCTGCCCGACATCAGCCTGCCGGATATCGGTATCGACACAGGCGATATCGGTGAGGATACCCCGGTGCCCGAGAGTCAGGCCGAGGAGACCCCGACGCAGGACGAGGCCGTCACAGCCCCCGAGCAGCCCGCAGACCCGGCTGAACAGCCTGCCGAAGCGGCGGACATCGCCCCTGTGACCGAGAACGCCCCCGCCGGGCAGAGCGCGGAACCCGAAGCCGAGCGCGAAGCCCACGGCCAGCCCGACCCCAACACGGATGCCGACAGCGATACCACCATCGGCCCCCAGCCCACACCCGACCCGAACCAGGACGACGGCGGCTATATCGTCGAGAAGCCGGAGAACCGGGACTTCGGCAAGGAGCTGGTGGACGGCATCAGCGACGCCATCCCGAACTCCGTGGATGTGGAGATCCCCAAAGTAGAGCTGACGAACAAGGACGCCATCACGGCCAGCCGCAACGATTTGAGCAGCAACCTGACCAGCATGGGCGATATCGTCAGCAATCTGAACTCCAACGCAAGCAGCAACTCCCAGGCCCTGATCAACGATGTGCGCGCCATTTCCAACCAGATCAACAAGATCGGCCAGACGCTGTCCGGTGCCAGTGACAACATCAAGGACCCGGATGACATTGTGGACGATATCTCCGACGAGGACACCGACGACGATGTTGAGGCCAAGGTCACGAACTGCATCAACAGCGGTGTAGTCAACGCCGATATCAACGCGGGCGGCATTACCGGGGCCATGGCCCGGGAGAACGACCTGGACCCCGAGGACGACTACACCACCGCAGGCAGCGAGTCGCTGAATTTCACCTTCAAGACCCGCGTTGTGGCCCGCGACTGCACGAACTACGGCACCGTCAGCGCCAAAAAGCAGAACGCGGGCGGCATCGTAGGTGATGCAGAGATGGGTTCCGTCATCGACTGCAAAGGCTTTGGCATCGTCGATGCCGAGGACGCCACTGCCGTGGGCGGCGTGGCCGGTGTCAGCAAGTCCATCATCCGCGAAAGCTACGCCAAGTGCCGCCTGTCCGGCGCAAAGCAGGTAGGCGGCATCGCCGGAAACGGCGCGACGATCGAGAACTGCCGCGCTATGGTCATCATCGACAACGCCGCCGAGCAACTCGGCGCGATTGCCGGGTATGTGGAGGACCCGCTGGACGGCAGCGTCACCGGCAACACCTTCGTGGACGAGGGCGTGGCCGGCATCGACAGCGTCAGCTACAAAAATATTGCCGAGCCGCTGAGCTATGCGGATTTTGCCGCACAGGAGAACCTGCCCAGCGACTTTGCCAGCATCTGCGTCCGCTTCGTGACCGAGGATGACACGCTGGTGCAGCAGTATTACATCCCCTACGGCAGCGACTTCCCGACGAACCAGCTCCCGCCGGTGCCCAACCATACGGGCCAGTACGGCAGCTGGGAGGACGTTGACCTTAAAAACATGACCTTCGACGCGACCATCCACGCCGAGTACAGTGACATGAACACCGTGCGCCAGAGCCAGGAGAAGCGCGGCGGCCGCCCCATCGTATTGGTGGAGGGCAGCTTTGACACCACCGACGAGCTGATGCTCCACGAGGTGGACGACGCGCCCACAGCCCTCGGCGTCCTGGTCGAGGCCTGGGGCCTGGAACTGCCCGCCGACACGGGCCACACGCTGCGCTACATGCCGCCGGAGACGACCGACAACACCGAGCTGTGGGTCAAGACCGACGCAGGCTGGCAGCAGGCCGAAACGAACGTGGACGGCAGCTATCTAACCTGCACTGCCCCCGCCGGGACGACGGAGTTTGCCGCCGTCAAAATTCCCGCCAGCAAGGTCCCGCTGGCTGCCGCTGCCTACGGTGCTGCCGCCGCGCTGCTGCTGGTGATTTTGTTCATCGTGCGCAAGCGCAAAAAGCGAAAAACAAAAAAAGCTGCTGAAAAGGCAGAATAAAAGAAAATCCCTTCTGTGGTGTGACACCACAGAAGGGACTTTTTTGGCTTCCCCCTTGGGGGAAGCTGTCACCGAAGGTGACTGATGAGGGGCAGCCTTCCCACGGCAACCTATTTATGGGCAATAATGGCAAACTTGCCCCTCATCCGGCGCTCCGCGCCACCTTCCCCCTTGGGGGAAGGCTTTTCCTTTAACACGCACCCACAAACGCCGCAAAAATCTTGCGGCTGTCCGCATTGACGGGGAACGAAAACTCCGGGTGCCACTGCACGGCCCAGACAAACTTCTTGCCCGGCAGACAGATGGCCTCGGGGATGCCATCCTCCGACAGGGCCATCACTTGCAGCGTCGGGGCCAGTTTGCGGATCGCCTGGTGGTGCAGGCTGTTCACGGCCAGCTCACACTTGCCCAACAGCTGGTAGAGCGGCCGCGCCGGCACCAGCGTGACACTGTGTACCGGCACATCGTAGGGCGGCTTCTGGTGGTGCTCCGCCGCCGAGGGGTGCTCGGTGGGCAGGTCCTGGTACAGCGTGCCGCCCAGGTAGACGTTCAAAAACTGGATACCCCGGCAAATGCCCAGCACCGGCTTGTCCTGTTCCAGGGCCAGCGCCAGCAGCTTTGTCTCCATGGCGTCACGCGCGGGGCAGGTCTCACCGCAGGCGGGCGCAGGGGCCGCGCCGTACAGGGCAGGGGAGACATCCTGGCCGCCGGTCAGCAAAAATCCGTCGCAGGTGTCGGCCAGCTGGCGCAGAGCGGCGTCATCGTCGGTCAGCGGCAGCATAATGGGCAGGCCGCCCGCCTGCTCCACGCCCCGCATATAACCGGGCAGCATCCAGTAACTCTCCCGCTGGGCATCCACCAGCGGCACAATTCCAATCAAAGGCCGTTTCATTCTTCCCACACCTCACTGTAAAAAATAAAACAGAGAAGCCCTTGCGTGACTTCTCTGTCCGTTGTGCTGATTATACCGCGCCGCGCGGCAAAATGCAAGCCCTACATCGGCGGGTGGTTCGCCTTAAACCGCTTGTCCGTCGGCAGGGTCGTGTATTTTTCGTACAGCTCCCGCAGCAAAACGGTACGGCGCACCATGCCGATAAACACGTTGCGGTCGTCCACCACCGGCACAAAGTTCTGGTCGATGGCCGCCTTTAACAGCGTCGGCATATCGGTCGTGACCGTCACAGCCTTGTAGTCACGGCGGCGGGGAAAACTGGAAATGGGTACGTCCTCACTGGCTTCCAGATCCAGGCCGTGCAGGTTTTTCATGCCCCAGAGGATGTCACCCTCGGTGATGCTGCCCACATATTCGCCGTTTCGTTTCAGCACCGGGATGGTAGCGTAGCGCTGGTTCGACCATTTTTCCAACGTCTGGCGCAGGGTGAAATCCTCGTAAATGTACAAGACATCCTGCTTGGGTGTCAAAAAGAACAAAAGGTTCATATCTTAACTACTCTCCTTTGGTAGTGTTGTCATACTTCTGTAACCAGTATATACGTTTGCACTGTAAACTTTGTGAATGGAATGTTAAATCCGCGCAACAAAATAAATTTCTCCGAAATGCCCTGTTCAAGCGGGAAAAAATGGTGTATAATAGCTAATGATTCATATAGTGCAGCCGCGGCTTTAGTCGTGGCTAACCCCGAAAAGGAGGATCGCAGATGATCACCAAGGTCAATCCCTATGGACATATTTCGCTGACCAATGACTACTTCTCCGGCCTGGTCGAGCAGGCCGCCAAGCAGTGCTACGGCATTGCCGCCATGGGTCAGGCCCCGGCCGAAAGCGTTGTGCGCAGCGCCCTGCGCACCGGCAGCCTGCCGCCGAAGGGCGTCACTGTCACGCAGGAGGGCGGCAAGTTGGTCATCGCCCTGCACATCAAGGTCGGGTTCGGCCTGAACATTTCGACCATCACCCAAAGCATTACCCACCGCGTCAAAGACGAAGTTGAACTTGCCACCGGCCTGAAAGTCGCCCGCATCGATGTGTATGTGGACGACATCATTGCCGACTAACAGAATTGTATCTGCAAACATGAGGTGTAACGAAACCATGATTACTGGCCAGACCCTGCGCGACGCCATTCTTTCCGGCGCCAACAACATTGCCAACCAGCGCACCCGCGTGGATGAGCTGAACGTTTTCCCTGTGCCCGACGGCGACACCGGCACGAACATGAGCATGACCATCGGCGCAGCCCGCGCCGAGCTGGAAGCCATGCCCGACAGCTGCACCGTGGCGGAGGCCAGCAAGACCGCTGCCTCCGCCATGCTGCGCGGCGCACGCGGCAACTCCGGCGTTATCACAAGCCTTTTGTTCCGCGGCTTCTCCAAGGCGCTGAAGGATAAGACCGAGGCCTCCGCCGCCGACCTTGCCGCCGCATTGCAGCAGGGTGTTGAGGCTGCCTACAAGGCCGTCATGAAGCCCACCGAGGGCACCATTCTGACTGTCTCCCGCCTGGCTGCCGAGAAAGCCGCCGAGTGCACCGAGCTGGACGTGCCCGCCATGTGGGATGCCACTTTGCAGGCCGGTCAGGCCGCACTGGACGACACCCCGAACCTGCTGCCTGTGCTGAAAAAGGCCGGCGTCGTGGACGCCGGCGGCCAGGGCATCATGCTGATCTTTGAGGGCATGAAGCAGGTGTTCGACGGCGGCGAGATCATTGCCGGTGCCGAGGTCGCCGCCAAGCCCAAAGTGTCCAGCGAAGCCGCCGGCAAGGGCGTCTTTGCCGATGACCTGATGAAGGTCGAGGACATTAAGAACGGCTACTGCACCCAGTTCCTGCTGCATAAGGACGAGGGTGCCAGCGTGGCCCGTCTGCGCGCATTTTTGGAGTCCAACGGTGACTCCGTTGTCGTGATCGAGGACGACGACGTGGCCAACTGCCATGTCCACACCTCCGACCCCGGCATGATGCTGAGCGAGGCCATCAAGTACGGCTACCTGACCAATTTTAAAATTGAAAATATGCACGAGCAGTTCCTGGCCCGCCAGAAGCAGGCCAAGGGCCTCGAGAAGCAGGCTGAGGCCGAGGAGAACAAGACCAGCGAGTTCACCTACGCCGCTGTCGACCCCGAGCGTGAGTACGGCTTTGTGGCCGTAGCTGCAGGCGAGGGGCTGAAGGCTGTGTTCGGCGACCTGGGCGTGGACGCGGTTGTCAGCGGCGGCCAGACCATGAACCCCTCCACCGAGGACATCCTCGCCGCCATCCAGAGCGTGCCCGCCAAGACGGTGCTCGTTCTGCCCAACAACAAAAACATCATCATGGCGTCCGAGCAGGCGCAGAAGCTCGCGGACCGCAAGGTCATCGTGCTGCCCACCCGCACCGTGCCCCAGGGCATGACCGCCATGCTGAACTTTGACCCCGAGCTGAAGCCCGAGGAGAACGCCGTTGGCATGATGCAGGCTGCTGACCATGTGAGCACCGGCCTGATCACCTATGCCGCCCGTGACAGCGAGTTTGACGGCAAGCCCATCAAGAAGGGCGAGATCATGGCGCTGGAGAACGGCAAAATCGTTGCCACCGGCACCGACCTGGTCAAGATGACCTATCGTCTGGCCCGCTCCATGAAGAAGAAGGACACCCAGTTCATCACGGTCATTTCCGGCTGCGACGTCAGCGACGAGGACGCCGAAAAGACGACCGATCTGGTGCGCGCCAAGTGCGGCAGCAGTGTCGAGGTCAGCCACATCAGCGGCGGCCAGCCCGTATATTACTACATGATCTCCGTGGAGTAAACCGGACGTTATAACATAAAAAAGGCGAATTTGGGGCAGTTCCGAGTTCGCCTTTTTGGGTATATGGGCGTGGCTGCGGCAAAGCTGCAAAGCCCCTCGCCTTAATCACCCTGTAAAAATTCCACGAAAGGAGGCCGCCACCTTGCCCACCATCAACGACTCCGTCCAATACCTCAAGGGCGTTGGCCCTGCTTTCGCCAAAAAATTTGAAAAACTCGGCATCCTCACCATCCGCGACCTGCTTTTGTGCTACCCCCGCAAATATATCGACTACACCCAGCCCTACACCGTCGTATCGGCCCCCTACGATATGGACTGCTGCGTCAGGGCCACCGTCCTGCAAAAGGAGCCACCCCGGCGCATCACCGGCGGGCGGGTCATGAACCGGGTGCTGGCCGCTGACGATTCCGGGATTTTGTCCATGACTTGGTTCAATGCGTCCTACGCCGCCAACAATTTGGTGGTGGGGGAGACCTACTACTTTGAGGGGCGCATCGGCGGCACACTGACCCGGCGCGAGATTTCCCACCCGCTGGTGCGCACCGAGGCCCAGGTCGCGGCCTGTCCGTTCGTGGCTGTCTACCCGGGCACCGACGGTCTGCCCGCCGCCCGCCACGCCAGCTGCGCCCACGCGGCGCTGGCCTTCGCCGACGAGCTGACCGACCCGCTGCCGCCTGAACTGCTGACCCGCTACCGGATGCCCACCAAGGCCGCCGCCGTGCGGGGCATCCACGCGCCCCAGAGCAGTGAAGAACTGGCCGCCGCCCGCCGCCGCCTGATTTTTGAGGAACTGTATTTACTGCAAATCGGCATCTTTTTGCTGCGCAGCCACGGGCGGCACAAGACCAGCGCACCGATGCACCCGCTGGATTTAGGGCCGTTCTGGCGCAGCCTGCCGTACCCGCCCACCGGCGCACAGAAGCGCTCGACCGAGGAAATTGTGGGGGACTTGTGCGGCGAGGTTCCGATGAATCGCCTGTTGCAGGGCGACGTCGGCAGCGGCAAAACGCTGGTGGCGGCGGCAGCTATCTGGTTTGCTGCACAAAACGGCTGGCAGAGCGCCATGCTGGCCCCCACGGAAATTTTGGCCCGGCAGCACGCCGTCACGCTGGCGGACCGGCTGGAGCCCTTCGGCGTCAATGTCACGCTGCTGGTCGGCGGCATGAAGGCCAAAGAAAAACGCATCGCGCTGGAAGCTATCGCCGACGGCCGGGCCAATTTGGTCGTAGGTACGCATGCCGTGCTGACGGACACCGTGGAATTCAAAAATCTCGGTCTCGCCATCGTGGACGAGCAGCACCGTTTCGGTGTGCGGCAGCGCGGCCTGTTGGCGGGCAAGGCCCAAAGCCCGCACCTGCTGGTCATGAGCGCCACGCCCATCCCGCGCACGCTGGGGCTTTTGATGTACGGCGACCTTGATATTTCCGTCCTGGACGAGCTGCCGCCGGGCCGCAAGCCCATCAAAACATGGTTTATCACCGGCAAAAAGCGCCGGGATATGTACGGCTTTTTGGACAAACAAATCGCGGCGGGGCATCAGGTGTACATCGTCTGCCCGGCCATCGAGGAAAACGAGGCCATGGGTGACCTGCAGGCCGTGACGACCTACTACACCGAGACGGCCTGCGCGCTGCTGCCCAACCGCCGCATCGGGCTTTTGCACGGCAAGATGAAGCCAAAGGAAAAGGACGATGTGATGCAGCAGTTCAAGGCGGGCGAGCTGGATGTGCTTGTCTCGACGACGGTCATTGAGGTCGGCGTCGACGTGCCCAACGCCACGGTCATGGTCATTGAGAACGCCGAGCGGTTCGGCCTGTCGGCACTGCACCAGCTGCGCGGCCGCGTTGGGCGCGGCGCGGCGGATTCCTGCTGCATTTTGATTTCCGACAACGGCAACGATGCCGTTCGGGAGCGCCTGCAATTTTTGTGCCGCACATCGGACGGCTTCGCCGTAGCAAAGTACGACCTTGAAACCCGCGGCCCTGGTGATTTCTTCGGCTCCGCCCAGCATGGCCTGCCGACGCTGCGGGTGGCCGACCTTGTGCAGGACACCCGCACGCTGCGGGTAGCGCAGGATGAAGCCAAAGCGTTATTGGCCGAGGACCCGAATTTGATCGATCCGGCGCACCGGGCACTGTCCGATGAGGTGGAGAGGCTGTTTGAGACCGCAGGGGCGATGAACTGAGGCTCTTTGGCTTCCCCTGAGGGGGAAGCTGTCACCGAAGGTGACTCATGAGGGGACAGACTTACTGCGGCCGCCCATGTATGGGCAATAATGGAACCGCTGCCCCTCATCCGTCTGCGGTCGGAGCCGCAGACACCTTCCCCCAAGGGGGAAGGCAGCGCACCCGAAAGCATCACTCCCACCGCCAAAAAATCCTGCATATCCCTTTTATTTTCCCGCAAAATTTGGTATACTGATAGGTAACTTTACAAAGGAAACCTTTGCCTATGAAAAAATTCTGCGCGATACTATTTTCCTTCGTGCTCGTGCTGATTATAGCGCTGCCGGTCGCGGCGGAAGGGGAGAGCAGCACCCTTGCGGACAATGCTCCCTCGCTGACCGCCCCGGCTGCCTACGTGGTCAACCTCGATACCAACATCGTCGTGTACGAGAAAAACAGCGAGACGCCGCTCTCCGCCGCCAGCCTGACCAAGCTGATGACGACGCTGCTGCTGCTGGAAAATTACCAGGATCAGCTCGACTCTATCAGCCTGACCGCCCCGAGCTATGTCTACGACCTGATTTGGGAGCAGAGCACCAACGCGTCCTCGGCCGATATCCGCCGGGGCGAGACGCAGAGCCTGCGCAACCTGCTCTACGCCATGCTGCTGCCCAGCGGCAACGAGGCCGCCTACATCGTGGCGGACTACATGGGCGGCGGCAGCATTGACAACTTTGTCGCCATGATGAACGACGAGGCTAAGGCCGTGGGCTGCACCGGCACGACGTTTGTTGACCCCTGCGGGCTGAACCCCAACAACATCACCACCGCGCGGGACGCCTACCTGATTCTGCGGGCGCTGACCGCCTACGATGTGTTCTCCACGGTCGTCGGCACGCCCAGCTACGATATGGGCACGAACGACCGCTACACGACCCCCGGGACTTATATCATCCAGACCACCGACAAGCTCATCACCAACAGCAGCTACCACCGCGACTACACCAAAGGCGGCAAGACCGGCAGCCTGGGCGAGTGGCAGAACTTTGCCGGGTGGCACAGCCAGGACGGCGAGAGCTACATCAGCATCCTGCTGAACGTGCCCTACGACGCTGACCCCGAGGGGATGCGCCCCGCGCTGGTGGAGACAGCTACCATCATGGACTGGGTGTTCGATACCTACACCATTGCCCCGGCGCTGGACACGACCCAGCCCATCACCGAAGTGCGGGTGGCCTATTCGACCCAGGCCGACACCGTCATGCTCTACCCGGCTGACAATATGATGACCCTGCTGCCCAGGGAGGGCGGCGCAGCTCTGACCGAACAGGTGTTCAATGTGCCGGATCAGCTTCCCGCGCCCATCAAGCAGGGGGACATTGTGGGCACCGTGACCCTGACCATAGAAGGGGAGACCATCGGCACCGCCGACCTGATCGCCGGCAGCGATGTTTCCCGCAACCAGCTTTTGTACACGATTTCCCGCGTGAGCCTTTTTTTTTCAAGCACATATTTCAAAGTCGTCGTTATCCTGACCATGCTCGTCATCGGTGCTTACCTGATTTTCACCGTTGGCCGCATCCTGCGCATCTGGAGCAAAGAGGTCTGAATATAGGCGTGCCGCCCGGTGCGCTGCAAAATTCCACAGGAGGGTTTCTACCATGTTGGATGTAAAACGCAATTTGACCACTATGACCGATTTCTATGAGCTGACCATGTCGGCGGGCTATCTGGATGAGGGATATGTTGACAAGATCGCCGTCTTTGATATGTTCTTCCGCCGTGTGCCGGACGGCGGCGGCTACGCCATCATGGCGGGCCTGCAGCAGTTCATTGACGCCGTGGACCACCTGAAATTTACCGCCGAGGATATCGACTACCTGCGCTCCACGAAGGCGTTCGACGAGAAATTCCTCGACTATCTGAAGAATTTCAAGTTGCACTGCAACATTTGGGCCATTGAGGAAGGTATGCCCATCTTCCCGCAGGAGCCGATCGTCACCGTCGAAGGCCCGGCCATCGAGTGCCAGCTGCTGGAAACGCTGCTGCTCGTCACCTTCAACCACCAGTGCCTGATCGCCACCAAGGCAAACCGCATCGTGCGCTCTGCCGCAGGCCGCCCGGTCATGGAGTTCGGCGCCCGCCGCGCCCAAGGGTATGACGCCGCCTATTTCGGCGCACGCGCCTCTTATATCGGCGGCTGCGGCTCCACCTCCTGCGTCATGGCCGCCCGCGATTTCGGCATCCCGGCCTCCGGCACCATGGCCCACAGCTGGGTGCAGATGTTCCCGACTGAGTATGATGCTTTCAAGAAATACGCCGAGATGTACCCCGACGCCTGTGTGCTGCTGGTGGACACCTACAATGTGCTGCGCCACGGCGTGCCCGATGCCATCAAGGTATTTGATGAGGTCTTGAAGCCGATGGGCAAGCGCCCGAAGGGCATCCGCATTGACTCCGGCGATATCGCCTACCTGTCCAAGAAGGCCCGCAAGATGCTGGACGAGGCCGGCTACCCCGACTGCACGATTTGCGCATCCAACTCTCTGGATGAGTACATCGTCCGCGACCTGATTTTGCAGGGTGCCCGCGTGGACAGCTTCGGTATCGGCGAAAACATGATCACCGCCAAGAGCGACCCTGTTTTCGGCGGCGTGTACAAGCTGGCCGCCGTGAAAGAGGACGACGGCAGCTACACACCGAAGATGAAGCTGTCCGAATCCGCCGAGAAAATGACGATCCCTTGCCTGAAAAAGGTCTGGCGTATCTACGACGAGGACGGCAAGGCCATGGCCGACCTCATCACGATGGCCGATGAGCAGGTCGAGACCCTGCACGGCATCACGCTGTTTGACCCCATCGAGACGTGGAAGGAATGCACCTACGTCAACTGCACGGCTCGCTGCCTGTCCACCCCGATTTATGAGAACGGCAAGCGCGTCTACAACTCCCCGAGCCTGGATGATATCAAGAAGTTCTGCAAGGCCCAGGTGGGCACGCTGTGGGACGAAGTCAAGCGTTTTGAGAACCCGCACCGCTACTACGTCGACCTGAGCCAGAAGCTGTGGGATACCAGAAGCACACTGCTGAAGAAGCTGTCGAAGTAAAAATCTCCGGCTTCCCCCTTGGGGGAAGCTGCCGCCCGCAGGCGGCTGATGAGGGGCAGACTTGCCAATACCGTCCGTTTACGGGTCGCCGCGGAAACGCAGCCCCTCATCCGTCTGCGGGCAGGGCCGCAGACACCTTCCCCCAAGGGGGAAGGCATTTCTTTCCAAAAACTTCCACTATCCTTACAAAACGGTTACAACCATCACCCCCTGCACATACTGTTGCTAACAGCTTGTGCAGGGGGATTTTGTATGTTGGAACGTCTTTCTCTGTTTTGTCTGGGCGGCGGGGCCTATGCCGCACTGGAACTGGCCTGGCGGGGCACCACCCACTGGACGATGTTTCTGGCGGGCGGGGTCTGCCTCTGCCTTTTGCAGGCACTGGCCGCCGGGCCGCTGCCGCTGGCGGTCGCGGCGGCCCTGGGCGCGGCGGGCGTCAGCGGGCTGGAGTTGGCTGTGGGCGCGGTCTGCCGCCGCCTTTTGCATATCGCCGTCTGGGATTATGCCGATGAGTGGGGCAACCTGGCGGGCCTGGTCTGCCCGCGCTACACCTTTTACTGGTTTTTGCTCTGCGGGTGGGTCATTTTCGTGCTACGGGGCGTTGAAAGTACCGTTTATCACCCTCAAAAATCAGTGCAGAAGAGTTAAAGTCCAAATTATCGTACTTTCCATCTGGTATAATAAAGACATACCAGATAAGAAAGGCGGTACATACCATGACCCAGCATTTCAGATACGTCGGCGGCCACATTGAAGTCTTTTCCGAGAGCGGCGAGTTTCTCTTCTCGGCTGATACCATGCAGGAGGCGTGGGAGGAATTGTCCGCGTAACGCGTACAGTCGCAACGTGCATATGTACAGTTTGCCGAAATAGTGGAATATATACAAATAACTTTTGTAAGTTTGTACAAAATGCAGCTTGCAAAAGTCAGATCTTTCGCATATAATAAAGACAGAACAAGGGAAGCGGAGAGCCTCCCAAACTACTTGCCCTACACTAGGAAAGGAGACGGGGTTACAATGTTGAAGCTGCACACTTTGGCCGAATGGATGCACGGTTTTCTGGATCCGGAACGGCCCTACGGTCTGCCGGAGGATGTCTACAATGATGTGATCCCTTCGGGCGTCCACAATTTCAACCGCAACGATCTTTTTTAAGACCTCTTTTTAATCCTCGCTCCCGGCGCGGCCCGCAAGCCCCGCGCCGGGGGTATTTTTTTGCAATAATGCGGCACGGTGAATCGTACTATATGTAAAGCCTTCCCCCAGAGGGGGAAGGTGGCCGAGCGAAGCGAGGTCGGATGAGGGGCGCACTTGCCGCAGCCAACCACAAATGGGCTATTGCGGGGCATCTGCCCCTCATCAGTCCGCTTCGCGGACAGCTTCCCCCTGAGGGGAAGCCCTTTTCACAAAACTTTCCCTTGTTTTTTTCGTCAAAACGCGGTATCCTATAATAAGTATATTATGCCTTTTAAAAAGGAGCTTTTTATGAAACTTATCACCTTTACCGTGCCGTGCTACAACTCGGCCGCTTATATGGATCATTGCATCGAGACCCTGCTCACCGCGGGCGAGGATGCCGAGATCATCCTTGTCGACGACGGCTCCAAGGACGACACTGGCAAAATTGCCGACTCCTACGCCGAAAAATACCCCACCATCGTTCGCGTCATCCATCAGGAGAACGGCGGCCACGGTGAGGGCGTCAACCAGGGCATCCGCAACGCGACGGGCGTCTATTTCAAGGTCGTCGACTCCGACGACTGGCTGGACACCGACGCGCTGCAAAAAGTCCTGGCCGAGCTGCGTGCCCACCTCAACGACGAGCATCCGCTTGATTTGATGATGGCAAACTACGTCTACGAGCACGTTGCCGATAATACGCGCAACATCGTCGATTACAAGGGCATCCTACCCGAGGGCCGCGTTTTTACCTGGCAGGAGATCGGCAAGTTCCCGCCGAACAAAAACATTCTGATGCACAGTGTCATCTACCGCACCGAGATCCTGCGCCAGAGCGGCATGGAACTGCCCAAGCACACCTTCTACGTTGACAACATCTTTGTGTACCAGCCGCTGCCCCAGGTCAAGACCATCTACTATATGAACCTTGACCTCTACCGCTACTTCATCGGCCGCGAGGATCAGAGCGTCAACGAGGCCAACATGATCAAGCGCGTAGATCAGCAGCTGCGCGTCACCCGCATCATGATGAATGCTGTGGACGTCTACGCCCTGCCGCCGGAGCAGAACAAGCTGCGCGCCTATATGCTGAACTATTTCTCGATGATGATGGCGATTTCCAGCATCTTCCTGACTTTGGACGGCAGTAAGGAGGCGCTGGCCAAGCGCAAGCAGCTGTGGGACGACCTGAAAGCCCACGACGGCCACCTGTACCGCCGCTGTCGTTTCTCGGTAGCCGAGGGCTGCAACCTGCCCGGCTGGCTGGGCAGCAAGATCAGCATTGGCGGCTACCGCATTGCCCAAAAGCTGTTCAAATTTAACTAAAAAGGATTTTTATGCGCAATTACGATGTTATTTTGTTTGACCTGGACGGCACGCTGACCGACTCCGCGCCGGGTATTTTGAACTCGGTACGGTACGCCTGCCGCAAGCTGGGGCTGGAAATGCCCAGCGAAGCCACACTGCGCAAATTTTTGGGGCCGCCGCTGATCGACTCGTTCCGCACACTGGCAGGGTTGAGCGACGCCGAGGCCGACCACGCAGTCAGCGCGTTCCGGGAGTATTTTCCCACGAAAGGCATTTTTGAAAATGAGGTCTATGACGGCGTCCCGGCCCTGCTGGCCGATCTGAAAGCCGCCGGGAAAACCGTCATCATCGCCACCAGCAAGCCCGAGGACTTTGCCAAGCGCATTATGGCACACTTTGATTTGGCGCAGTACTGCGATTTTGTCTGCGGTGCCACAATGGACGAGACGCGCACCGACAAGGCTGAGGTCATTGCCTACGCGCTGGAAACTGCGGGCATCACTGACAAGAGCCGCGTCGTCATGGTCGGTGACCGCGAGCACGACGTGGTGGGTGCCAAGAAGAACGGCCTGCCGTGTATCGGCGCTGTCTACGGCTACGGCTCTGCCGAGGAACTGACCACCGCCGGGGCCGCTGCTCTGGCCGACACGGTGGACGAGCTGCACAAACTGCTGCTGGGATAAATCAAACGGGAGACAGCCCGCGCTGTCTCCCATTTTTTATTGGTCCCGATCGTTGTAGTAGAGATACCACCCGCGGAAGCCGTACCCGATGCCGAGAGCGCCCAGCACCAGCAGCATAGCCGCCTTGTCGGGCCAAAGCGGCATATTCCGGGTGCAGACCCAGACCACCGCCAATGCAAGGCATACAAGCACCGGCAGACCGTAGTGCAGAAATCTCTGCACCCGCAGCCGCTTCGGGTCGCCCTCTACCGCCAGCGCCGATGGATCGCACACCTCACACCGCACCCGCAGTATCGGGATATTGCGCACATGGCTCGAATACCGCACGGCCCTGTACTCAATGCCGTCCAGCATAAAATGCGGGGTCATACTCTCCCGGGTCATCTTCACATCCACGCCGTTTTCGTCTGCCCAAGCCAGCAGCGCCGCCGTAAATTCCTGCGGGGTTGCAATGGCGGTGTCCGGCGTAAAGGTAAACTGCCGCTTATGCTCGGCAGCCGCCATTTTCCGGTAGTCCTGCACCCAGCCGGTAAACCAGCCGCCCGCCGGGGCAGGGGAGTCCATCCGAGCCAGGCAGTCGTCCACATCCAGCTCTGCCGCCGTTCGGTCGCCGGCGGCCAGCTCCGTGCAGAAGGCTGCGGCCGCTGCCAGCTTTTGCTGCTCGGCCTCCAGCTGTCGGCGCTGGCGTTCAGCAGCCTCGGTCAGCGGCAGTGTACCGCTCAGTACCGCGCGGATATCCTCCACTGGCATATCCAGGGTGCGCAGCACGCGAATCAGTTTCAGCGTCCGCACATCGGCATCCGTATAGATACGGTAGTCGTTCTCTGGGTTGCGTGCCGGGGCCAGCAACCCCGCCTGCTCATAGTAGCGAATGTTCCGCGCCGATACGCCCGACGCATCCGCTGTCTGCTTGATGTTCATAACATCACGCTCCTTTCCCGGTCATCGTACACCCTGCACCCACTGGAAGGTCAAGGGTTTTCCCGAAAACAGGCGAAAAATCATAATATTTTAATTTCTACCGTCCGCCCGCCCAGGTTCTCATAAATTCTGTGGGACACCGACAGTACCGTGCGGCCCTCGGACGCCCGGCGCAGGGCTTCCAGCACGCGGGCTTCCGTCTCAGCGTCGAGGTTCGCGGTGATCTCATCCAGCAGCAGTACAGCGGGGTCAGCGGCGGCGGCGCGGGCGATGGACAGCAGCTGCCACTCGCCCTGGGAGAACATCCCCTCGCTGCACACGGTATCGTACCCCCCGGGCATGGCCGCAATGGCTGCGTCGATGCCCGCCAGTTTCGCGGCGTTCTTCGCCATTTCTTCTGTAATCTGCGGATCGCCCAGCGTGATTTGATCCAGCACCGTGCCGGGCACGCGGGCGAAGTGCTGTTCCACGCAGCTGATGCAGGTGCGGCGCTCGCGGTCCGTGATGTCTGCCACATTCACGCCGCCGATCGTAACCGTACCGCTCTCGGGCGGGTACAGCCCCAGCAGCAGCTTGAACACAGTGCTCTTGCCCGCACCGGTGCGGCCCACCAGCGTGACCTGCTCGCCCTGTTTGACGGTCATCGAGAAATCATTCAGCACGTGCTTTTCTCCATAGCCGAAGGTCACGTGGGCCAGCTCCACGTCACCCCGGGCGGCTTTGGTTCGTTCCGCGGGGATCGTGCGCTCCGGCTGCGCCAGAAATGCGTCAATGCGCTTGACGCCCGCCATGGCGGACTGGATAGTCTGGATCTCCATGCCCAAGCTTTCAATGGGCGCAAAAATACGCGATATGTAGTTAATAATGGCCACCGAAGTACCAACCGACATACCAAACAGCGCCAAAGCCGTGCCGTTGCCCGACGCCGAGAGCAGCATAACGATACCCACCACCACGGCGTTCAGCGTCAGCACGGCGGGGGAGTAGATGGCATCATAGAAATTCGTGCGTTCCATCGCGGAATAGCTGTCTGCAATGCGCTGGTCATAGCGGCGCTCCATGTAGGCTTCCATGCCCAGTGCGCGAATCGTGCGGATGTTGTGCAGCGTCTCGGGCACCTGGCCGGAAACGGCGGCCACAGCGCGGCGGTTGTCCAGCTTGGCGGCCAGCATCCGCTTTTGCACATGGCGGGTGAACACCGCAAACAGTGGCAGCACCAGCAGCAAAATCATCGCCAGGCCGGGATTTTTTACAAAAATGACCGCCATGATAGAAATGATGCGGCAGGCGTCCGCCACCATGCTGATGATGCCCGACGTGAACAGTGCCTCCACCGTGTCCACATCGCCGGAGAACCGCGCAGCCACCTCGCCGGGGTTCTGATCCACCAGCGTGGCGGCGGGCAGCCGGGTCAGCTTGTGGGACATTTCCGAGCGCAGCGCGTGGGTCATCTTCTGACCAAAAACGACCAGCAGACTCTCCTGCGCACTGGATAAAACGCCCTCCAGCGCCAGGCTGGCAAAGTAGGCCAGCACGGCCCAGATCGTCAGCGGCAGGCCCGCCGTCAGACTGTCGATGCAGCGTGCCAGCAGGAGCGGCGGCAGCAGCGACGCCGCAACCGACGCAGCCACGCACAAAATCACGCCAACTGTCAAAAAACAGTGTGCCATGGCCGCCGTGCGCAGGGCGGCAGCCACACCGTTTTTATTGCTCGTTTTCATTTTGCTGCCCTCCTGTCTGGCTTTCGTACAGCTGGCGGTACGCGGGGACCGCCGCCATCAGCTTGTCGTGGGTGCCCACAGTGGTCTTGCCATCCTCCATAAAAACCACCTGCCGCATCTGCGGGAAGTGGTACAGCCGGTGGGAAATCAGGAACACGACTTTATCTTTGGCGTAGGTCTGCAAATTTGCAAACACGGTATCCTCGGTATGGCGGTCCAGCGCCGAGAATGGGTCGTCCAGCACCAACACCGGGCGGGGGTGGGCCAGCGTTCGGGCCAGCGCCAAACGCTGGGCCTGCCCGCCGGAAAGCCGCGTACCGCTGGGGCCGATGACGGTATCTCGGCCCTGCTCCATGGCCCGCACCTCGTCGTCAAGCGCGGCGGCGGCCAGATAGGGCGCGGTGTCCTGCGCACCGCCGCAGAGGACGTTATTTTTCACGGTGTCGGCGCTCAGCTCTGGGTCATGACCCAGGTAGCCGACCGTGGCGGAGATTTGCCGCGGTGTCAGGTTCGAGAACTCTTTGTCCCCGAACTTTGCCGAGCCGCCGTAAGGCGCTTCACACAGGAACACACGCCCCAGCGTGGATTTACCGCAGGCGACCGGGCCGGTGATGCCGATGATATCGCCGGGGTGCGCCGTCAGAGTAAGCCCTGCAAAAATCGGTTCGTCGGCGTAGGCGAAGGAGAGGTTTTCCAGCGTCACGTCGGCGGGGGATGGGACCTCCAGCGGGGCCAGCTGCTCCGGCAGCTTCATCAGCGGCTTGATGCGCCGCCAGGAAACCTCGGCTTTTTGGACGGAGTTGAAGAGCTTTGCAACTTTCGATGACTTGACGACCAGTTTCGTGAAGCAAGACAAAAATGTCGTGAACGCGGCAATATTCCAGGCGCACCAACCGGCGCCCAGGACATTTTTTGCGCCGAACCACAAGATAAACAGCACGCCCGCCTCGGACACAGCCAAGTAGAGCGGCGGCAGCGCCGACTGCCAGACATTGCTGCGCACGGCGGTCCGCTCGTAGTTTTTCAGCACATCCTCGTACCGTTCCTCGCGGGCGGTCTCACAGCCGTAGTTGCGGTAGGTCGCGGCGTTCCGGGCACGATCCAGCGTGGCGGCGCGCAAAGCGCCCGCCGCCTTTTTGTAGGCCGCCCCTTCGCGCTGCACCGGCTTTTTCATCCCAGCGGCGCAGACGTAGGAGACCGGCGTAAACAACAGGCTGAGCAGTGCCAGCCGCCAGTCATACACCAGCAGCATGACGATGTAGCCCACCAGCGCCACGCCGGTGTCGAACACCTCGGTCGTGAATTTGCGCATTCCTTCGACGCAGTCGTCCACATCGGAGATGGCTTTGGTCATCAGCTCGCCCGCGCCCTCTTTTTCCAGCGCGGCGCGGCTCTGGCGCACAAGGTTGGCGTAGAGCACGCCCTTCATCCGGCGGTTAATGTTGTTGGCAAAGCGGCGCACGTAAAACCGCTTAATGAACCGCGCCGCCTGCACCAGCAGCGTGACGAGGATGTAAGCCAGCACAAGCATCGCCATGGCGGACGCTGCCGCGTTGCCGCCCAGAATGTCGGCCAGGCATTGGGCCAGCCGCCCCTCAAACCAGGGCGCGGCCAGCAGACCGATGTTGTAGATAAGGCCCGACACCGTGACCAACACCAGCGGCAGCCACTCGATGCGGAAATAGTCGCCGATTTTGTCCGGGCGGAATTTTTTTTCACGCTTCATCGTTTGTCTTGCACTCCTTTTGGAAATGCGGGAACCCCGCGCGGCTCTCGGTCTTGGACCGATGGTACAGCTTATCCAGCGTTGCCGCAAAGGCAGCGGCCTCGTCGGCGGGCAGCGCGGCGGTCAGGTACTCATAGAAGGCCGCCTCGATCTCTGCCTTCGAGGATTTCAGGTTCTCGGCCTTCCCGGTCGGATACAAAAGCTGGCTGCGCCGGTCGTTGGGGGCATCTTCGCGGACAAGATAGCCCTTGGCCTCAAGGTTTTTCGTGCGCCTTGCGATGGCCGCCTTGTCGGCGTGCAGCAGCTCGGCTAAGGCCGCCTGGGTGCAGCCGGGGTGGTGGCGCAGGGCGTGGATCAGGTCGATTTCCGCCGTACCCACGCCCTGTTCCCGCAGGGTGCAGAGGACGAGTTTTTCGGCCTCACGCGCAATTTTTGTGATTTTTCGTTCGGTAATGTCCATAGACGCCTCCCGGGCTTCAGAAAGATGTATCTACATCGTTGTACATACAACCATTATAGCCCGGTTTTGCGCCATGTCAATAGAGTGGCGCACAAGGTCTGGATATGGTATACTTAGAACTATAAATCGGGATTTAGAGGTGTAAGATGGAATATAAAGAATATGGATCAAAGAATAATGATATTA
>ERZ1034913.544-NODE-544-length-29578-cov-26.133659_pt1 | contig 29578 bp, 28 predicted proteins | sample MGYA00520697_ERZ1034913 | MGnify/ENA primary metagenome ERZ1034913 (study PRJEB33766, sample SAMN09781786) | gut metagenome | biome: gut microbiome | host: Homo sapiens | place: Madagascar | study: EMG produced TPA metagenomics assembly of the PRJNA485056 data...
CGGGATTGGTCAAAATCGTTTGACTATTAGCGGCTAAAATCGCCCGGCGCTAACACGCTTCTGATCTCTCGCTAATTAGACTAAAACGCAATGGAGGCAAGAGCACGTTTAACATTCTCGATAAAGACAAGATCGAGACCCTAAAAAATAGAAGTGACTATTCACCGCAATATATAGATGCATTGTTCTCCAAGAAGGCAATTCTTGTTGAAGCGCCTCGGGACGCAATCATCTATTCGGCAATCTGTGACAAAATCACCGAAATCGACAATCCAATTTTCGTTTCAACAAATGGGAAAGATGCATTCAAAGGCGTTAAACGGTTTTATACTGCATCAGGGCTTCCCTGTAGGTGCATCTGCGACTTCGACATCATCAATGATCACGACAAATTTAAAAACTTAATGAAAGCTTTCTCTGTCGACCTTGAGGTTCGCCAAAGGGCTCTTAACGCCGCCGACGAACTAAAGAAAACCTACCGAGATTTGGCGATTGAAAAGGTATCCGATAAAAAAGATATCGCCTCTTTAATCAAAGAGCGTTACAAAAAAGATGTGTTTATCGATATCCCAGATAGTTTGCGTCAAGATTGCCGTAATTCACTTCATGAACTGATTCGATTTGGCATTTATGTTCTTACAACCGGAGAACTCGAATCGTTATTCGAAGATAGCGGAATTGAACACTCCCATGATTCAGATGATTGGCTCAAAAATTCCATGTCGTTTATAAGACAAAATGACATTTGCACGCTGAAGGGTGATGAGAACATCGGCGAATTGATTTCTTTTTTGGTTAATTTTACTGAAAGTTCAACCTCGTAGCCTATATCTGACTCGACGAGTCCGCCTCCTCCTTCCACCGACTGGCAATACGATTACACCTAATTTCGGGGTTCGATTACAGGGAATTCGTTCGCCACTCGCCCGATCTCGCTACACTAATAACTGCTGCTACCAGGCAATTTCCTGGAGCAGCTTCCATTGGCTCTTGCGAAGATCGGAGCGGTTATGTTTGCTGCCGCGTTCCACACCAGCCGACACTACATCATGCTTACCGTCATGGCCTGCCTATGCGTTTTGCTGGGCGGGCCTTCTTATGCCGCGGGCGCGGACAGCCTGTTCATTGCGGGCGCCACGTACTACGAGCCGGGCGCGTCGGGCCCCGGGTGGGTCTGGACCGATGCCTCAAAGCCCAAGGCCAGCGCGAGCGGCGTGTTCCCCACACTCGCCAAAACTGCCGACTTCCACTGGATTGCAATGTCCTTGGGGCCTGCGTTGGCCGAAAGCGCGTCATGTGTACGCGTTATCGCAAGTAAACGTCCTTTAGCACCTCAACGACCTGTTGCGCCCCAACACCCTTGATCCTGATTGTTTTGGGATCGACGGGGTCCGATTCATAGGCCTCCATGAAGCGCCTCATGTCAGCACGAACCCCCTCGCTCATGGCGGGGTGCTCGTTGCCCGCGAGCAAGGTGGCGAGGCGGCAGACGTCGTTGCGGTGTTTCTTCACGGTCTTCTCGTCGACGGCCTGACCTTCCGCGCGCTTGGCAGACAGGTCAAGCCACGCCTTAGCTTTGAAGGGGATTAGCCCCTCGACCGACAGGACAGCGACGCCGCCGGCCGACACCCTGTTCTCGACAAGCAGTCTGTAGTATTCCTCGTCCAACAGAATCGCAGAAAGGCTGGAAACCTCATCGTCGATGTGAATCGGCATAAGGCCGGAATCCTCGTCGCGCAAGTTGATGTCGGTGCGTGCAAATAACTCCAGCATGGCGGGGAAGGCCAGGTCCTTCGGCTTAGAGAACCGGTAGAACTGCGGCTTCCCGCTACTCTTTTGTCTGTTCTCGTACCCGCCTTCCCGGACAAAGTCCCAAAAGACGCGGCCGAACTCAGGTGTCAGCGCTTCCACCAGAAGGACCAGATCGAGATCTTTAGTTGCCCTGAAATCCTGTCCGACCTCGCCGAACAGCAGGTCGCAGGCGCCGCCACCGATTAGGACATATTCACCCTCGCGGCCCGCGAAACGCTCCCTGAACTTATCGATTCCCTTCATAATCAACCCCAAGCACTCGATTCAAGACGTGCTCGATCTCGCCCGCGACGCGCGGGTCGTCCCTCACATCGTCGGGAAGGGATAGGATGGCGGAAAGCGGGTCGACAACACACCCGGGCGCTGGCTCGGGCTCGTAGCGCAGTACCTGCACTACGCACGCGGCCTCCTCTGACTCGTCGAATCCAGAGTTACGCGCACCGGTCGTCAGCCCCAGGGCGCGCTCTTGCGCTTTGGTCGCGGTGAAAGTCGGCCAGGGGTCGTCCTGCAGCATCGAGAGCTCGCACAGCGCCGAAACTCCTCCTGGTGGAAGGCCCGCATCAGGTATGCGGGTCAGGCGATACTCCCTTGCGACCGGACTTGCCATGTATGGTTCTAGCCGCCGCCACAGCGCCATCTTATTCCGGTCGGGGCGTAGGACCCGTCGGCGCCCTTCGGACACGACGATCGAGGGGTCGACGGCAGCGAGTTCGTCGAACGCGCGAGAGACGGTCATCTTTGCTACAGCGAGAACACTCGCCGCCTGAGTGACGTTGGCTCCCTCGAGTTCACCGTAGAGCGCCATGATGGCAAGACGCTGCGCCTGGGGCGAGAGCGTCTCGACGCTTACCTGCTTACGGTCGCCCGTATGGCCCTTGCCGCCATTCAGCGCAACTCCCAGGAACGGCAGGTACACCTGCTTGTCTGCAGCTACGAAGGCGAGGCCGGTCTCAAGCATTCGCTCGACCCTATAGCCCGTGGCGCTCTCGAGAGCGAAAGCCACGGGAACCCCCAGAGCTATCTCAAGCGTGTTGCGGTGTTTCGCCATGGTCTTCACCGTCGCACTCTCGATGGGGGAAGCCATCACGAACGGCACGCCGAAGGCGGTCCACCGCTCAAGGGAGTACAACCCCCTCAGATACAGGGGAAGCCCCGAGACATCAATGGGCTCACGCTCGACCCTCGAATGTAGCATCTTCTCAACGAATTCCCGCATGTCTCGCCTCCTTTTATAACATGCTTTTTTTGAAATGTAACATTTACTATGTTACACGGCAAACTATTTAGTTACATTTATACATGTCCTGTGCATACTTCCGTTTCAAAGCCGCAAAACCCAAAGCGAGCGCAAGCGGCGTGTTCTTTACACTCGCCAAGATCGCCGACAGCTACGGGATTGCGATCTTGCTCTTTGAATACAGGTATCGCTCTGGCGATAGCATGCTATACTATCGCCAGAGCGATACCTGTTAGGAGGCTCAAGTGGAACTGTGGCATGGTTCTCAGAAAATCATTGAGACTCCCCAACTTGGCCTGGGAAAAGTCCATAACGACTATGGACAGGGATTCTATTGCACAGAGAGCCTCGACTTTGCAAGGGAATGGGCATGCTCGCGTGATGCCGATGGCTTTGCGAATCGCTATGAACTCGATATGGCCAATCTCAAGGTACTCGACCTGCTATCGCCGCAATATTCAGTTCTGCATTGGATTGCGTTGCTTGTAGAGCATCGTTCTTTTCGCAAGGACACCGCTATTGCCGTGGGGGCGTGCGAATATCTCCACGATCATTTTCTACCTGACACGAGCGCTTACGACGTGATAAGGGGATGGCGTGCGGACGACTCGTACTTTAGCTATGCCAGAGCTTTTGTGAACAATACGATTAGTGTCGACCAGCTTGGTCGATCTATGAGGCTCGGCAACCTGGGAGAGCAGATTGTGCTCAAAAGCGAGCGCGCGTTTAAGAGCATTCGTTTTGCTGGATTTGAACGTGCACCGCAAGCTCTGTATGGCCCATTGGCCAAGGAGCGAGATGAAGCGGCAAGGGCGCAGTATCGGGAGCTACTTGCCGAAAATCCGTTTGAGGGAATTCGTATCGTCGATATCATTCGAGAGGGGATGACGGACGATGACCCACGCCTACAGTGAGATGTATCTTGAGGATGCCATGAGAACGCTGGGAGAGGCGGTCGACTTTGCCCTCTGTGACCAAGGGTTGACTCCAGTCGAGTTGACGGCGATCCTGTCGAACGCTTTTGAGATGAAACAGTTTGAGCGCGGTATGCCTCGCGTCGTCTGCGGCATGGCGGGCGACGAGCTCGCGCGCGATATTATCGCCCATGCGGGACTGACCCCCGTCGAATGCAGGGAGACCTATCCGTTTGACCGTTCGCCTCAGTATTGGGCGGGCTGGGTTTTGGCCTATGCGCAATGGATGTGCAGCCTGGGCTTTAATGAGCTACTCGAAGTCGCTCCGCTCGATTGGATCATCGGCTCGTATCATCCGCTCCACGAGGCCTCCGAAGACAAATTCGCCCAGACTGTCATTGATAAATGGAACGATGCCCAGGCAGACAAAAAGGGCCTCAAAGCGGCACGAAAGGCGGCCGGCCTAACGCAAAAACAGCTCGCCGCCCAATCGGGGGTTAAACTTCGCGCCATACAACTCTACGAGCAGAACCAGCTCGACCTACGCCGCGCCTCGGTCTCCTCGGCATTGGCGCTCGCAAACACGCTCGACTGCTGTATTGAAGACCTCATCTGGCAACCGATCGTTCTGGAGTACGACTCGCAGGCTTTTCCATCTACGAAGCTATAAAGGAGACGCACATGCTTTGGAGTCATGTTCAGCCAGATGACGGCACTGGTCGCGCTACTCAAGAAGATTACTCAGTAGTGCACGAGGTAAATTCAACATTACCGATTTCGCTCGACGGCTTTATGTCGATCGACCATGCAGTTGAGTTAACCATCGCTGCCATGCCCAACGCGCTCAGACTCTTGGAGAACTCATGATGGCGGACACGAAGCGGGGAGCGCATCCGTTCACGCCGCTCGTGCTCGATGATGCCGGTTCGCTCGAAGATATGGCCGCGGCCGTGATGCGCCTGCACAGCACGCTGATGACGGTCGGACGCTGCTATACAACCGACGCCACAGGCGACCGGGCCGCGCTTGAGCTTGGATGCGTCGAGTCCGTGCTTGCGGGTGCATTCTGTACGATATTCGGTCAATCGCCGGCCGATCGCTTCGCAGACATCTTTGACCAGGTCACCTACGTGGCCGAGCACATGGTCAAGGACCACATCTTTGAAGACGGTAACAAACGAACCAGCCTTGTCTTTGCGTTGTCCGTCTTAAGGTTCGCAGGCACTCCGGTCATGCTGTCCGACAGCCCGGAGGTAAAAGACAACCAGTACTACGCTTGGATCCAGGACCTCGTTTCCGGAAACCGCTCTCGCGCCGGCCTCGCCGAAGAGCTGCGCCGCGGTTGCGTTGCGGGCACGGGCGACCCGTCGCACGTATAGAATCTAAGCATCCGCACGCCTGCCATTATCTTGATTGGAAGCCATATGGAGATCCCCAGCACCCTGTGCAGCAATGTGTACGACTTCGCGTTTTGTCCCGAACCCTGCTATGACCGCCTGGCCGACCTTGCCGACCCCGAGGACTGGGGTCCCGGCAACCGCATCCTCAAAAACTACCTGTCGTTTTCGTTTAGTCGCGCGGTTTTCCTGACCGAGCGCGACGTGAACCAGACCGCGCCGTCCAACCTGCCGCTGGTGTTCGACGACGACCGCTGCCTGTTCAATACCGGCCTGTACACGCGCCGCTACGAGACCATCTACGGCCTGTTTGAGCCCAACACCAAGCCCGACGCGCGCCAGCGCTGGTTTTTGAAGGGCTTCTTTAAGGAAAGCGACCCCATGCTGGTCTCGTTTGAGTACCTGCCGTGCCGCGTGCGCTTTGCCGAGGACCCCTCCGAGCTGATTTTTGACTATCGACTGCCCATCCGCTCCAACATCGACCACATTCTGGGCGACGAGGAGAACCTGACGCGCATTCCCGCCAGCCTGATGGGGGAGGGTAACTCGCTGCTGCTGCGCCGCGCCTTTGAGGGTGCCGTTGCCGAGGCCGCCCGTCGCGCCGCCGCCAACTACACGCTTGCCGTGCCGCAGTTCTACGGCGGCCGGATCCAGCTGCTGCTGCCGCTGTGTCTGACCGGCGACAAGCCCGAGTTGGCGCTGACCATCCAGCGCGAGGACGGCTTTTACGCCGCGCGCACCTGCCTCACGCTCGACATGGCCTACAACAATGCGCGACTGATCTGCCGCCCCGAGACTTCGTGGATCAAGCGATAAAGGTAGGTTTAGCTGCGGTTTTGCCGATTGCTTTGGTCGCTTTGGCTTGGCTTGCACCCACGAATTTAAAATCGAGGGCAAAAAGTTCTTGGTAAACCGCGCGCGGCTATGTTAGTATCTCTTTTGCCGAAAGGCTACGGGCGATTGGCTCAGGGGTAGAGCATATCCTTCACACGGATGGGGTCACAAGTTCGAATCTTGTATCGCCCACCATCAAAAGCGCAGGTCAGAGGTGTTAAGCCTCTGGCCTTTTTATTTTTGACACCAAGGGTGACACCAAATCTGACACCAAAAACCAATTGAACTTTGCTACAACGGCATAGCCTACCTGCGGTTCTTTTGCTGGCTTCTTGCGCATTTTTAAATCGCGAATTCAGTAATTTTCCTGTTCAACCTTGTGTATGGCACGAAGAATTGTGGAGGCAGGGACCAAACGAGCAGCTTCGTTACCTGCGCGTTTCGCTATTCGCGCCAACTTTCGACATAGACCGTCCATCTTTTGGTCAGCGTTTGGTCAGCTTCCGGTACTTACCCGCATGATGCCCCAGTAGATAATCGGCGATGTCCGCAATCCGCGCGGTCAATGGCCGATACCAGGGGAGATGCAAATGGACGAAATCGTCTGCGCAAACACCGCATTCCGCTACTGGCGCTGCCCGCCTCAGGTGCGCGATCTCTACCCGCGCCTGCCCAACTCCGAAGACGGCTGGCGAGCCCTATCCCAAGCCCCTTTCGTAACCGAAGTCCTCAAGACGCCAGTCATCACAGCAGCATCAACACGAAGCAACCTGCATTCCGAGACAAGACGGACCATTCGATGGAACAGCGCCTATACAGAGAAGGTTTCCATCGACACGGGTTTGGGCTTTAGCGTCACAGACCCTCTTAATACACTATTCACCATGACTCGTAGCGTGTCTTCATGCGACCTAGTTCTGGCTATGTACGAGTTTTGCGGATGGTTCTCGGTTTTTAAACCATCGCTCGCGGTCAACATGGCACTTGAACAGGCAAATTCAGAAGAAGAGCATTACACCACAGAGAGTCTGTTTGAACTAGACGAATCCCAGGACGAGGCCCCATGGAAGCGAGTCTATGCTCGGGCATACCAGAAGGACGGCGAGAATAATCAAAGCGGGCAGCAGGATGATGGATCCGGAAATAAAGCTAACGGAAAGGGCACGTCGCTCTGGATGAGAAAGCCTCTTATTGAATTAGAAGAACTTCACAAATTTGCAGCTAAGGTTAAGGGCGAGATGTGGGGAAAGCAATTCTACAAAGCCGCGCAGCAGGTAATGGGTATTGCGGCATCCCCGCTAGAAGTTGCTGGAATCATGTTGCTAAGTCATCCGAGGCGTGCCGGCGGAGCGGAGTTTAAAAACATATACGTCAACGACTTAACACCGCTGTCGAATTCAGCTCGGAAAATCGCGGGTCAGAAAATCTGTTATGGCGATATCGTCATCGTAAACCCAATAACAATGAAGGCTGTGATTATCGAACTTCAAGGGGAGGTTATCCATGGATCGGGCGCCGTGCTTGACCACGATGCCACACGAATGACAGCATTGCAAAGCATGGGATACGACGTATTTCTTGTAACCCATGACATGCTCAATAATCACGATCAGCTTGATGCCATCATTCACGGCGTGTATGAGCGATTGGGGTTGCGCTACAAACCAAAAACTGAAGCGATGAGATGCGCTGAGACCAGATTGCGGGCCAACGTTCTGTGCAATTGGCTTGGTATTGGTAAGTAATAATGCCCAAATGAGCATTTCTCAATACTTTATATGCTGCCAGTAATTAAGTGCCATTTTAAAACCATGCCGGTTTACTACGTTGGATTGAGGGTGGCTGAGCACACCGAATTCGCCGCTCTTAAAACCGCAGGTAAATTGCCTGCTCGTTTTGCCAAAATAGGCGTGAGGTCGAAAATCCAGGAATCGGCGTAGTAAACCGGTCTATTTATGAAGCGACCAGCTGGGGCGAGCTTCGCACGGTTCCGTAAATTGGCCCGAAGGTGTGCTGAGGGGCTCAGGCCCCCGGAAGCAACGCGGATCGCTTTGGTCTGGCCGACGGCATCTAGGGCGACATGCCGAACCCCGGGAAGGAAGGCGGCGGGCTTGCCGCCGCCCGCGGGGCGCGCCCCGCGGACTATTTCGGGCATCGTGTGTCTCTTCGTCCTCGTGCCTGTTCCACGCGCCGCAGAATATTTCCAAAATTGTCCTTGCATCGGCGGGGGAGTTCCCGTATAGTACTTCTTCGCACGGGGGCGTAGCTCAGCTGGGAGAGCGCTTGACTGGCAGTCAAGAGGTCAGGGGTTCGATCCCCCTCGTCTCCACCCGAGCATTGAATGAGGCTCCAACGCAAGTTGGGGCCTTTTTTCATATCTAACGATTGACGCTATGTGTTGGTTGGGTAGCATCTTGACGACATTCCCATTGTTAATTACGAATATGAATGTTAATAACTTTACGTCTCTGGATGGCAAAGCTAGTTTGCAGCGCTAATAACAAAGAGGCCGGGCGTAATGCCCGGCCTCAAAATACTCTGGTGGGCCCTCCGGGATTCGAACCCAGAACCCAGGGATTATGAGTCCCCTGCGCTAACCGTTGCGCCAAGAGCCCTTATGAACGGTGAATGCAATTCTAATAAAGCAACTCAGGCCTAATTTCTTCGCTTCACGTCGTGAAATACTACCATGCACGAGCAAGTCGCACAACGCAAGATCAAGTCCAATGCTAAACAACAACCAATCTAGGCGCGTCGTAGAAATGACGTGTTTTAGAAAAAATTAAGGCCATTAATTCAGGGCTCCAACACATTTAACCGTGAAATCAAGCCCATGTCATTTCAAAACCATGCCGGTTTACTACGATGGATCGGCGACTCCCGAGCACCGCGTGTTCTCCGTTTGCAAAACCACAGGTAGGGAGCCCGACGGTTGCGCGAAAAGGCGTGCGTGGTTGAACATTCCTGTTTCATCGTAGTAAACCGGCATAGTTCTGAGGCGCAGAGGAGGGGCGGTTCGCAATCGGACCCGATAATGGGACTGGCGGCGCACAGGAAACGCGGTTGAGCGGGCGGGTCGTGTTTCGCCCGCGCCGGCGCGGGCGAAAGTTTTTCCAAAATTGTCCTTGCATCGGCAGGGGAGTTCCCGTATAGTACTTCTTCGCACGGGGGCGTAGCTCAGCTGGGAGAGCGCTTGACTGGCAGTCAAGAGGTCAGGGGTTCGATCCCCCTCGTCTCCACCCGAGCATTGAATGAGGCTCCAACGCAAGTTGGGGCCTTTTTTCATATAGGCACACAAGGTCAAAGGCGGCAGCATGATCCTCCTGGTCGACAAGATCGAAAAAAGCTTCGGCGCACGCGTCCTCTTTAGCGGCGCGTCCTTCCAGATCAACCCCGGCGAGCGCTTCGCGCTCGTGGGCCCCAACGGCGCCGGCAAAACTACCATGCTCAAGATCATCATGGGCATCGACAGCCCCGACGCGGGCCAGGTCCAGTACGCCAAGGACTGCCAGGTGGGCTACCTAGAGCAGGAAACTAATCTGGAGCAAAAGGGCACCACCATCCTTGCCGAGGTCATGGCCGCCGCCAAGGAAATCCGCCGCATGGGCGAGCGCGCTAACGAGCTGCAGGCCCAAATCACCGAGTTCTCCGAGCAGGGCAAGGACGTCGACGCACTCCTTAACGAGTACGGCCAGGTCCAGGACCGCTTTGAGCACCTGGGCGGCTACGAGCTCGAGAGCAACGCCCGCAAGATCCTGTCCGGCCTGGGCTTTAAGGTCACCGACTTTGAGCGTCCTTGCTCCGAGTTCTCGGGCGGCTGGCAGATGCGCATCGCGCTGGCCAAGCTCTTCCTGCGCCATCCCGACCTGCTTCTTCTGGACGAGCCCACCAACCACTTGGACCTCGAAAGCGTTCAGTGGCTGCGCGGCTTTATCGCGAACTACGAAGGCGCCGTCCTCATCGTCAGCCACGACCGCGCCTTCATGGACGCGTGCGTCGACCACGTCGCCGCTCTTGAAAACCGCCGCGTAACCACCTACACCGGCAACTACAGCAGCTACCTCAAGCAGCGCGAGGACAACCTGGAGCAGATGCGCGCCAAGCGCGCTGCCCAGGAGCGAGACATCGCCCATATGCAGGTCTTCGTCGACAAGTTCCGCTACAAGCCCACCAAAGCCGCGCAGGCCCAGGAGCGCATCCGCAAGATCGAGCAGATCAAAAAGGAGCTCGTCATCCTGCCCGAGGGCCACAAGCACATCGACTTTAAGTTCCCCGATCCGCCGCGCTCCGGCGACATGGTCGTGGGCCTGGAGGGCGTGTCCAAGTCCTACGGTGAAAAGCACATCTACAGCGACATCGACCTCAAGCTCTACCGCGGCGAGCACGTGGCACTCGTCGGCCCCAACGGCGCCGGCAAGTCCACACTCATGAAGATCCTCGCCGGCCTGGAGCCGCCCACTACCGGCACACGCGACCTGGGCACCAACGTGGGCGTGGCCTATTACGCCCAGCACGCACTCGAGGGCATGACCGAGTCCAATACCGTCCTGCAAGAGATCGACACCGTCACGCCCAAGTGGACCGTGCCGCAGCAGCGCAGCCTGCTGGGCGCCTTCCTGTTTAGCGACAACGACGCAATCGAAAAGCAGGTCCGCGTCCTCTCCGGCGGCGAAAAGGCGCGTCTGGCACTGGCCAAGATGCTCGTGGCCCCCGAGGCGCTCCTGTGCCTGGACGAGCCCACCAACCACCTAGACATCGACTCGGTGGATATGCTCGAGAACGCCCTGCAAAACTTCCCCGGCACCATCGTGCTGATCAGCCACGACGAGCACCTGGTGCGCGCCGTCGCCAACCGCGTGATCGACATCCGCGACGGCAAGGTCACGGTCTACGACGGCGACTACGACTACTACCTCTACAAGCGCGAGGACCTTGCAGCCCGCGCCGCCGCCGAGGCGTCCACGGAGAGCACGCCGGCCACGGCCAAGTCCACCAAAGCCTGCGCCGCCCAGGCCGACACCCCCGCCACTGCCCCCAAGCCTGCCGAGGGCAAAAAGACCAAGGAGCAAAAGCGCGCCGAGGCCCAGGCCCGCGCCGCGCTCAACAAAAAGCTCAAGGGCGTGCGCAACCAGCTCAAGAAGATCGAGGCCGAGCTCGACAAAAAGCGCGCCCGCTATGACGAGCTTATGGAATTGATGGCAAGCGAAGAGCTTTATGCCGATCAGGATAAGTTCAACGCCGCGCTGGGGGAATATAACGGGCTTAAGCAAGAGCTGCCCAAGCTCGAGGACGAATGGCTGGAGCTTTCCACCCAGATCGAAGAGGAGACCGCGCGTGAACTCTCGTAAGGCCGCCGCCGTGGCGATGAGCATCATCGCCATCGCCTGTCGCATCTGCGGCATCTTTATGAGCGCGATGACCGTGCTGCTGTGCTTTAGCGGCCTCACCGCCAAGCTGCAGATCGTCGGCTTCGTCGTCGAGCTCTCGCGCGCCCTGCCGAGCGCCATTGCCGGCTACGGCGTCATCACGTCGCCTTTTGGCGGTGTGTTCCGTCTGGATTACGCCATCGTGGCCGTCATCCTGTTTGTGGCCGACTACCTACTCACGCGCTCCTCGCGCCGCATCCGCTAGGGGAGCGCCATGTCCAGCAGCTACCTCATGAACCTGCTCGCCAGCGCCGTCGCCGTCATCGTGGGTATTGTCATCCACGAGAGCGCGCATGCCGCCGCGGCCTGGGCGCTCGGCGACAAGACGGCCCGCTCGCGCGGCCGCGTCTCGCTCAACCCGCTCAACCACATTGACCCGTTTGGCACCATCCTCCTGCCGCTGCTCATGCTCGCAGCCGGCGGCCCGGTGTTCGCCTTTGCCAAGCCTGTGCCCGTCTACCTCAACAACCTCAAGCATCCCAAGCGCGACGAGATCCTGGTGAGCGCGGCCGGCCCCGTATCGAACATCGCACTCGCATGTCTGGCCGCGACCCTCATGCACGTAGCGTACGGCAACCTTTACGCCAGCATGTCCTTTGCCGTGGCCTCCCAAATCATGAACTTCGGCGCCACGTTTATCGTGGTCAACCTGTCGCTCGCGTTCTTTAACCTCATCCCGATCCCGCCGCTCGACGGCTCGTCTATCATCGTGCCGTTCCTCAAAGGCAAGGCGCTCGCCAACTACTACCGACTGCAGCAGTACGCCATGCCGATCCTTATCATCGGGCTGTATCTGCTGCCCATGTGGACCGGCATCGACGTGATCGGTCGGTATTTCGACGTTACCGTGTATCCGCTGGCTGAGCGACTGCTCGACTTCGCAATCGCCGGCATCTAGGGTAAACTTACAGGTCGACCGTGCAAAACGGTCTCAACATGCACCCAAACCGCGCCGCGAAGGCGCCGTCAAAGGAGGTCGAAGATGTCGTATCGCGTGTCGACGCAGGTCTACAGCGGACCGTTCGACCTGCTGCTGCAGCTGGTAACCCGCCAAAAAGTAGATATCGGCGCCATCTCGATCAGCGAGGTGGCCGAGCAATACCTTGCCGAGGTCGAGCGCATCGAGGCGCTAGACCTGGACGTGGCGAGCGACTTTTTGCTGGTCGCGGCAACCCTTCTGGACATCAAGGCCGCCTCGCTGGTACCCCAGGAAGCCCCGCGCAAGACAGATGACGATGACGAGGACGACGAAGACCTAGAGGAACTCAGTGCGCTCGACGGCGACGCCCTACGCGAGGTCCTGATCCAGCGCCTGATCGCCTACAAGCAGTTTAAAGGCGCGGCGGCAGCCCTTGGCGCGCGCATGCAGGCCGAAAGCCGCATGCATCCGCGCGTGGCCGGCCCTGACCCCGAGTTCTTGGGCCTTATGCCCGACTACCTGGCCGGCATTACCCTGCGCGGCCTCGCCGTCATCTGTGCCGACCTGGACGGCAAGCGCCAGACCTTCCTGCTGGAGGCCGAGCACGTGGCACCGCATCGCGTGCCGCTCGACCTGACGGTGGCCTCGGTCGACCGCTTTACCATGGCGCACCAAACCTGCACCTTCCGCGAGCTGTTGGACGGCGACGCCACCACCGAGCAGCTCGTCGTCACCTTCCTTGCCATGCTCGAGCTCGCCAAACGCGGCTCGCTTACGCTGAGCCAGGACGAAATTTTTGGAACCATTCAAATCAACCGCGTCGAGGGCGCCGAGGCATACGTGCCCGGCGAGGGCCCCGAGCTCACCGAATAGGAGCGGCCAACCATGTCAACCCTTTCCACGCTAGAGGCAAACAGCCTCAAAGGCGCCCTCGAGGCGCTGCTGCTGGTGTCGAGCGACCCCGTGAGCGCACCCGCGCTGGCAGGTGCGCTGGATATCGCCCCGGGCGAGTGCGCATCGCTGCTCGCCGAGCTCAAGGTTGAGTACGAGGAGGCCAACCGCGGCTTTCAGCTGCGCGAGGTCGCCGGCGGCTGGCGCCTGTTTACGCATCCCGCCTATCACGACGTGGTTGAGGCCTACGTGCTGAGCTGGGACACGCAAAAGCTGTCGCAGGCGGCGCTCGAAACCCTGGCCGTCATCGCATACCACCAGCCTGTGACGCGCGAGGTGGTCAAGGGCATCCGCGGCGTCAACTCTGACGGCGTCATCGCGTCGCTCGTGGACAAAGGTCTGGTGCGCGAGCTCGGACGCGACCCCCAGCGCAGTCAGGCCATCATCTACGGCACGACAAACGCCTTCTTGGAAAAGTTCGGTCTGCGCTCCACCCGCGACCTGCCCGACCTGGAGCAGTTTGCCCCCGACGAGCAGTCGCGTCAGTTTATCCGCGAACGCCTGAGCGGCCGCAGCATTCAGTCCACGCTCGAGGAGCAGGCCGAGGACCTGGACGAGGAGCGCGAACTGCTCGATACCGATGTTGAAGATGTTGAGGCAGTCGAGGACTTGGAGACCATGGTCGTCGACGAGACCTCGGAGGATTTACATGACGAGCACTAACGAAGTAGGGGAGACGCGCGCCATGGGCAACGCAGTACCCGCAACCGACGCACAGCCCGTCTATCCGCACACCATGCGCCTGCAGCGCTTTTTGGCGCGCGCGGGCGTGGCGAGCCGCCGTGGCTCGGAGGACCTAATGACCGCCGGCCGCGTGACCGTCAACGGCCAGGTCGCGACCGAGCTAGGCACCAAGGTCGATGTCGACCACGATCACATCGAGGTCGACGGCATACCCGTCAAGCTCAACCAGGGCGCCGTGTACCTGATGCTCTACAAGCCGACCGGCTACCTCACTACCATGAGCGACCCGCAGGAACGCCCTTGCGTGGCCGACCTGGTCCCCCGCGACCGCTTTCCGGGCCTGTTTCCGGTGGGCCGCCTGGACCGCGACACCACAGGCCTTTTGCTCTTTACCACCGACGGCGACCTGTCGCAGGATCTGCTGCACCCCAGCAAGCACGTCTACAAGACCTACCAGGCACTCGTGGACGGGCAGCTGACCGACCGCGACTTGGAACCGCTCCGCCGTGGGATCGAGCTCGACGATGGCCTGTGCCAGCCGGCAATCTGCCGCGTCATCACCGCACGCGAGGCAGAGGCGGTGGCACCCCAAGGCGTCAAGCCCGGTACCACCGCCGTGGAGGTCATCATCCGCGAGGGTCGCAAGAACCAGGTCAAGCGCATGCTGAGCAAGATCCACCATCCGGTAATCCGCCTGCATCGCTGCAACTTTGCCGGCCTTGAGCTCGAGGGCGTGGCCAAGGGCTCGTGGCGCGAGCTCACCGACCGCGAGGTGCAGATCCTCAAGGCCGGTGGCATCCCGCCCAAGCAGGCGAGCGCCAAGCGCAACGGTGGCAAGCCCCAAGACACGACCGCCAGCCGCACACGTCACCACGGCAGCCACGGCTCCGCACCCAAGCGCAACACCTACCGCGAGCGCTACACAGGCTAGGCAACCCGCCGCGCCCCAGCGCCCGCGTCCCATACCAGCACGTCAACCACCGAAAGGAAGCATTGCATGATCGTCGCCATCGACGGCCCCGCCGGTTCCGGCAAGTCCACCATCGCCAAAGAGATCGCCCGCCAGCTGGGCTTTAACAAGCTCGACACAGGCGCCATGTATCGCGCCGTCACCTTCGCTGCGCTCGACCGCGGCATCGACCTGGACGACGAGGCTGCCATTGATGCCCTCGCCGAACAGATCGAGATCCGCTTTACCAACGGCACCGGCGAGGACACGCGCCTGACCATCGACGGCAAGGACGCATCGGCCGCCATCCGCACCCCGCAGGTCGACGCCAACGTGTCCAAGGTCTCGGCCTATCCGGGCGTGCGCGCCGCCATGCTCATCCACCAGCGCCGCGCCGCCGAGGACCGCGATATCGTCGCCGAGGGTCGCGACATCGGAACCGTCGTGTTCCCCAACGCTCAGGTAAAAATCTTCCTGACTGCCGACCCGCGTGAGCGCGCCCGCCGCCGCGTGTTGCAGCGCCACCAGAACGATGCGCAGCCGCTCACCACGCCACAGCTCGAGGCCGAGGTCGACGAGACCCTCGACGCCCTTAAGCAGCGCGACAAGCTCGACAGCAGCCGCGAGGTCGCCCCGCTCGTGCCCGCCGAGGACGCCGTGCACGTCGACTCCACCGCTCACACCGTCGACGAGGTCGTTCGTATCATCGAGGACCTCATCAACCAAAGGAGGTAGCCCATGCGCCTGTTTAAGCAGACGCCCGAGGATTATTACAACGCTCCTTATGCAGAGTTCCCAGCGCTCATCCGCGGCACCGTCGTCGTAGTCATGGCCATCCTTTGGGCCTTCTCCAAGCTCATGTGGCGCTGGAAGGTCGAGGACGCTGACCTGCTGTTTGAGCGCCAGGACGGCCGCGGCAGCGTGGTCATCTGCAACCACACCTCGATGGCTGAGCTCTTGGCCGTGGAGACGGCGCTGTTCTTTGGCGGCCGCCGCATTCGCCCCATCTTTAAGTCCGAGTTCGCCAAGAGCAAGATTGTGCGCTGGGCCTTTAGCCGCGTTGGCGGCATTCCCGTCGAGCGCGGCACCGCCGACATGAAGTGCCTGCGCGCCGCCCAGCATGCGCTGCAGCGCGGCGAGGACGTCCTGATCTTCCCCGAGGGCACGCGCATCCGCTCGCGCGAGATCAAGCCCGAGGTCCACGGCGGTTTTGCGCTCATCGCTCAGATGGGCAAGGCGCCCGTCAACCCGCTCGCCATCTGTGGCTGGTCCGACATCACGCCCGCGGGCAAAAAGCTCATGCGTCCCAAGAAGTGCTGGATTCGTGCCGGCAAGGCCGTCTCGCTTTCCGACGCGCCGGCCGGGCTCAAGCGCACGGAGCGCCTCGCCTGGTTTGAGTCCGAAGCCATGGGCCGCGTCTACACCATGCGCGACGAGCTGTGCGACGAGCATCCGGGCAGGTTCTAGCCATGGGTGAGAACGTGAAGAACACCGCCGCGACCGCCGCCGAGGACACCGTCCCCACCATCGAGATCGCCGCCCACGCCGGCACCTGCTACGGCGTGCAGCGTGCACTCGACATGGCGCTGGCCGCCGCACCGCAAGCAGGGGAGAGCGCGCAGGTCCACACCCTGGGCCCGCTCATCCACAACCCCATCGTGGTGCGCGAGCTTGCCGAGGCGGGCGTGGGCTTGGCCGAGACCCTGGACGACGCAGCAACGGGCACCGTGATTATCCGCGCCCACGGCGTGGTGCCGCAGGTGATCGACGCCGCCCGCGAGCGCGACCTTACCGTGGTCGACGCCACCTGCCCCTACGTCAAGAAAGTCCACGTGGCGGCCGAGCGCCTGGTACGCGAGGGCTACCGCGTGATCGTCGTAGGCGAGCCGGGTCATCCCGAGGTTGAGGGCATTCTGGGCCACGCAGGCGATGACGCTCAGGTCGTGAGCTGCGCCGCCGACGCCGACGAGCTACCGCTCAAGGGCAAGGTGGGCTTGGTCGTGCAGACCACTCAGACCGCGCAGAACTTGGCCGAAGTCGTGGCTGCCATCACCCCGCGCGTGCAGGAGCTGCGCGTGATCAACACCATCTGCGCTGCCACGAGCGAGCGCCAGCAGGCGGCCGCGTCACTCGCCCAGCGCTGTGACTGCATGGTCGTCGTGGGCGGCAAGAACTCGGGCAACACCCGCCGTCTGGCGCAGATTTGCGCCGACGCCTGCGAGCACACGTACCACATCGAGGAAGCATCGGAGCTCGAGGCCGCATGGTTTGCCAACGCACGCCACATCGGCATCACCGCCGGCGCTTCCACCCCTCAAGAACACATCGAACGCGCCGTCGAGCGCATCAAGGAGCTTTGCCGCTAACCATGGACCAGACCGTACCCGCATACGCCGCCGAGGTGGCCGATTACGGGCGCAGCCGCGACCCCGAGCCGGGTGAGGGCGCGCTCGTTAAGAACGTGCGTCCCGAATCGCCCGCATGGGATGTGGGTATCGAGCCGGGCATGCGCGTGCTCACGGTCAATGGCGAGCGACTCACCGACATGATCGTGTGGCTCTGGGAGGCAGACGACGACACCGTCGAGCTGGAGGTATTCGACCCGCGCGACAGCACCGTCACCCCCGTGGAGCTCGACCGCTTTCCCGGCGAGGATTGGGGCCTTGAGTTCGATGGCCCCATCTTTGACGGCATGCGTACCTGCGTCAACGCCTGCGTGTTCTGCTTTATGACCATGCTGCCCAAGGGCGGCCGCTCCACGCTCTACATTCGCGACGACGACTATCGTCTGAGCTTTTTGCAGGGCAACTTTGTCACGCTCACGAACCTCACCGACGAGGACGTGCAAAACGTCATCCAGCGCAACATGAGCCCCATGAACGTGTCGGTCCACGCTGTGAGCCCCGACGTCCGCCGTCGTATGATGGGCCGTAACGCCCAGCGAGGCATGGACGTACTCGAGACCATCATGGCCGCCGGCATCGAGATTCACGCGCAGATCGTGTTGTGCCCCGGCATGAACGACGGCGAGGAGCTGGAAAAGACCCTGCGCTTTTGCGAGGAACATGAGCAGATCACCAGCCTGGGCATCGTGCCGCTCGGCTTTACCAAGCACCAAAACCGCTTTAGCTGGTCATACAGCGACAAGCCCGAGCTAGCGCGCGAGACCATTGCCATGATCCGACCGTTCCAGGACCGCGCCTACGAGCGCTTTGGCCGCCACACCTTCCAGATGAGCGACGAGTTCTATCTGGACGCCGGCATCGATCCTCCCGAGGCGGACTTTTACGACGGTTACCCACAGTACTACGACGGCATCGGCATGATCCGCTCGTATCTGGACGAGACCGACGACGTGCTGGCTACCGATGCCGAGCGACTGGCCCGCGTCCGCGAGGCCATCGCCGCCCGCAGCCAGCACCTGCTGTGTCTCTCGGGCGCCAGCGCTCGCGACACCGTGGCCCGCTTTGTGGAGTCGCCCAAGGGACTCGCCGGCACTGTCACGGCCATCAAGAACCGCTACTTTGGCGGCAACGTGGACGTAACCGGCCTCATCGTCGCGTGTGACATTCTGGAGCAGCTGCCCCAAGATCTGTCGGGGGTTATGCTCTTTGTGCCTAAGCTCATGTTCAACGCTGACGGCATGACGCTTGACGAGTATCATCGTGACGATTTACTCGCAAGCCTTACCAGTCGCGGCGCCGAGGTTCATGTGGTGTCGACCATGCCGCATGAGCTGCTCGATACCCTGGATCACATCCTTGGCATTGTGCCTGCCGAATCTACTAATTCCGCTGACCCTACCCATTAAAGGAGAGCAGATGAAACCTATCGTCGCCGTCGTCGGACGCCCCAACGTGGGCAAGTCCACGCTCGTTAACCGCCTGGCCCAGACCTCGGACGCCATCGTCCACGAGTCCCGCGGCGTCACGCGCGACCGCTCGTATCACACGGCCGATTGGAACGGCCGCGAGTTCACTATCGTCGACACGGGCGGCATCGAGCCGCTCAAGAGCGACGACGTCTTCGCCACGTCCATTCGCGACCAGGCCCTCGCCGCCGCCGAGGAAGCCGCCGTCATCCTGTTTGTGGTCGACGGCCGCACCGGCGTCACCGAGGAAGATGAGTCGGTCGCCCGCATGCTCAAGCGCTCCGACAAGCCGGTCTTTCTGCTGGTGAACAAGCTCGACAACCCCGATCGCGAGAACGACAGCATCTGGGAGTTCTATTCGCTCGGCATCGGTGAGCCCACGCCGCTCTCGGCCCTGCATGGTCATGGCACGGGCGACCTGCTCGACGATATCGTGGCCCTGCTTCCGGAGGAAGAGGACGAGGTCGCCGATGAGTTCCCCGACGCGCTGAACGTCGCCATCATCGGCCGCCCCAATGCTGGTAAGTCCTCGCTGTTCAACCGCATCCTGGGCGCCGACCGCTCCATCGTGTCCAACATTGCCGGCACCACGCGCGATGCCATCGACACGGTCGTCGAGCGCAACGGCAAGCACTACCGCATGGTCGATACCGCGGGCATCCGCAAGAAGAGCACCGTGTACGAGAACATCGAGTACTACTCCATGGTCCGCGGCCTGCGCGCCATCGACCGCGCCGACGTGGCGCTGCTCGTCGTCGACGCCTCCGTGGGCGTCACCGAGCAGGACCAGAAGGTCATGGGCTTGGCCATCGAGCGCGGCTGCGCCATCGTGGTGCTGCTCAACAAGTGGGACCTGCTCGACGACGACCGCAAGCGCGAGGCCTGCATGGAGACCATCGACCGCCGTCTGGGCGTCATGGCTCCCTGGGCCCAGTACCTGCGCATCTCTGCCCTCACTGGCCGCAGCGTCGAGAAGATCTGGGCGATGGTCGACGCCGCCGAAAAGACGCGCTCGCAGAAGATCAGCACCTCGCGCCTCAACACGTTCCTCACCGACCTGCGCGAGTTCGGTCATACCGTGGTGGACGGCAAGCGCCGCCTGCGCATGCACTACGTGACCCAGACGGGCGTCAACCCGCCGACGTTCACGTTCTTCGTCAACCACAGCGACCTGGTCAACGACACCTACCAGCGCTACGTGGAGAATCGCATGCGCTCGACCTTCGACTTTGCCGGCACGCCCATTCGACTCTTCTTTAGGAAGAAGGAGCAAAAGGATGCATAATCCGATTCTGCTGACCGCCATCTGCGCCGTGGTCTCGTTCTTTATCGGGGCGATTCCGTTTGGCCTGATCCTGGGCCGCGTGTTCAACCACACCGACATTCGCAAGGCGGGTTCCGGCAACATCGGCACCACCAACGCCCTGCGCGTGGCCGGCCCCAAGGTGGCCGCACTCACCCTGCTGCTCGACTGCCTTAAGGGCGCCATCTGTGTCCTTATCGCCCGTCCGCTCATCGCGGGCGTGGGCTATGGCTTCCCCGTAAGCATCATGGCGCCCGGAGCCCCCGGCGATTGGATGCTCGGCGTCATTTGCCTGGCAGCGGTGTGGGGCCATATCTTCTCGCCCTACCTCAACTTCCATGGCGGCAAGGGTATCGCGGTTGGTCTGGGCGTCATCCTCGCCTGGTGCTGGCCCATTGGCCTGTCGCTGCTGGGCATGTTTATCGTGGCCGTCGCCATCACCAAGTTTGTGTCGGTGGGCTCGCTTGCCGCGGCCATCGGTCTTCCCATCGCCGCCTGCGCGGTCTTTCCGTACAGCAGCCTGGGACTTAAGTTTTGCATGGCGCTAATCGGCATCACCGTGGTGTGGGCCCATCGTGCGAACATCAAAAAGCTCATGACGGGTAAGGAGTCCAAGCTCTCGTTTACCAAGCGCGTCACCGAGCCCGACGATAAGTAGGAGAGAGTCATGAATGTTGCGCTGATTGGCTCCGGCTCCTGGGGAACCGCCGTCGCCGGCCTTGCCGCCGCACGAGCCGAGCGCGTGACCATGTGGGCCCACAGCAAGCAGACGGCCACCGGCATTAACGGCGAGCACCGCAACCCGCGCTATCTTGTGGACTATGAACTGCCGACCAACGTTTTTGCCACGACGGATCTGACCCAGGCGCTCGACGGCGCCGAGGCCATCATCTTTGCCGTTCCTTCGACGCACCTTCGCAGCGTGTGTCACCAGGCCGCGCCCTTTATCGGCGCCGATACCCCGGTGCTCTGCCTCACCAAGGGCATTGAGCCCGAGTCCGGCCTGCTCATGAGCGAGGTCATCGCCAGCGAGATCGGCAACGAGTCGCGTGTGGCGGCGCTCTCGGGCCCCAACCATGCTGAGGAAATCTGCCGCGGCGGGCTATCTGCCGCCGTCATCGCCAGCGAAGATCCGCAGATAGGAGAGACCTTTAAGGACCTGCTCCTGTCCACGGCCTTCCGCATCTATCTATCGCAGGACATGACCGGTGTTGAGGTTTGCGGCGCTATGAAAAACGTCATCGCCATCGTGTGCGGCATCTCCGCCGGTAGCGGTGCGGGCGACAACACGCTCGCCCTTATCATGACGCGCGGCCTGGCTGAGATCAGCCGCCTGGTGCATGCCCGCGGCGGTCAAGCTATGACCTGCATGGGGCTTGCCGGCATGGGCGACCTCATTGCCACCTGCACCTCGGAGCATTCGCGCAACCGTACCTTTGGCTACGAGTTTGCCCACGGCGTGTCGCTCGACGAGTACCAGGCGCGCACGCATATGGTGGTCGAGGGCGCCGTCGCGGCCCGCAGCGTCAGCGAGCTCGCCCGTTCACTGGGCGTAGACATTCCGCTCACCTTTGCCGTGGAGCAAACGCTCTACAACGGTGTTACTTTGGATAGGGCGCTCGAGATTCTTACCGATCGCGTACCCTCCCAAGAGTTCTACGGACTCACCGACTAGCGCAGAAAGGCTTCTACCATGGGTTCCATCAAAATCGCTCCGTCCGTCCTCTCGGCCGACATGGCCAACCTGAAGGGCGAGCTCGACAAGATCGCCGGCGCCGACTACGTGCACTTCGATGTCATGGACGGTCACTTTACCGGTAACCTCACCTTTGGCGTCGACATCCTCAAAGCCGTCAAGCGCTCCACCGATGTACCGGTCGACGCGCACCTGATGGTGTCGAACCCCGACGAGACGGTCGATTGGTACGCCGACGCTGGTGCCGACATGATCACCGTGCACTACGAGGCCTCCACGCACCTGCACCGCACGCTCACCCATCTGCAGCAGCGCGGCGTCAAGGCCGGCGTGGTGCTCAACCCCGCAACGCCCGTCTGCGTGCTCGAGAGCATCATTGATGTCGTCGATATGGTGCTTCTCATGAGCGTGAACCCTGGCTTCGGCGGCCAGAGCTTTATCCCGGGCACCATCGCCAAGCTCCACGAGCTCAAGGCCATGTGTGAGCGCCACGGCGTGTCGCCCCTTGTCGAGGTCGATGGCGGTATCTCTTCCAAAAATATCGCTGAGGTTGTCAAGGCCGGCGCCAACGTGCTCGTAGCCGGCTCCGCCGTATTTAAGTCCGAAGATCCCGCCGCCGAGGTTGCGCTACTGCAGAAGTTGGGCAACGAGGCCGCACTGGAGGCATAAACCCTTATGACCGCAGGTCAAAACCGCATACCCGTGAATCTTGACTATGCCGCCTCGACGCCTATGCGCGTCGAGGCGCGCCTTGCGCAGCGCGAATATGACGACAGCGAGCTTGCCGGCGTCAACCCCAACTCGCTGCACTCGCTTGGCCGCAAGGCCGCCGCACGCCTGGAAGTCGCCCGTCGCGAGATCGCCCGCAGCTTTGGCGCGCGCGTTCGCCCGTCCGAGATCATCCTTACCAACGGCGGCACCGAGGCCAACCAGCTGGCGCTGCTCGGTCTTGCCGAGGGCGCTCGTCAGCGCGATCGCAAGCGCGATCGTGTCATCGTTTCCGCCATCGAGCACGATTCGATTCTGGACAACCTGCCGCTGCTGCGTGCCGCCGGCTTTACCGTCGACCTGGTTCAGCCCTGCCGCGCGGGCTACATTGAACCTGCCACGCTTGTCGAGCTGCTCAGCGACGACGTGGCGCTCGTGAGCATTATGGTCGCCAACAACGAGACCGGCGTGGTGCAGCCCATCCGCGAGCTTGCCGCAGCTGCGCACACCGCAGGTGCCCTGTTCCACACCGATGCCATCCAGGGCTACTTGCATATTCCGCTCGATGTCACCGAGCTGGGCGTCGACGCCATGTCCGTCGCAGCCCACAAGATTGGCGGTCCCGTGGCATCTGGCGCACTCTACCTTAAGAGCCGCACGCCGCTGCGCCCGCGCATCTTTGGCGGCGGACAGGAGGCCGGTCGTCGTGCCGGCACGCAAGACCTGCGAACGCAGCTCGCCTTTGCCGCTGCCGCCTCGTCTCTGACGCCCCATGTGGCTCAGGAGCGCGCGAAGCTGCAAGCCCTTTCCGACAAGCTCTACGCCACGCTTACGGCCCACCAGCGCATTCACGCCACCATGGGCGACTACGCACAGGCCGATCGCCTGCCGGGCATGGTGTCGATCTACGTTGATGGCATGGACTCCGAGGAGCTCATCGTCAAGCTCGATGCCGCCGGCTTTGAGGTTTCGGCCGGCTCGGCGTGCTCGAGCGGCAGCATGGACCCGAGCCATGTGCTCAGCGCCATGGGCATTGGTCGCGAGCAGGCACTAGGTGCACTGCGCATTTCCTTTGACGACCGCGTGAATCCGGACGATCTGGACGAGTTTGCAAGTGCGCTGCTCTCGATCGTAGGTGCCGCATGATCGTCGCCGAGCTCGAGCGCGCGCTACTGGCACGCTATCCCAAGACGGACACCGAGCCCTGGGACCACGTAGGACTCTCCGTTGGCGATCCGGCCGCGGAGATCACCGGCGTTGCCTGCGCACTCGATGCGACTGAGGCTAATGTTCGCCGCGCCCAAGAAGCAAGCGCCAACGTGCTGCTGACGCATCATCCCATATACATCAAGGCACCCGAGGCCTTTTGTCCGGCGGATGCCACACGACCCCAGTGCAGTGCGGCCCTCTACGAGGCTGCCCGCTGCGGGGTGAGCATTATCTCGCTCCACACCAACCTGGACCGCTCGCACGAAGCCCGTGTCTGCCTGAGCAAGCTGCTGGGTGCCGCACCCGTGAGCTCACTGGAGCACGTGGACGACCCCGAGGCCACCGGCCTGGGCGCACTTGCAACGCTCAACGACCCGTGCACGCTGCGCGATCTTGCCACCCGTGCTGCCACGGCCTTTGGCAGCGACCCGCGTGTGTGGGGCAAAGCTGATCGCCCGTGCCGCACCGTCGCCATTTTGGGCGGCTCCCTGGGCGACTTCGGAGAGCTCGCCATCGCCGCGGGCGCAGATGTTGTCGTGACGGGCGAAGCGGGCTACCACGTGGCGCAAGACCTTGCCTTGCGCGGGCTGCCGGTGATCTTGCTCGGCCACGACCGCTCCGAGGAGCCGTTCGTTGATATATTGATGAACTCTGCAGTTGACGCCGGGGCCGACCCCCGTCATGCGATTAAAATACTGAACCCTTGCCAATGGTGGACTGTGACAAAAGGAGAGAACTTATGAGCGCCGGCGCTACGCTACTCAAGCTGCAACAGATCGATTTGGAGCTCGCCCGCAACAAGAGCGAACTTGCCAATATGCCGGAGCTCAAGGAGCTCGCCTCAAAGCGCAAGACCTATGTGAAGCTCAAGTCCGAGATGACCAAGCTCTACGCCCAACGCAAGGATCTGGACATTGAGCTCGACGATCTCAACACTACCGAGATCCAGACCAATAACGCCATCGAGGCCGCCAAGAAGCGTCACGTCGATGGTTCTGACTACCGCGAGGTTCAGGACCTGGAGAATGAACTCGCCACCCTGGCAAAGCGTCTGGACAAGATCGAGCACACCCGCAAGGATGTCGTCGTCGCCCATAAGGAGGCGCTCGACCGCGAGGCTCGCGCGCAGGCCATCATCGCCAAGTTCGAGGAGGGTGTGAAGGCCGATACCAAGGCCGCCCGCGCCAAGGCCGCCGACCTGCAGGCCCAGATTGACGCCGCCACCAAGGAGCGCACCGCCCTTGCCGCTACGCTGCCGACCGACGTGCTCACCGATTATGAGCGCCTGCTCAAGCAGTTCCGTGGCCTGGCCGTCGAGACCATCAAGGGCAACATCCCTACGGTCTGCCACACCGCGCTGCAAGCATCGTCCATGAGCGATCTCAACCACGACGGTAGCGAGATTACGCACTGCCCGTACTGCCACCGTCTGCTGGTGCTCCCGAGCAAGGAAGCTTAAACGATGGCGGCGCCCAACAATTCAATGCAACTTGAGGGAAAAACGATCCTGCTGGGTATTACCGGCGGGATCGCCGCCTATAAGTCGTGCAATATCGTGCGCCTGCTGCAAAAGCGCGGCGCGCGCGTCAAGGTCGTTATGAGCGAGCATGCCACCGAGTTTGTGGGGCCGCTTACCTTCCGTGCGCTCACCAACGAGCCCGTCGCCGTGGGTCTGTTCGACGACCCCTCCGACCCCATCCACCACATTTCACTCGCGCAGGAACCCGATCTGGTGATCGTGGCGCCTGCCACGGCCAATATCATCGCCAAGATGGCCAACGGCATCGCCGACGACCTCATCTCCACCACGCTGCTCGCCACGCCGCGACCCATTGTGATCGCGCCGGCCATGAACAATGGCATGTGGAAGGCGCCAGCGACGCAAGCTAACATGGCCACGTTGCGCGTCCGTGGCGTCCATGTGGTTGGACCCGGCAGCGGCTACCTTGCCTGCGGCGACGTGGACACGGGACGCATGAGCGAGCCCGAGGACATCGTCGAGGCCGTTTGCGAGGTATTCAACCCCGCACCCCAGGACCTTGCAGGCAAGCGCATCGTGATCACCGCCGGTCCTACGCACGAGCCGATCGACCCCGTGCGTTTTATTGGAAACCGATCGTCGGGCAAGATGGGCATCGCCCTGGCGGGGGAGGCCGCTCGCCGCGGTGCCGAGGTCACACTCGTGCTGGGACCGACATCGCTCGATGTTCCTCGCGGCGTAAAGTGCGTGCGCGTGCAGACCGCCGCAGAGATGCTGCAGGCGGCGCTGAGCGCCTTCCAGACGGCCGACGCTGCCATTTGCGCGGCAGCCGTCGCCGACTACACGCCCCCGGCCCCTGCCGACCACAAGCTCAAAAAGGCCAACGAGCGCCTGGATCGCATCGAGCTCGTCGAGAGCGTTGATATTTTGGCTGAGCTCTCGCGCCAAAAGGGAGAGCGGTGCGTGATTGGCTTTGCAGCCGAGACCGATAACGTCGTGGAGTACGCTGAGCGTAAATTGGCCCGCAAGGGCTGCGATGCGATCATCGCCAACGATGTTTCGCGCGCCGATTCGGGCTTTGGAACTGATACCAATAAGGCTTGGATCGTGAGCACAGCTGGGACGCAGGAACTTCCCGTGTTAACAAAACCCCAGCTCGCAGATACAATTTTGGACTTGCTCAAAAATAATTAAAAAAGTTCTTGCACAAGTCCAAAGTTTCGGGTTAATATACTCCCTGTTGCGAGCGATAGCAGAGCAACAAACAAAAGCTTCGGGACGTGGCGCAGCTTGGTAGCGCACTTGACTGGGGGTCAAGGGGTCGCTGGTTCGAATCCAGTCGTCCCGACCAGAAGTTTGCAGGTCAGGCACCTTGTGCCTGACCTTTTTTGTTTTAAGCAATTGCTTAATTTTCAGTAAGCAACAGGGTGCCAGAAATCTACCTGCGCGATAATCGCCTTTTGCGGCTACTTGCGCGTTTTGCACACGCTTGAGCCGATTTATTAACGCGATATGAATCTACATACGCGTAGCTGGCATGCAGCCGAGTACGGGCTGTATTTATCGCGGCGATTAACACAGATATAGCGACTGAAACGGACAAGCGTGTCGCTGTATTTATTCCAGCAGTTCGCTTGATCGGTGGACAAGTGGGCTGTTGCAGCGAAATGCCAAGCAGGATGAGCTCTACACGAGGACCCCGCAGAGGTAATGGCGGGGGAGTGCGGCGAGCGCTCTGAGAGCCGCTGTGTGACCCCATGTCTCCTTAACTCGATAATTTGTGTTTCAAGCCACGAATCGGTCGAGCAATTGCCAAAAGAACGGCCCATGCAGGATTGCACGAGCCTTACATCAGATCAAATTTGAGCTAGAAGCACCAAGCGGGGCAGACGCAACACCATCTCGTCGCGGCCTCGACGAGCGACATATCGCAGTCGAGGTAGACATCGAGGAAGTCGTCAGATCCCGCACAGGGGGACCGCGATGGTGACCACCGCGCCGCCCGAGGGGCTGTTGGCGAGCGAGACGGAGCCCCCGTGGGCGCTCGCGGCCTCGGAGGCGACGTGGAGGCCGAGCCCGTAGTGGCGGCCTCCGTCACGCGAGGAGCGGGAGGAGCGGGAGGAGTCGTCTGTGAAGAGGCGCTCGCAGCCGCGTTCGAGGGCGGCGGGAGAAAAGCCCGGTCCGTCGTCGGCAACCTCGATGACGAGGTGCCCGCCCGCGACGTCGCAGGAGACAGCCACGCGCGAGCGTGCGTGCTCGGCGGCGTTGGCCACGAGGTTCGCGGCGGCCCGCGCCAGGGCGGTACGGTCGAGCGGGGCCTCGGGCGCGCCCGCGACAGCGGCGCCCGTGGCCGCATCGAGCGTCACGCCTCGCGCCCGGGCGATCTGGGCGGCCTCGGCGAGGACCCGCTCGCAGAGCTCGGCCGGCCGCAGGGGAACCCTCTTTGCCCCGCCGGACCCGCGCGATGCCTCGATGAGCAGGCGCACGTAGCCGTCGAGCCTTTCGACACTGCCGGCTATGTCGCGCGCGGCGGCCGCGAGGTCGGCGTCCTTCTCGTCTTCCAACTCCTCCGCCACGAAGTCGGCGTTGGCGCGCAGCACGGTGAGCGGCGTCTTGAGGTCGTGGGCGAGCGACGCCATCTGCTCGCGCTGCCCCCGCTCCGCGGCCCAGCGGGCCTCGAGCGACTCGGCGAGGGAGGCTCGCATGGCGTCCATCGCTGCGAGGACGTCGTTCACCTCGCGCACGTTGGTGCTGCCAACCGCGAAGTCGAGCTCCCCCGCGCCGACGCGCCCCGCCGCCTCCGCAAGCGGAGCCATCTTGCGCGAGATCACGCGGCTCGCGCGGCGCGCCACGAGCGCGAGCGCGAGCGCGCTTCCCGCCGTGGCGCAGACGAGCATGAGGCTCTGCGGGTTGGGAAGCAGGCCGGCGAGATCGCGCGAGACCCACTGCGGCAGGTACTCGCTGACGAGCACGCAGGCCCCGCCGCCCTTGAGCGGGAACGCGGCGTAGGTGAGGCCCGAACCCCCGCCCTCGATCTCCACTGAGCCCGGATCCGCGGCGAGTGCCGTACGGGCCATTTCCTTCGCGTCCTCGAGCCGCGTGTCCTCGAGGTCTGTCATCAGCACGTATCCGTCCTTGTTCAGGATAAGGTAGCGGTACGCCGTCGGCACGTCCTGCTGCCCGCAGACGCCGTCGCGTGCCAGGCCCTCCGCGACCTCGCGCGCATTGGCCGGCCCCCAGCTTGCCTCGTAGACGAAGCCCGCGTTGATCGCCACGGAGAGCACCATGAACGAAGCGAACCACGCCGTGGCGACCGCCGCGAACGCGTAGGCGAAGTAGCGCGCGATGACGAAGGAGAGCGGCATGCCCCCGCGACCTCGCGCCCCGATCTTCAGAGCTGCCACTTGTACCCCATCCCCCAGACGGTCGCGATCGGATCGGCGCCGGCCTCGGAGAGTTTCCTCCGGGCGCGGCTGACCTGCATGGATATGGCCGCGTCGTCGGCGTCGCTCTCCCAGCCGAGCACCGCTTCACGTATCTGCGCGCGGCTCATGACCTGGCCGGGGTGACGCGCGAGGTACTCGCAGATGGCGTACTCAGTGGGCGTGAGCGGCACGGTCTCGCCGCCCACGGCGAGGTCGCGCGCCCCGAGGTCGATCCGCACCTCCCCGAAGGAGAGGGCGTGCGAGCGCGGCCGGCGCTCACGGCGTAGATGGGCCGCGACCTTGGCGCGCAGTTCCGCGGCCCCGAAGGGCTTGCGGACGTAGTCGTCGGCGCCCAGGCCGTAGGCGGCCACGGCATCCTCCTCGGCCACGCGAGCGGTCAGGAAGACGATGGGGCCGTCGAAGTCCGGGCGGATCTGCCGCACGAGCTCGAAGCCGTCGAGCCCCGGCATCATGACGTCGCAGAGCACGAGGTCGAAGCGCGAGAGGTCCATCCCCGGGACCGCCGTCGGGTCCTCCGCCTTGACGACCTCATGGCCGTCGCGGCCGAGGACGCGCGCAAGCGCGTCGAGGATCGCCCGTTCATCATCCACTGCCAGTATCCTCGCCATGTTCGACCTCCTGAAACTCTCGTCGGAATTGTACTAACGCCGCGCTCAGCGGTCCAGAGCCCTGCGCGCAGCCACGGGTGCCTCGGCCGCGTCGCACGCGCGGTAGCGCACGCCCGAGCCGCCGCGCGCCTCGA
>ERZ1034913.546-NODE-546-length-29430-cov-7.611915_pt1 | contig 29430 bp, 45 predicted proteins | sample MGYA00520697_ERZ1034913 | MGnify/ENA primary metagenome ERZ1034913 (study PRJEB33766, sample SAMN09781786) | gut metagenome | biome: gut microbiome | host: Homo sapiens | place: Madagascar | study: EMG produced TPA metagenomics assembly of the PRJNA485056 data set...
TATATGCGCGGGGGAATTTTGAGGAAAGGGGGTAAAGCCAAAATGGAGGCCAAACCTTCCAATGACGCGCGCGCGCGTGCGCACATGGACAGCGAGCCCGAAAAAAACGAGAAAAAATCCGTGAGACGCACTCCGATGGAGCGAAAAAAACGGACGATCATCGAGCGGATGCAAAAACTGGGGACATATAAGCCGCAGTACATGGAGGCCATCAATCGGACGGCGAAATTGTACGTCCAGATGGACGAGATCGAGGCGGCGTTCGAAAAATCCGGCGGGAATGTGGTTGTAACGCACACAAACAAGGCCGGAGCCAAGAATTTTGTCAAGAACCCCTTTTTGCAGGCCAGAGATGAAGTGTACACCCAACTGCTGGCACACGAGCGGGAGCTGGGACTGACACCAGCGGCACTCAAAAGGATCAACGAGGCAGCAATGGTCAAGGAGAAAAAAAGCACGTTAGGTGAGGCGTTGAAGGCGTTGAGCGGATGATGCGGGGCAAATATGCGGAGACGGTATGGGACTATGTACAGAGCGTACTCAGCGGGGAGCGGATAGCCTGCCGGGATCTGAAGATGGGGTGTAAACGATTCGCGGAAATGGTGGAGAGCGGGAAGTACGACATCAAAACCAAGGACGCGGACTTTGTAATCGGGATCATCGAGGCGACGTTTAAGCACCGGCAGGGCGAAAATCTAAAGGGCGAGCCAATGCGCGGCAAGCCCTTTTTGCTTGAGCCATGGCAGAAATTTTGCCTGTATGCCATGCTGATCTTTTTTAAGCCGGGGACGGAGGAGCGGCTGGTAAAAGAAGCATTTATCTTCATCCCGCGTAAAAACAGTAAGACACTGTTTGCGGCGGCGATTGCCTACGGGCTGGCAATCCTTGAGCGGGCAAGCGGGGCCAAGGTGTACGTCGTGGGTGCGGCCTTAAAACAGGCCATGGAGAGTTTCGACAATTGGCGCTACAACATCGAGAACAGCCTGTACGGCAGCCGGAAAGAGGCGGAGGCAGACGGCTGGAAGATCCTCAACAACAGTTTTGGTCATAGCATCAGCCATGAGAATCTAGCGGGCGGCTCCATCAGCCTGAATGCGCTGGCATCCAATCCAGATAAGCAGGATTCCTTTAACTGTAACATCGTCATTGCCGACGAAATCCACGCCTACAAAACGCCGAAGCAGTATAACATCCTCAAAGAGGCCACAAAGGCGTACACCAATAAGCTGGTGATCGGCATTACCACGGCGGGCGACGATGGGACAGGATTCTGCGCCCAGCGCCTAGAATACTGCCGCAAAATCCTAAACGGGACGGTGGAGGACGATGCGTATTTTATCTTCGTGTGCTGCGCCGACGCGGACGAAGACGGAGAAGTAGATTTCACGTCCCCGATCCAGCACCAGAAAGCGAACCCCAATTACGGAATCACGATCCGGCCTGCGGACATCATGAACGATGCACTGCAAGCCCAAAACGACCCGCAGCAGCGAAAAGACTTCTTTGCCAAATCACTGAACCGCTTCACGGCGGCGCTCAAAGCGTATTTTGACATTGAGGAATTCCGCAGGAGCAACAGGCGGGCGGAGGAAGCGCTGGGGATCAAACCAGAGTGGCCAACGGGAAGAAAAATGCGAGCGCTAGCGGCGCTGCGCGTGGACTGGTACGGCGGTACAGACCTGTCAAAGCTGCACGACCTGACGGCGGCGGCGCTAGTGGGGCATTATAACGGGATTGATATTATCATCACCCACGCATGGTTCCCTATCGTGGCGGCGACCAAAAAGGCGGACGAGGACAACATTCCCCTGTTCGGATGGCGTGACGACGGCTGGCTGGATATGTGCAACGCACCGACCAACGACGCGACGACCGTGGTCAACTGGTACAAAGCCCGGAAAAAGGACGGATTTAAGATCCGCCAGGTGGGCCATGACCGGAAATTCTGCCGGGAATATTTTTTGGAAATGAAGAAGGCCGGATTCCGGATCATAGACCAGCCGCAGTATTTTTACAAAAAAAGTGAGGGCTTTCGTTACATCGAAACCCAGGTGAAAAACAATCACCTGTACTATCTGGGAAGCGAAGCCTACGAGTATTGCGTGCAGAACGTCAGGGCCATAGAAAAGACGGATGACATGATCCAATACGAGAAGATCCAGCCACAGCACAGGATCGACCTGTTTGACGCGTCGGTCTTTGCGGTAATACGGATGCTGGAAGACATGGAGAGGATAAGAGATGCAAAAAGCTGGTTGGATGAGTAAATGGTTCCACAGCGGGCGAAGCAGGGACGCGCCCGGAAAGAAAAAGAGATCGAGCGTGCTATGCTCGCCGGATGCGTGGACGATCCTGTGCGGAGACGGCTATAAGCCGGTGACGGCATGCCCGGAGGTGCAGATGTGCGCGGGGGTATACGCTGACCTGATCTCCTGCATGACGATCCATCTGATGCAGAATACCGATCGAGGAGACATCCGGATCAAAAACGAACTGGCCAAAAAGCTGGATATATCGCCAAACGAAGACATGACGCGAAGCACGTTCATGTCTCTTCTGGTTTCTACGCTGATATTGTATGGGAATCAGGTAACAATCCCTCAGTACAACGGAGAACTTCTGCAAAACCTGCGGCCTGTATCGCCGTCCATGGTGAGCTTCCGTCAGGACGGTGACAGCTATCGAGTCTACGCAGGAGGCCGGGAATACAGCCCGGACGAGGTGCTTCACTTCCTCCTGCGGCCAGACCCGGAACAACCATGGCGTGGGCAGGGATTTCAGGTGGCGCTTAAGGATGTGGTGCGAAGCCTGAGGCAGACAAACGCCACGAAAGAAGCCATCATGAAAAACCCTGCGCCGTCCGTGATTGTAAAGGTCAACGGACTGCTGGAAGAGCTGAACAACAAAGAGGGACGGCGAAAACTGCGGGAGCAATATCTGGATGCAAGCGAAACAGGGCAGCCGTGGATGATTCCGGCGGACACGCTCGATGTAGAGCAGGTGAAACCCCTGACGCTAAACGATCTGGCAATCGAAAAGAGCCTAGAACTCGACAAAAAGGCGGTAGCGGCCATGATGGGCGTGCCGTCTTTTTTGGTGGGCGTAGGTGAGTTCAAGCGGGATGAATTCAACTGGTTCGTCTCGACCCGCGTCATGGCCGTAGCAAAGAGTATCGAGCAGGAATTGACAAAAAAGATCCTTTATTCGCCGGATCTGTACTGGCGGTTTAACCATCGCAGCCTGCTCAACTACGACATAGGAGAGTTGGTCAACGCGGGCAAAGAGATGGTTGACCGCATGGCCCTGCGGCGAAATGAGTGGCGCGACTGGCTGGGATTTGCGCCGGATCCTGATATGGACGAGCTGGTGGCGCTGGAAAACTACATCCCGGCTGATCGCCTAGGCGATCAAAAGAAACTGGTGGGAGGAGGTGAGAACGATGAGAAGTGAGCGGCAGACCCGTGGCGGCGCGACGCGCTTTGAAACGCGGGAGGAAAACGGCAAAAAGAAAATCGAGGGTTACTTTGCCGTATTTGACAGCAATTACGAGATCTTCGACGGAGCGACGGAAAGCATCGACCGTCACGCCTTTGACGGAGCGCTGGATGGTGACATCCGGGCACTGATCGACCACGAAACACGGCTGGTGCTGGGACGCACGACGGCGGGAACCATGACGCTGCGAGTGGACGAGCATGGCCTGTGGGGAAGCATCGAGATCAACGAGCAGGACAGCGACGCAATGAACCTGTATGCACGGGTACAGCGCGGCGACGTGAGCCAATGCTCCTTCGGTTTTGACATCCTGCAGGAGCGGACAGACGTGGATCCGGGAACCGGTGCCGTGCATTGGACCATCGAGCGCGTAAAGCTATACGAGGTATCCTGCGTCACCTTCCCCGCCTATAAGGAGACCGCCATTTCCGCTCGGGCGGAGGAATATAGGGAAATCCAGCAGCGACGGATTGACCAATGGAAAGAGCGGATGAAAGCGAGGTTGAAAAAAGAATGGCACTGAGACAGGTGATCCTCGGGAAAAAGATCGGGGATCTGAACAAGGAACTGGCGGCGGAGGAAACCAGAAAGGCCGAGCTGCAGAAGCGCAGGGCCGAAATGGAACGCCGGGAAACGGAACTGACGGAAGCGGTGGAGGAAGTCACCGAAGAAACCAGTCCAGAGGACAAGGAAGCGATGGACGGCGAGCTTGCCAAATACGAAGAGGACGACAAGGCGCTGGCGGCGGAGGAACAGGACAATGAAAACAAGCGGCAGGCCATCAAGGCTCAGATCGAGGAGATGGAAAAGGAGCTGGAAGAGATCAACGCTCGCAGCTCCTTTTCTGTTGCCGCTGCGGAAGGCCGCAAAGAAGAAAGGACGGTTGAGAAACCCATGGAAAAACGAGAATTTTTTGGTATGAATCTGCAGGAACGGGATGCGTTCTTCGCGCGTGAAGACGTGAAAACCTTCCTGCGGACGCTGCGCGAGGTGGGCCGTGAGAAACGGAGCATCACCGGCGGCGACCTGACCATCCCTGACGTAATGGTGGGAATTATCCACCAGCAGACCGCCGAGAACAGCAAACTGCTGAAGCACGTGACCGTGCGTCAGGTGCCGGGAACCAGCCGCATGCTGGTGGCGGGCGCTATCCCGGAGGCCGTGTGGACGGAAATGTGCGCCAAGCTGAACGAGCTAGCGCTGACCTTTACCAACGTGGAAATGGACGGCTACAAGGTGGGCGGCTTTATCCCCGTTTGCAACGCCCTGCTGGAAGACAGCGACCTCGCGCTGGCGACCGAAGTGCTGACCGCCATCGGCAGGGCTATCGGTCTGGCGCTGGATAAGGCCATCCTGTACGGAACCGGCACCAAAATGCCGCAGGGCATTGTGACGCGCCTTGCGCAGACCAGCAAGCCCAGCGACTACTCCAGCAACGAGCGCACGTGGGCCGACCTGCATACCAGCAACCTCAAGTCCATCACCAACAAGACCGGCGTGGAGCTGTTTAAGGAGATCGCCAGCGCAAGCGGCGCGACCCGGAACGACTACGCCAGCGGCGCAAAGTTCTGGGCCATGAACGAGGCGACCAAACTGAAACTGATGGTGGAAGCCATGAGCCTGAACAGCGCGGGCGCTCTGGTCACCGGCCTGCAGAACACCATGCCGGTCATTGGCGGCACCATCGAGACGCTGAACTTTATCCCGGACAATCACATCATCGGAGGCTACGGCGAGCTGTACGTGCTGGCCGAGCGAGCGGGCGTACAACTGAAGACCAGCGAGCATTACCTCTTTGTGGAGGATCAGACCGTGTTTAAGGGCACGGCCCGGTACGACGGTAAGCCCGTCATTGCCGAGGGCTTTGTGGGCATCGGCATTGCCGGTACCGCCCCGGACGCTGACGACGTAACCTTCGCCAGCGATACGGCAAACCCTTAAGCGCGGCCCTGCAAAAGCTGGAAGTAGGGTCGCTGGTACTGTCTCCCGCGTTTGACGCGGGGACGCTTGAATACACCAGCACTACCACGGGAGCGTCCGCCAAGGTGACGGCTACGGCTGCCAAAGCTGGCGCTAAGATCGAAATCAAGAACGGAAGCACGGCGGTAACCAACGGCGGCACGGCGACGTGGGCCACGGGGGCCAATGTGCTGACGATCAAGGTAACCTACGGTACGACCGTGCGCACCTATAAGGTGACGGTGACCAAGAGCTGAGAGACGGGGAGCGGACGCTGATAACGTCCGCTCCCCTATCGCCGGAAAGGAGGGCGCGAATGGAAAAATTGACGGTGCTGTCGCTGGTGAAATCCCGGCTGAACCGTTTGCAGAGCGATACCAGTATGGACGGCTATCTGCTAACGCTGATTGACGCGGCGGAGGAAGAGCTGAAACGAACGGGGATCAATCTGCGGGAGGAAAGCGCCGACGATGCGTTCCTCCTGACGAATATGGCCGTGTGGCGCTACCAAAACCGGGACAGCGCGGGGGCCATGCCTCCGTGGCTGGCCCAATACCGGCGCGAACGCTGGCTGGCGGAAAGGATGGTGCATGAGGATGATCCTTGACAGCGGGATTTGCACCGTATTCCAGCGAGAGGACGTGTCCGAGGGCGGCGGAATGCCAAAGTACGAGTATACCGTTCTGGCCAAAAGCTGGTATGGGGAGCTGGACTTTGAGACAGTGCCCGTGAACCCAAACGGAAAGCGGGAGGACACGGAAGCGAGCTCACGGATCCGGATCCTACAAAACCGCCAGATCGACAATCACGCGGTGGTGGTACTAGCCGACGTGGCCGCGCTGCCGAAAACCGGCGTGCGCTACGACGTGACGCGGGCCTATCACGGGCATGACGACGACAACGGACAGCCCATCACTGACCTGACGCTAAAGGCGGTGGAGGTATGACGCTGCCGGAGTTTGGACGGCTGCTGGCTACGGTGGATCCTAACGTAAAGCACCATGTAAGCGCCGTGCGCGGAAACTATACCACCTGGGCCGAATATGAGCGGATCGACGCTTCGGCGGACGGGCTGAATCAGGGCGGGTGGAAGGTACAAGTCGAACGGTACACCCGAGAAGAGTATGACGAGATCGCGGAGGCGCTCTACGACCTGCTGCAGAACCGGGACGACGTTGCCGTGGAGTACCTGATGGACAGCGAGGGCGACGGAGAGGATCTGGTGATTCGGCATCTGTTTGATTGCGAGGTGTGGTAGGTGGCGAACTTCCGCGTACAAGGAATAGACGAGATCGCCCAAGGGCTGGAACTGCTGGGCCAGAGAACCGGGCCGATGGCGGAGGATATGCTCAGAGCCGGGGCCGTGATGCTGATCGGAACGTGGAATCAGGTAATCATTGCCAGAGGGCATGTAGACACCGGCTCCATGCTCAAGGCCGTAAAGGCGACAAAAATCAAGGAAAACAAGGACGGGAATCTGGAAATCCAAGTGTACCCGCAGGGAGCGGAGAGAAAAGAGCACCGGAAAAAGCCCGTCAGGAACGCCGAAAAGGCGTTTGTGCTGCATTATGGCTGGAAAAGCCGACAGGGCGACCATTTTGTGGACGAAATCGAAAGAGAAGGAACGCCAAAGGCCATAGAGGCCATGGAGTATATTATGGACAAACAGATCGAAAGGAGCGGACTGTAATGGCATTTGTGGGTATGAAACATGTGGTCGCCGCGCCGATCAAGACGGAGACCAAAGGACAGGCGGTGACCTACGATACCGGCGTGGTGGTAGGCGGAGCGATCAGCGCGACGATCAACCTGACGCGGAATTCGGAGGGCCTGTACGTTGACGACGCGCTCAAGGAGAGCGACAACAGCGTGACGGGCGGCACCATCGACATCAACACTGACGACGTAAGCGACGACGCTGCGGAGAAAGTACTGGGATTCCAGAAAACGGCGGCAACGGGGAACGGCGATAACGCCACGCCGACGGTCTTCCACGAGACGGGCGACGCTGCGCCCTATTGCGGCCTCGGATATTACCGAGTGAAGCGGTTGAAAGGCGTGGAGAGCTTCCGGGCGTACTGGTGTCACAAGGTACAGCTCGCCATTAACAACGAGACAGCCAACACCAAGGCGGGGAGCATCACGTGGCAGACCCCCACCCTCAACGGTAATATTATGGCCGTAGTCAACGACAGCAGCGGGAAAAACAAGTTCCGGGACTACTCTGATTTTGCGGACGAATCCAAGGCTATCGCGTGGCTGGATAATAAGGCCAATATTGCCAGCGCTTAAGGAGCGAGTATGGAAGAGCTGAAAATGAAAGCTGCGGGCCGGGAGCTGCGCTTTGCCTTTGATCTTCAGGCGTGGTTCGATGTGGAACACGTGTTCGGGAGCCTGTCGGAGATGAACCGGCGGATGGAAGAGAACGACCGGCCCATGGAGGCCAGCATGGAGCTGGCGGCCATTACGGCCACGGCGGGAGACCGAAACGGAGAGCCGGTAACGGCGGCGTGGCTGCGGGAACACCTGACCCCGAGACAGGCCAGCAAAGCGGCCATTATGGCCAAAACGGCCTTTGTGGACGCTATGACGCGGGAAGAGGAAGAGCCGGAGGGGCCGACAGACGCGGTGCTGGAAGAGCTTGAAAAAAAAACGAGCGAGGAAACCTGAGGGCGGTACGCTTCCTCGGGTATGCATTGACGGCGGGGCTAAACCGAGCGGAGGCGCTCACCACCCCGCCGTCAATGATTATGGACCTGTATCTACAGCGGCGGGATTATGACGACCAACTTCACGGGATCAAACGAAAACGTCTGGCGGAATGGAGTGATGAGTAATGGCGGTGCGCGAAATCAAAACCAGTATTGCGCTGGACGGAGAACAAGCCTTTAAGCAGGCGATTGCAGACGCAAACCGAAATCTGCGGGTAATGGATTCGGAACTGAAAGCAGCATCGGCAGAATTCAAAGCGTCGGGCGATGCACAACAATTTTATACAGAAAAAAGCCGAAATCTGAAAGAACAGATTGCACAACAGGAACAGATCGTCAATGCACTGACGGAAAAATTGCGTCAAAGCGCGGAGGCCACCAACGGAAACTCGGCTCAAACTGATGCATGGAGCATCAAGCTCAACAATGCGAAAGCCAGACTGGCGGCCATGAAAAAAGATCTCCAAGACACCGATCGGGTGGCAGAAGAGTTCGGGCGGGACAGCCGCCGGGTAGGCCGTCAGATCGAGGACGGAATTGGAGACGGAGCGGAGGAAGCCAACAAAAGCGTAAAGAGCCTGATCGAGAGCCTGCAAGAAGACGTTGGAAGCATCAAGGGAAGCATGGCCTTTCAGGTGGCAAGCACGGTAACGCAGGGCATTGTTAACGTGGTACAGAGTGTGGGTGACTTCGTCGAAAGTAACCGGGACTACCGCCGAACAATGGAGCAGTTTGAGGCGGCGGCGGAGGCTGGGAGCCACAACAAGGATGCCATGAAGGATATGTTGTTCAGCCTTGCGGCATTTACGGGAGACTTTGACGGGGCCAAAGAGGCCGTCAGTAACCTGATGCAGACCGGGCTGAACGAGGAATGGATGAACACAGCGGCGGACGTTTTTTCTTATGCGTCGCTGATGTTTCAAGATACGCTTAAGCTGGAAAACCTTTCTGAAAGTTTTCAGGAGACGGTAGCGACCGGGAAACCGACAGGAGCGTTCGGCGAGTTTGTTGAGCGCATGGGCGGGAGCCTAGAAGAGCTGGAAAAGGTAATGGGAGACGCGGAAACAACGGGCGATAGAGCCATCGCCGCGCTCACATACGCCTCGCCGGAAGGATATAAAACCAATCTCGAAGGATATAACGAGAAAACCGCTGCGCTGCAAGAGGCGGCAAAAGCACAATTGGAATTGGCTGACGCATGGGCCGGGGTATCGGAAAAGCTAGAACCGTTAACAACAAAAATGACCGTAGAAATGACGGAAGTTGTAAAACTGCTCGGAGATACCATCGATGAACTGATGCCCGTATTGGATAGCATCGTGGAAACAATCGGAGCATTGGCGAGAAAAGCCGTAGGGGTTATCAACGATATTAACGAGCTTGGAATTTTCGGCCTGTTTGGAACTCATGCGGGAGAGACAGACGAGGAAGCCAAGGCCGCCGTAGAGGCTTCGCTGAAAAATCAACCAAGCAAAGAAAACATCGAAAGTTATCTGCCGAGCAACTACGAGGCCCAAAAAGCCGCAATAGAGGCTGGGAAAGCTGCCGGAGAGGAATATGCTATTGCCATAGTAGATGCGGCATCCAGCACACTGCTGGACGACATGCAGCTAAACGACGTGCTGATGCAGGTGTTAAGTGCCTACGACAGCGGGCCGGAAGCGGCCCAAGAAAGGCTGGATAAGCTGAAGCTAACCGACGAGCAGAAGCAACAGGTTATTGACGAGATGGAGAAGCTGGGCTTTGACATGACCTCCAAGCTGGACACATCCATCAAGACCGGAATGGAAACCGCCGGAGCCAATGCCGTTATCGGTGGGCAAAATGTCGGAATTCAGGTACAAAACGGACTTAGCAAGGGATTCGCTGCGGCGTATATCACCACAGTCGGATGGATCAATCAGATCAACGCGGCAATCAGCAGCTTGGGAAGCGGGCTGGGAAACATGCCGCTGTACGGATTGAGCGGCGGAGGATATTACAACGGCATGGGCGGGACGAGCCGAATCAAAGTGACTGTGCCGCTGAGCATCAACGGGCGGGAAGTGGCGCGGGCCACAATGCCCTATATCAACACCATGCAGGGACAGCAGACCAACAGAGCGTCAAGAGTGCCGTAAGGAGGGGCCTATGAGGTATAACGGGGTGGACATGTGCGACGTGCATCCGTGCATCAGCGTCAGCAAGGAGATCCCGCCGGGGTGCCCGGAGCGGACCATCGAGACCGTGAACGGATGGGACGGAGAGACCTTTGCGGCGGTGCGGACGGAGCGGGGCGAGTATCAAGCGAAGATCAACATAGCCTGCCGGAGCATGGCGGAGGCGTGGGAGGCGCGGGCGAGACTGGCCCAATGGGCCGGAAGCGGTGACGGCGTAGGAGAGCTGGAACCTACCCACTGGCCGGGAAAAGCCTACGAGGCGGTGCTGGAAAGCATTTCCCCGCCGGAATTCCACTTCGGCTTTGCGGAGGTTGACGTGGTGTTCTCTCTCCCCCGCCCCTATGCCCATGACACCTATATCAGCCGGGCCAGCGGGGCCGGGAGTGCGGAGATGGCCGTGGGCGGGGACAGCGTATGCCGCCCGGCCATCAAACAGACGGTCAAGGACGAGCAGACCGGCCTCGTGTGGAAACTGGACGGAGAAACCTTCCTGTCGCTGGTGGGAACGCTGGCGGCGGGGACGGTGGTACAGATGGACACCAAGGCCGGGAGCCTGACGGTGGACGGGGGTCATGCGGAGAGCATGATCGACTACACGGCCAGCCGGTGGCGGCCCGGCTTTACGCCGGGGGTGCATCAACTGACCAGCAGCGACGGCGGCCAAATGGAAGCGAGTTGGCGAAACGAATGGATGTAGTATATGTGTTTGACGCGGCGCGACGGGTGCGGAAAGTGATGGCGAGCGGCGTGAGCGAACTGATCCACAAGGAATCCGATTATGAGCTGGAAGCCGAGGTTTCCCAGAGCGCGGGAGTGCGCCCGGGGGAATTTCTCGGCTTCCTCTGTGTAGACGGGCGGTTCCGGTTGTTTGAGGTGGACGAAACCGAAGAGGACGACCTGCTAGCGGTGACGAGGATCACGGCCACGGACGCGGCGGTGGCGGAGCTGACCGAAAAGGTAATAGAGCATGTAGAGCTAAAGGACAGCACACCAACGGGCGGCGCTGCGGCGCTGCTAACGGGGACGACGTGGGAGATCAAGACCACGGCCACCGGGAAGCGAAAAGTCACGCTGACGGTCTATTATCAGAGCGCATGGGAGGCCCTGCGGGATACCGCCAGCGCCTGCGCCGTGCGGATCATCCCCTACTACGCTTTCAGCGGCGGGACCATCACAGGGCGATATATCGACCTGCAGGAGATGGAGCCGATCTTCCGGGGGCGGCTCTTTGACAGCGCCAGCGACGCGAGCAACGTCTATCTGACGCGGACGGGTAGCCCCTACACGGTGGCCTACGGCGTGGGAAAGTCCACCGGCGAGGGGAACGACCCTTCCCGGCTGACCATTGCGGGCGTGACGTGGAGTAAGGCGGCTGGGAACCCGGCGGACAAACCGGCGGGACAGACGTGGATCGCCGACCCGGAAACGCTGGCCAAATACGGGCGGAAAGAAATGGTATTCACCGACCAGCAGATCACGGACGCGACGGAGCTGCTGGAAAAAACGTGGGAAGCGCTGGAAGCCCAGCGGGAGCCGGTGGTGGGCGGTACGGCCACCATCCATGACGTGGAGATGCTGCCGGGCCAGAGCCACCGTCAGATCCGGCTTTATGATCTGGTGGCGGTGATTACGCGGAGAGGCGAAACCTTCTCCTCGCAGGTGATCGGGATCGACCGGGACTATATCAGGCCGGAACAAAGCAAGATCAAGCTGGGGAGCGAGACGGACAACTGGAAGGAAAAGGGCCTGACAAGCCAGATTGCCAAAATCAAGAGCGACGTGGCGAAAGCTCGGGGCGGAGCCGGGCGGGCTGGAAACAGCGCCGAAAAAAACCGGGAGCTGATCGTGGAGAACATGGACACGATCCGGCTGCATACAATCGCCATCGACGAGAACGCCAATCGCATCGGCGAGGCGGAGATAGAGCTGGGGAAAGCGAAGGCCCGGATCAGCGCCAACGAGAAGACGCTGACCGACCAAGACGTGCGGATCAGCGAGACGGAAATCACGCTGAATGGCTCAGAGGCGGAGATCGGCCTGATTGCCAAGGTGGCGGCGAATGGAGAAGCCATTTCGGCGGCGAACGTCCGTATCGACGGACAAGCGGCGGAGATCGAGCTGAAAGTGTCCAAGAACGGCGTAATCAGCGCCATCAACCTGACAAGCGAGACGGCGACCATCAGCGCCAGCAAGATCAATCTAGAGGGATACGTGACGGCGAGCGAGCTGAGCGCGGAAATCGCCGAAATCGACAAGTTTTTCGCCGGTACAGCTCAAGCCTCCCGGATGGACATCAACAATCTGACGACACAGCATTTACAGGCGACGAACGTGTCGTTAATCAACTACGACTGCGCATGGGGATCGGGAACGTTTGTAACCACTATTCCAGACTTTACCACAGCAACCGTCACGCTGGCCAATGGTAACAGTATCAAAGTGGTAACGGGGTGGGCGGATACCGTCAAACGATCCAGCATCACCTTCCTCAAAAAAGCGAACACGTAAAGGAGAAACCATGAAAAAAGAAACGCTGACAACGATTTACGCGGTGCGGAAAAAGTTGGAAGAGGTATCGGTGCGAGGCATTGAGAGCATCAACGCCCTGAAAGCCTGTATGGACACCCTCACAAAGCTAATAGCGGAGGAAAGCGCGGATGAAGATCAGGACAAGCAAGAATAAAGAGTATCAGGCGGAATACATCGACGGCCCGACGAGAATCGGCGGCGCGGTCATGCTGCGGATCATGGACGAGCGGCGGCTCCCGGAAATCGCCGCAGAGTTTGACGGGCTGGACTGGCTGGAAAGGATCAGCGAGGATCAGGGAGACAAACGGTTCGAAGGCTTCTCGCGGCTGGCGGGGATCAACGGGAAAGCGGGCGGCGTGACGATCGAGCTGGCGAAGGAGGAATAAACCATGGCCAACGTGGGGCGGGTGGCCCATTATACGATTGATCTGGACGCGCCGCTGGTAAACCAGAACGTGCCGGGGCTGCTGATGCAGAATGACAAGCTGGCGGATACCGTCGAAATGAGCATCACCAAGGGCGGACAGGCGGCGACACTGACGGGATGCACGGCCTTCGGCGAGTTTGAGCGGCCCGTGGACGGCGTGAAGGTGCGCTGCCCGGGGACCATAAGCGGCGGTACGATCACGGTGCCGCTGAAAGACCAGTGCTATAAATACGCCGGGAGTTTTGCGCTGGTGATCCGCTGTAACGACGGGAGCCGGGAGCGGAGCCTGATGCGGTTATCCGGCTATGTGGAGCGCGGCGGCGACGGCGTTATCATCGACCCGAGCGGTTCCATCCCCAGCTACGGAGATTTGGAGCAGGCCATCGCCAACTGTAACGCTGCGACAGAGGCGGCCACGGCGGCCAAAACGGAAATCGAAGAGGCGCTGGAAAACGGAGAGCTGACCGGGCCACAAGGCCCACAGGGACAGACGGGGCCACAAGGGCCGACCGGCCCACAGGGGCCGACGGGCGCGACCCCCAACCTGACCATCGGGACGGTGACGACCGGCGCGGCTGGTTCCAACGCCAGCGCCAGCATTGGGGGGACGGCGGAAAATCCGATCCTCAACATGACCATTCCGCGCGGGGACACGGGCGCGGTAGACGGAATCGACTATTACGCCGGAACACCGGAGCCGCTGGGGACGGCCAGCTCGGGTACAGCTAACGGCGTGGCCCGAGGAAACCACGTCCACCCTATGCCGGTGGCCGGAGACATCCCCATTGCCTCCGGAGACAGCCAGACGGTGGCGGGAAAATTGACCGCGCTTGAGACGGCGGCGAACGGGAAGGTCGCCACCGTGAACGGGAAAAGCCCCACCAATGGCGCGGTCACGCTGGGCGCGGCGGACATCAAGGCGAGCGACGGCGAAACGGTACAGGCGAAATTGACGGCGCTGGAAGCACGGCCACAGGGCGGTGCGACGGAATACACCGGGAGCCTGACGGTAGCAGGATGGACGGGAAGCGACGCACCGTACACTCAGTCGGTGACGGTGACAGGGCTGGCGGCGGACGCTCACCTGATCGTGGGCCTTGCGCCAAGCGCCACGGCGGAACAGGTGGAGGCCGCTGTCAACGCCGTACTGCTGGCTACGGCGCAGGCGGCGGGGAGCATCATCATCAGCGCATTCGGCGATAAACCGGACACGGCGATTCCGATTCTCATCATGGAGGTGGGATAACATGGGCATTATCAGCCATTTTCCGGGCGGCGGGGGCGGAACCGGCCTGCCGGAGTTTACCTACACCGGACAATACACCCTCATTGACGACGGGGGCGGCGACTGGCGGATCAAGTTTCTGACCAGCGGCGTGTTGACGTTTACCAAGCTGGGAAACGCCAAGGGCGGGATTGACCTGTTTCTGGTTGGGGGCGGAGGTGCGAGCGGCTGCTCCTACAACATTTCAGATTGGTGCGGCTCTGGCGGCGGCGGGTACACCCTGACCAAACAGGCGCTATCCGTGGTCAAGGGGACGGCCTATCAGATCACCGTCGGCGCGGGCGGCGCGTGGCCGGGCGTATCCAACACCCAGTCGCGCGGAGGCACTACGAGCGCCTTTAACAACAGCGCCGAGGGCGGATACAGCGGTAAGGCCATCAACGGCGGCAATGGCGGTTCTGGCGGTTCTGGTTCCAACTCCACGACAGGCGGCACGGACGGAGGGAACGGCGGCTCCAATAACAACGGCACCGGCGGCACCGGGCAGGGTACGACCACACGCGAGTTTGGCGAGAGCACCGGGGCACTGTACGCCTCCGGCGGCGCTTACAACGCCAACAACGGCACCAACAACGTTGGTAACGGTGCGGACAACACCGGAGACGGCGGCGGCGGCACAAACAACAATGAGAAGCGTACAACGGGCGGCTCCGGCATTGCCATCATCCGAAATCACAGGGAGGCAGTGGCATGAGATACGCAATTGTGGAAGACGGCATTGTGGCGAACATCATCGTCCTGTATCCCGGCAACGCCTCGGACTTCCCAACCGCCGTGCCCTGCGGGGACGTACCGGCGGCCATTGGGGACACCTGGGACGGGGAGCATTTTTACCGGGCCGGGGAGCGGGTATTGACTGCACTGGAGCAGGCCCGGAAGGACGCGGAGGACATGCAGGCGGCGCTTGAGCTGCTGGGCGTGGGAAATAACACGGAGGTGGCGGAGTAATGGGCAAATACTACGACGCGGCGCTGGTGCTGCGGGGGATCATGGACAAGGCCGGGGCCATGCTGACGGACGAGCAGGCGGCCACGGTGCAGGGGCTGTTTCCGGCATGGAATGCGGAAGCCACATACGCCGTGGGCGACCGGGTGAAATATAATGGTACGTTGTACCGCTGTCTGACGGCACACACGGCACAAGCCACATGGACACCCACCGACGCGCCCAGCCTGTGGGCCAAGGTGCTGACCGACCCCAGCGGGGGAATCCTGCCATGGGTACAGCCGGACAGCACCAACCCCTACGCCAAGGGCGACCGAGTGACCCACAACGGCAAGACGTGGGAAAGCCTTGTAGACAATAACGTTTGGGAGCCGGGCGCAGTCGGAACGGAAAGCCTGTGGAAGGAAGTGGCATAACGGCATGATCGGCTTTGTGGTTGGTTTTGTGTTTGGTGGGGTTGTTGGGCTTTTGGTGGCCGCCCTGATGGCGGCGGGAGGAGACGAAAAATGAAAAGAATGACCTTGAAAATGATGGCAGAAGATTTTGGGAAAACAGCGTTAAACCTTGGGAGAGCTGACGAAAACAAGGCTGTGCGAATCGAAATTGATTTGAGCAATTTACTTGAGATTACTCCTGATGCAAATGCAAGCATAACGGTAGAAACACCATCCGGGAAAAAGTATCCTGCGACTACAAACAAAGAAGGGAAACTATTAATCTGGGATGTAAACAGCGCGGACACAGCGGAAGAAGGACGAGGCTGGGCGCAGTTGACCATTGCAGGGTCAAACGATGAAGTATTAAAAAGTGTCGTGACTGCAACCCGCGTCGGGCGTTCAATTCGGGGAGAGGGGACCTCCCCAGACCCCGTGCAAAATTGGGTGGACGACGCAACCAGCAAGCTCGGAAATGTAGTTTCTGCCGGTGAAAATGCAAAAGAAGCAGCAGAAAAAGCAGAAGAGGCGGCAAAACGGGCCAACGACGCGGCTGAAAAAGCAGAAAATGGCGGAGGCGTACAGTCCGACTATGCGCAGAACGACGAAACCCAGATGGACTACATCCAAAACCGGCCCGGCGGGTACTATCAGACAGTTCCTGCGATCGACATCCAGTGGGATGGAGTGGTGGGTGATAAACCCAATGTTGATGCGGGCGGAATAATCTTGGTAAAGGTCAGTGATGAAATACTGACGGCAGAGCAGATAATCGGTGCAACCGTTACGATGGTGCAAGGCTCGGAAAGCCAAAGTTTGGTTTTGCCCGAAAATGCCATAACGTCCGGAGACGGTTTTGTGATCGTGGGTGAAGCCTTTATTATCAGTTTTTCCCGAACAACGGTTGAAATAAACGGAAATCCCTTAACCGTCCCTGAAACGGGGACATATTTTGCCTATATAGAACAAGACGGAAATACAATGTACGTCTCCGGCCTGACAAAGCCTGAAGCGCAAAATCTGGTTCCCATCCCAGGGGAATTGACGAACATCAAGGGCGGGTACGATCTGGCGGGCAAAAAGGAAGAGCTGCTGAATCAGACCGTAACGCCAGAACAGTGGAATGATGGAAATACTCAAGTGACCTTAAAAGTGGCAATGGTGGAAGGCGCAACCGTTATTGGTACAGCTGGCGGGGTTGAGGTTCGCGGGGTAGTGTCCAAAAACGGCCAATACTTGCACGTTGATTTAATGTCGGATGAAAATGAAGAATTGTATGCGCTTGAATCTAATGGTTATTTAGAATATAGACAAGACACCGCTCCGACGACTGACGTTGATTTTGCGCTGACGCAGACGAGTGGTGTTCATCCAAAAGTGATTCCTGCGGAATATCTGGACACGGAAGCGCTGGAAACAAGCATAAGCAACGCGCAGACCACGGCGAGCAACGCACAGGATGCGGCTGCGCAGGCCAAAACAGAAGCAAACAACGCTACGTACAAGGCAAACCAAGCTAGGACTGCGGCGGACAACGCACAGACCACGGCGAACGAGGCCAAGACTGCGGCGAGCAACGCGCAAACTACAGCCGAAAGTGCAGTACGCCCAAAAAAGGATTCGACCGAAGCATGCAGTTACTACATGCGGAACCCTTACAACGATGAAAAACCCGTTACATTATATCTCGGAAGATCTGGCGGCTCTTCATTAAAAATCAGTGTAAATAAAAATAAAACGCCATCAGTAAAGGTATACATGCCGGTTTATTTCGATGAACAAGCGGATTTGGAATTTATAAGAAGTGCTCCTTACCCATATCCGCGGATCGTTGGAATAGGAGGAATAGTAATGGCTTCCTCTACGGCAAATTCCACGAAAAAGTTTTTGATCAGTGTGGACGATTCCGGCACCTTGAGCGCGACAGAAGTAACGTCCTGATGAGACATTTTAAGGAGGCGACATCATGACCGGTTCACAATCCGCCGCCTTTGCCCAGTCGAAGATCGGACAGGGATATATCTACGGGGCCAAGGGCCAGACCTGTTCGGCGGCATTTCGGCGGCAGCAGGCAGCCCAGTATCCCGATCAGGCGCAGAACATCCTCGTCACCGGGGCCAAGTGGGACGGGCGGCCCGTGTGGGACTGCGCCCAACTGACACGCTACGCCGCAAAGGCTGCGGGGGTGGAGCTGCCCAGCGGGGCAACCAGCCAATGGCGAAAAGCCCCGTGGAAACGCAAGGGCACAATCGACACCCTGCCAAAGGGCGAGGTGGTCTACCTCTACCGGCAAAAAGGCACCATCATGCAGCACACCGGCCTTGCGCTGGGGGACGGCACCTGCGTCCACGCACGGGGAACGGCCTACGGCGTGGTGCATCAGCCGGTCAGGGACTACCCGTGGACGCACTGGGCCAGCCCGTGGGAGGCGGATAAGACCGGCACCACGGAGGAACCCATCGACCCCATGACAGAGGCCACGGTGTACGCCGAAAACGGCCTGCCCGTGAAGCTGCGAAACAAGCCCAGTCAGGGCGAGAACCTGTACTGGCATGTGCGGAGCGACACGCCCGCCACCATCCAGCAGCCGGGCGAAGAGTGGTCACAGATCACGGCGCTGTGCACCGACGGCATCCGGCGTACCGGCTGGATGATGTCGCGGTATCTGGTGCAGGGGTAACGCACGGTGTGCGAAAGGAACGCACGGTGACACATTTGGCCGTGAAAAAATCGTATCAAACCGGCAAAAAGTGAATAAAACCGTGAAAAGATTGTATTTGACCAGCAAAAAAACGAATCAAAACACAGAAGGGAGGTGAAACACTGATGAATACGAGCGAAATCATCTCCTTCGCGGCCATGGTGGTGGCCCTGCTGATGCTGATCCTGACGGGCCGCAGGGATACAAGGGGCGGAGCGTCGGAGCAGGGCGAGATCCGCAGCACCCTCCGGGGTATCGCTAACGGAGTGGACGACATCCGCGTGGAGCAGCGCGCCATGCGAAACGACATTGTCAATCTCTCCGTGAGGATGGGAAAAGTAGAGGAAAGCGCGAAATCCGCCCACCACCGAATTGACGCGCACGAGACAAGGATCAACAAATTGGAAAGCGAGGACGTGAAAAAATGAGGAAGATCATGGTATGGCTGCTGGCACTGCTGCTTCTGCTTACGCCCGTCTGGGCGCTGGCGGAGGAAACCGGCATACTGAAACAAGTGGACTGGACGCAGGTGGTTGTCTCCATCATTGGCGCGCTGGCGGCGGCTATGTCTGCCCTGCTGGCGCGAGTGTGGACACGCTACGTGCGCCCGTGGCTGGAAAAGCGGGATATGATTGACGCGGCGAAGATCGCCGTAGAAGCCGCAGAAGCCATGTTGGGCCGGTATCTTGGGGAAGACAAATGGGCATACGCGCTAAACAGAATGAAAGATATGGGATTTAACATCGAATCGGAGGTTGTGTTGGACGCGCTGAAAGCCGCGTGGAAGCAGCTTGACTTGAAGCAGCTCGCCTCCGGGGAGAAGACCAAACCGCCTGAGGAAGCCTCCGCTGCCGATCCTGCCGAGGTCGCGGAGGGCTAACCAATGGAGCACGGGCGGCAGGATTACGAGAGGGTCATTGATCTGTGGGTACGCAGTGAGCGAGACCGCAGAGCGCTGAAACGTAAATACCTCGACGGGGTCTGCTACGAGCAGATCGCCGACGAGCTCGGAATCAGCCCAAGGACCGTGCAAAACATTGTCAACAGGTGGCGGGAAACCGTTGAAAGCCATCTGTAAATTCAACAGGCCGCCCTTCGTGGGCGGCTTATTTTTTTGAAATTATTTGAAGAAAATTGTAAAATAGTATTGACGTACTACTAGTATTGTGGTATTATATAACTGTGCTAAGGAGCATAGAACAAAAAGAAAAACCAAATGATGGAGGAAATAAAAATGAAGTACCTGAACAGCAAAAAGGATGATCTGATGAAGGGTTATGCCATCATGTACCGCGGGAAGGCCTATTGGCTGAATTGGGCAACGATGGAAATCTATGCCACCAGTCAGGAAAGCTTCATGGCCGGTGTTATCAATGGCTACAAAGTAGCGGACATCACCGCCGACGGCCAGATCGTAAAGGCGTAAGGAGAAAGCCCCAGCCGGGCGGGCCAAAGCCCGGCAGAAGGAGGAACCAATATGGAAATGGAGCTTGTTTACAAGGAGCGGAATGAACTCAAGGCGAAGATCGAAGCACAGGGCATCGGAGCGCCGACGCGGTGGATCGAGCTTGCCACCTCAGCCATGGCCGGAAACAAAGCCGCCAAGGCCGAATGCGCGGAATTGCTGGGGCGGGAGGTCAAGACGATGCTTGACCTGTACAATATCCAGTCCGCCGCCTTTGACGTTGCCACGCCGGGCGAGCGCCGCCGGTCGGAATCTTCCGCGCTTCGGGCACTGAACACCGGGCACAGTGCCAAAAATGACGCGAATGCCTATCTTGCGAACCGGCTTGGCTCCATCCGCCGGGAGAAGGGCATGACCCAGAAGGAGCTTGCCAAAAAGGCGGGCGTTGCGCTGGTGACGCTCCAAAAGCTGGAAAATGGCTCGAATATCCTGCTTCATGCCAGGACGGAGACCACCGTGGCGCTGGCGAAAGCCCTCGAAATCTCCGTGGAGGAATTGGTCAATGGGGCGGACGCTTGATCTGGTCGGCCAGCGTTTTGGGCGGCTGCTGGTGCTGGAAAGGATCGGAGCCAGCGGCGGGAAGTATGTTTTGTGGCGCTGCCGGTGCGATTGCGGGAATCTGGTAGAGATATCCACCAGAGACCTGCGGAGCCGTGGAACCGTCTCTTGTGGATGCAATAGGCGAGAAAAGGCTGTGCAGAATCTTGGAGGTGATTCACACGATAAGTTCGGGCAGGTGCAAGGAACGAACCTTTCCCGGATAAAAAGTGAGAAGATACAGAAAAATAATCAGAGTGGATACACCGGGGTCAGTTGGCATAAAGATAAAAATGGCGGCGGCCGATGGCTGGCGGTGATCTATGCCCAGGGAAAGAGACATTATTTAGGGCTGTATGATACCAAAGAAGAAGCCCATGCAGCATATGAAAAGGAAAAGGAGCAACTGCATAAACCGCTGATCGACCGAAATACAAGACCGAATTCCGGGGATTGATTCCCCGGTTCTTTTTTTTGCTCTTTTTTTGCTCTTTTTTTTCCTCAAACTTGCGCCGTGCTTTCATGGCGCTCTCTCCCCCATCGTGGCATGATGAGGGCGAAGGGAGCGTGAGATCATGGCTAACTATCCACCGTATCAGATGCCGCAGAATTACCAGCCGCCCATGTATCAGGCGGCCTATCAACAGCCCGCTTATCAGCCCGCACAGCAGGCCCAAACCGGACTGAGCGGGCGCATGGTTACCAGCCGCGAAGAGGCGCTGGGCGTGCCGGTGGATTTTATGGGCGGCCTGATGGTTTTCCCGGACGTGAGCCATGGAGCGATCTATACCAAGCTGTTTAACAGCCAGACGGGGCAGACCGATTTCGCGGAATATCGCCGTGTCGCCCGGCCCGAGCCGAAAGCAGAGGCCGCGGAAGCCTACGCGCTGGAAAGCGACGTGAAGGCCCTGCGGGATCAGGTGGCGGAGCTGACGGGCCAGATCGACGCGCTAAAGACGCGCCGCCGCGCCCAGAGGGAGGCGACGGAAGATGAATAACCCGATCATGATGCTGATACAAGCCGCACAGGGCGGCGGGGATCCCATACAGATCCTCGGCCAGATGGCCGGGAATAACCCCATGATGGCTCAGGCCCTCAAGATGGTACAGGGGAAGTCCCCAGACCAGCTCCGGCAGATGGCGGAGAACATGGCCCGGGAACGTGGAACCAGCGCGGAAGAGATCCTCCGTGGGCTGGGCATCAGATCATGAAGCAACCGTGGGAGCGTACGGCCCACGCTGCGAATATAAGATAAGGAGCGATTTACAAGATGGCGGATAATGATTTTTCCAGCGGCTACGCGGTAGGCGTAAGCGAGGGTAACCGTAACAACGGCTGCGGCGACGGTCTGTTCGGCGGGAGCTGGCTCTGGATCATCGTGGTATTTGCCCTGCTGTTCGGCTGGGGCAACGGCGGATTCGGCGGGAATCGCGGCGGTCAGGGATCGGCGGTGGACGGCTACGTCCTCACCAGCGATTTCGCCAACATCGAGCGTAAGATCGACGGGGTCAATAACGGCCTCTGTGATGGATTCTACGCTCAGGCCCAGCTGGTCAACGGTGTCCAGCAGAGCATGGCTAACGGCTTTGCTCAGGCGGAGCTTTCCCGCTCCAACCAGCAGGCGGCCCTCATGCAGCAGCTCTACACCATGGGTGCGACCAATCAGCAGTGCTGCTGCGAGACCCAGCGCCAGATGGAGCGGGGCTTCGCGGAAATCAACTACAACATGGCGACGCAGGCGTGCGACACCCGCAACACCGTGCAGACGGCGGCGCGCGACATCATCGACGCGCAGAACGCCGGGACCCGCGCCGTGCTTGATTTCCTGACGCAGGACAAGCTGGCGACCCTGCAGGCCGAGAACCAGACGCTTAAGCTGGCGGCCAGTCAGGCCAGCCAGAACAACTATCTGGCGGGCGTGATGAGCCAGGAGACCAACCGGATCATTAACCGGGTGGCTCCCTACCCCATCCCGGCCTATCAGGTAGCCAATCCTCTGGCCGGTTGCGGCTGTAACTCCGGTTATAACGGCTGCGGCTGCTGCTGATCCCCGTAAGGGTGACATTTCGGGGCGGGAGCAATCCCGCCCCTTGAGAAAGGAAGAAGACCATGGCTTGTAAGAATGTATGTAAGCTCTGCGACCGGCTGATTATCTCTCAGGCGGTGACCTTCGCGGGCGGAACTCTGATTATCAACCTCCCGGCGGGGAGCTACCAGAACGGCCAGAAATACTGTATCGTCGTAGCGCAGTCCATCCCGGACGCCGCCACCATCAATGCGCCCGTGGTCGTAACCATCGGCACGGGGACGGTGCAATATCCGCTGACCAAGTGCAACTGCGCGCAGGTCACGGCCTGCGGAATCCGCACGCGCACCAAGTATTCCGCCATTGTCGGCACCACGGCGACCGGCGGTACGTTCCGGCTGCTGGGCCGCCCGGCCTGCGCGCCCAATAACGCACTGGCGGCGATCGACGGAACGGCACCCACTACGGGAGGTGAAACCGCGTGAATGGACTGACCATGAGGATGCTCACCCGCCCCCGCGAAGAGGGCGAGGAGGAACGCCGCCCGGAGGAAACTCGCAGGCGGAGGGAACGCGAATGGCCGGAGGAGAGACGCACGGAGGCTTACAGCTACCCGATGGAGCGCCGCATGACGGCGGAACCCTATCGGCATCAGCCGGACTACACGGAGCCGCCCCGGGCGGGCCTGTATGACGGCGGTCGTCTCGGCTTCGGGGCCGCTCACTACGATGACGGCATGACCAGATCGGACGATCACAAGCCGACGGCCATTAAGGCCACCGGCACCGTCTGGATGGATTCCCCCGCAGCGGCAAAGGAAGAATCCGGCGAAATCGATCAGGAGACGGCCATGCGCTGGGTACAGAGCATGGAGGGGACGGACCCAAACCACCCGCATGGCGGCAAATGGTCGCCGGAAGCGCTCAAGCCTCTGGCACAAAAGGAGGGTTTCCCCACCGATGGGCCGGAATTCTGGGCGTTCTACGCGGTCGCCAATGCCATGTACAGCGACTATGCTGCCACGGCGAAACGCTACGGCATCCACAGCCCGGAGTTTTACGCCGATCTGGCCGCCGACTTCATCCGGGACGCGGACGCACAGCCGGACAAGGTCGAGCGCTATCTGCGCTATATCGTCCGCAAATAACAAGATCCCCCTGCCCATCGGCAGGGGGAAATTTTACGCCGCCAGTTGAAATATTGCGCAGGCATGATATAATATGAACGTGTTGCAAGGCATCGCGGGTATGGTACAAAAGTTCGGTTTTGGTCGAGCTTGGTGTACCAGACCCGACAAATCCGAACCGGAAAGCTCCTCCGAACGGCCTGACAGGTTGTAGGCTATGAGGATGAGGAAACCTTTCCGGTTCGGATTTTTTTGTACCGTCACAGAGTTAATCAACATGTCAATCATATTTCGGCGATAATCAGGGTCGTCCGCGCTGCCGTCGGCGAAACAGGAGAGCCAGCGGAGGATGTCCACCTCGGTCAGCTCGGGTACGCCGCGAAGCTCAGCGGAAAGCTCGTCGGTCAGGCTGGCCTTTCGGGCCTCAAGGTCGTTGAGACGGTTGACCAGCGTGGCGGAGGCGGCTCCACGCTCCACCATGAGGATCAGATTGTCAATGGAGCGCGTCACCTCGGCGAGCTGCTGCTTGAGGGCTACGGCGGCGCTGTGGTCGTTGGCCTGACGGGTGTACTCTTCGGCGGCGGCATGGGCCAGTCCCTTGATACAGTCCGGGGCCAACAGGGCGCGGGCATGCTCCACGACCAGCTTTTCCAGATCGTCCTTGCGGAGGCTGGGGAGATTGCATCCGAGACGGCGCTTTTTGCCGCTGCATGCATAATAATAATACCTCGCGCCGGTGTGGCTGTGGCCGGATTCCCCCGCCATGGGACGGCCGCACTCGCCGCAGGAAACCTTCGTGCTCAGGAGATAATCCACTGTGGCCTTGGAGCGGGACGGGGCCATGGAGTTTTTGCGGAGGCGGGTCTGTACCTGCCGGTAGGTGCCGGGATCCACAATGGCGGGAACCTGCCCGGCCAGCTCGACTTCGCCATTATAGTGATACGTGCCGATATATTTCGGATTGGAAAACAGCGTGCTGAAAGAAGACCGGTTGAAGGGCTTGCCGGTGCGGGTGCGGTAGCCTTTGGCGTTGAGCGTGTCGGCGATGCGGGCGCAACTGTAACCCTCGGCGTACATCTCAAAGGCCGTGCGGACGGCGGGCGCGGTGGCCGGGTCGATCTGCAGGCGCTTGTCTACGGACACATACCCAAGCGGGATAGTGCCGCCGGTGGACAGGGCCTTGGTGGCGTTCTCGTGCATGCCGCGGGACACGTCCTGCGCCAGCGACTTGCTGTAAAATTCGTCGAGACTCTCAAAAATACCCTCAATGAGCGCCCCTTCGGGGTTGGCGCTGATGGGCTCGCATGCGCTGAGCACCTTCACGCCGTTCTGGCGGAGGCGGGCCTTGTAGACGGCGCTGTCGTAGCGATTCCGGGCGAACCGGGAGAATTTATAGACAATGACAACGTCAAAATTGCGATGGGCGCTGTCCCGGATCATCCGCTGGAAGTCCTCCCGGCGCTCCACGTTGTGGCTGGCGGACAGGGCGCGGTCGGCGTATGTGCCGACGATCTCGTAGCCCTCCCGGGCCGCGAACTCCCGACAAATACGGAGCTGGCCCTCAATGCTGATCTCCTGCTGCTTTTCCGACGAATATCGAGCGTAAATTACAGCTTTCATGGTTTCGCGCATTTCCATTCCCCTTTCCGGTTTTTGGTTTTTGTCAAAACGTTGATATACAAGCATTTCCGAGCAGGATTGCCCAGAAAATGGGAAGAAAATCCAAAAGAACTTTGTCGAAAATCCCGTTTCCCGGACACGCGACCGATTTCTGCGCATTGTGGAAATGCGGCCGATATGGTATGCCTGTCGTAGTGACAGTATAAGCCTTCCGACTGACAAACGCAAGAAGGGAAAATCGACATGAGAAGAGATTACCGGGGCGAGATTATCCAGATGGTGGAGGGGATCCAAAGCACGGGGATCCTGCGGAAAATCTATCGGCTGGTGCGGATGATGTACAGGGCGGAGGTGCAGAAATGAACGCGAAAGAAAAAGCAATGTGGATAGAGCTGCTTGAAAATCTGTGCCATCTTGACAGGCATAAAGTGGAAGTGTATGCCAGAGAACTGTTGAAACTCCACGGAGGGATTGCCAAAGAGCCGGAAAAGGAGTAAGATGTAGAAAACAACCGAAAAGGGAGTGGGACAATGAAACGATTCTTGGCGGCGCTGGTCTGCGCCGTGGTGCTATGCGTGGCTGCATCTGCCGTCGCATTGGAGCCGGTGTGGATGACGCTGCGAGACTATCACTGGGTGACGATCGGCGACTACCACCTTACCCTCCCGGAGAAAATGGTTCTCGTCACGGAGGAAGAGGACGAGAACGGGGTATCTCAAAGCTACGTGTTAGAGGACGGCGCGGAAGGAAAAATCGAAGCCGTCGTGCTGATAAAACGCAAAATCGAAAATGTAGAAGTCCTATGCGAAACAGAGGAAAACTGGAAAACCGTGGTCGACGTGGTCACCGTCCAACAGATAGCCAACACGGAGCGCCTGACGGAGACGGTGACAAACTCGCACAACCTCAATGAGCTCATCTTCGCCCGGCTGGAAGCGAAGGGAACCAATGACGGGAAATACTACAATTTCTGCTTCGTCAGGGGTAAAGGCGACGTGCTCACCATCACCGCCGTCGGAGACGCCCCCATCGAGGGCGAAACGATAATGGAAAAACATCTCTACTATGGAGAAGAATACGGCTATACTCCCATCAACTACAAGGAAATCAGGCGATACCCAGATCGTTACTACGGCTTTTATGCCATCATCGAGGGCGAGGTTCTGCAAGTCATGGGATCGCGGGAAAAAGGCTTTGAGCTGCGCGTAGCCACAGCGAAAGGCGAGAAAGACGAACTTGTGATCTATGTGCCGCGAATTTCCATGCCGGACTACAACTTTTTGGACGGAGACAAGATCAAGGCATATGTCGTCCTCCAAGGCGAGGAAAGCTTTACGACCGTAGCCGGAGCAACGGTCACAGTCCCCTACGCGGGCGCGATGGGCATCGGCCTGAAAGACAAGTAAATAATCCCATAACGAGGAAGACCCCCGGGCGTTATGCCCGGGGGTCTTTTTTGTGTGTTTGGCTGTCCAGATATGCGAGGAATGCTTCTGCCAAGTCTGGCGGCATGTTGACCACGAAACGCACCAGCCGTTTTTTTGCCTCGCTCTGGCCCTCCATGGTGCGGGTGATGGACTGGATGTCGCTAACCACCTGCGGATCGATCATTTCGCCCTCGCCGGTTTCCAGCCAATGGCGGGAAATACCGAACTCGGAGCAGATCAGGCGGATAGTTTGGTCTGAGGGATTGTTTGTGCCGCTTTCGAGCAGAGATACGGCGGACATCCCAATGCCGATTTTGGAGCCAAAGGTCGCTTGATTAAGACCGGCCGCCTTCCGTACAGCCTTGATTCTTTCATTGAGCGTTGCCATGCTTACCTCCTTTCCGATTATTATTATACCACATAACTTCACTTAATCAATATTTTTTGCCGAAAAGTATTGACAAAATTTATTTGATGAAGTAATATATTCATGTAATCAATAAAGGAGGCGAACAGAATGAGCAAAGAGAGCATTGCCAGCGCCATCATGGCCAAAGCGAAGGCCATGAGCGAAAGCGAGGCGGAGATCGCTTTGGCGGTAGCCGCCGCCATGCAGAGCGGCTACGAGCTGGGCCGACTGAGCGCCCAGAAGGACGATAACAAGGCCAGCGCGTGACGCTGGCGGAGGGAGAAAGCCGTGAAGAAACCAGCACCGCTCCGGGATTGGCCGAGGCGCTACCCAAACCTGCCGCTGTATCTGAGCGTTATTGCCCTGCTGGCGGCCATAGTAGCGCCAATAGTCCGCGAATTTCTGGCCAGAATGACTTGACCAGCGCGGCGAGGGCGATGCCGGTCGTGATCCAGTAGCGGATAGCGTCCCGACGGACTTCGGCCCGGTGCGCGGCCAACAGTGCCCGCCCGGCGGGCGTGATGTTGACGGTCTCAAAGCCGGAAACGACTGCGCCGTCATCCCGTAGGAGCTTCATCTGCCCTTTCTCCAACGGGGAAAGGGACGAAAGTGGAAGCGGCCCGCTACGGTCAAGGCGGCGAAGAAGCGCGTATTGATCGGCCACCACAATCCCTCCATCCATAAGATGACCAAAGCATACCACACAAACCAAAGGGGGACAAGGACATGTTCAACAAAGCTCGCTTCGACCTCATCCTCGCGCTGACGGGGGATAAGATGATGGACGCGGCGGAGGTGATGGAGATCTCCACCACCTCCTTGTACAACAAGCGTCAGGGGAAGCACGACTTCACCCGCCGGGAGATCGAGGCGTTCTGCCGCCACTATATGGTCAGCCCTATGGACGTATTTTTTGAGGGGCTGGAGGATGATCTGCGCCGGGCCAAGGGGGCGAAAGCATGACGGAGCTGAGAATGCGGGCGTACCGCCAACGTCAGGCCCTCGGCCTGTGGACGGGCCGGGCCATCTATCACGGGATCGAGATCGTGCCCCGGACGGGCTGGAACCTGATCCGGTACAAGCGCCGCCTGCGCCGGATGGCCTCGGCGGTCTGCCCGCCGGATAAGACTTGGGAGGTCGTGCTGCTGTTCGTGGCGGCGGTGGGCATGTTCATCTACGCCTTCCTGCGGTGGTGGTTCCTGTGGTAAAGAGCCGGGATTTCCTCCATGCCGCGCCGGGCCAGATGTCCAGCCAGATCAAGCTGGGGACGCACCTGTTTGCCTCGGAGGGGACGACGGGCGCGCAGACCACATGCATGGAGCCGCGGAAGATCCGGAGTATAAAGACGCTGGAAAAGATGCTGTGTTACAACGCCCGGTACGCGGTGGACAGGCTGGGGCGGAAGGTATCGGACAGAGGGAGGACCACCCAGAGATGGGAACTCAACCTAGGGGCCTGCATCGAGTGCGAAAGCCAATGCGAGTATGGCATGGAGCGCCTGCGGCGGCTCAAGATCCATGAGCTGCTGGAGCTGGGCTGCGGGGGCGACTGCCTCACCTGCCCGGAGCCGTGCCGGGTGTACCGGCTGGCCCTCGGGAAGATCTGCGACGAGGAAGTCAAGAAGAGTGTGAAACGGAAACAGGCCGAAGCCTTTGCGCGGGAGGCGCTGGGCCAGTACATGCCCAAGGAGGGAGAAACGTGAGCACCATCACCCTGACGGGAGACAACCGGACGATACTGGCCCGGGATACGGCGAAATCCGCCCTGCGGGCCTTACAGGACGAGAATTATCTGGCGGAGTGCGAGGCATGGGCGCAGAAATGGTGGGGCCTCCCCTACGCCGTCGTGCGGCGGAAGACCCCGGCGGAGTTGGAGCCCCAACTGACAGAGTGGCTGAACAGCCTGAGCCTGCCGCCAGCGCCGGAGCTGCACGGGAATGTGGAAATGGTAGAGCTTTGACAGGGTGAAGGGCCGTAAAGAGGGTGCGAAGCACCGAGGCCGAGGACAGCCCCCGAAGGGGGATCCCGAAGGCCGAAGCCCACGACCAAGGGAGGCCGCAGGCCGACTAGCGCCAGAAATGGCTGAAAGCCATGAAGCGCGTAGCCAAGCCCAAGCGAAGCGCCGGGCTTGGCCGCAGTGCGAAGCGGGGTGGGCCGAATATGGGGCCGGGAGTT